>Ga0180009_10000172_pt1 | contig 100118 bp, 103 predicted proteins | sample OS_PC_MetaG_FD_123537 | JGI IMG/M metagenome (GOLD analysis project Ga0180009, IMG submission 123537) | Groundwater microbial communities from the Aspo Hard Rock Laboratory (HRL) deep subsurface site, Sweden - OS_PC_MetaG | ecosystem: Environmental > Aquatic > Deep subsurface > Groundwater... | reverse complement strand
GTCTCCACCGGCTCGCTCGGGCTCGACATCGCGCTCGGCGTCGGCGGCCTGCCGCGCGGCCGCGTGGTCGAAATCTACGGACCGGAATCCAGCGGCAAGACCACGCTCACCCTGCAGGTGATCGCCGAAATGCAGAAAATGGGAGGCACCGCCGCCTTCATCGACGCCGAACACGCGCTCGATCCCAACTATGCCGGCAAGCTTGGCGTCGATGTCGACAACCTGCTGGTGTCGCAGCCCGACACTGGCGAGCAGGCACTGGAAATCGCCGACATGCTGGTGCGCTCAGGCAGCGTCGACGTGGTGGTGATCGACTCGGTCGCCGCGCTGACGCCCAAGGCCGAAATCGAAGGTGAGATGGGCGACTCGCACATGGGCCTTCAAGCACGATTGATGAGCCAGGCGCTGAGGAAACTCACCGCCAACATCAAGCGCACCAACACCCTCGTCATCTTCATCAACCAGATCCGCATGAAGATCGGCGTCATGTTCGGCAGCCCCGAAACCACCACCGGCGGCAACGCGCTCAAGTTCTACGCCAGCGTGCGCCTCGACATCCGCCGCATCGGCGCGATCAAGAAAGGCGACGAGATCGTCGGCAACGAAACCAAGGTCAAGGTCGTCAAGAACAAGGTCTCGCCGCCGTTCAAGGAAGCCTTCTTCGACATCCTGTATGGCCAGGGCATCTCGCGCGAAGGCGAAATCATCGAACTCGGCGTTCTCCACAAGTTCGTCGACAAGTCCGGCGCCTGGTACGCCTACAACGGCGAGAAGATCGGCCAGGGCAAGGACAACGCGCGCGAATACCTGAAGGAGCACCCGGAAATCGCCCACGAAATCGAGGCGAAGATCCGTGCCGCCGTCGGCGTCAACAACCCCACCGCTGCGGTCGAGGATGAAGTCGAGGCCTGAGCCCGGCGCTGAACCCAGCGCCTCAGACCTGCGCGCCCGCGCACTGGCCCTGCTGGCGCGGCGCGAACACAGCCGCGCCGAACTCACGCGCAAACTTGAGCGCGCCGGCTTCGTCCCGGAGGACATCGCCGCCCTGCTGGACGAGTTCGAAACCAAGAACTGGCTGTCCGACCGCCGCTTCGCCGAAAGCTGGGTCGCCGACCACCGCGCCCGTGCGGGCAGCATCAAACTGGCCTATGACCTGCGCCAGCGCGGCGTGGGGGACGATGTTATCGAAGCGGTCTTGGGTGAGCACCGCGACAGCGAACTCGAGCGTGCGCGCGAAGTGTGGAAGAAGAAATTCGGCACCCCGCCAGTCGATGCCGCCGCGAAAGCGAAACAAATCCGCTTTCTGTTGAGCCGTGGTTTCTCTCAGGAAATAATACAAAAGACCTTGAGGGCGATGGACTAATTTGACGCCCTAATTACGCCCCATTTGTTTCGTTGAAATCGGAAAGTGAAATTTGCTGTGCCATAGAAAAAGCCTCCCGAAGGAGGCTTTTGTAAGACAGGGCGCAATGTCGTGCAGTAATCGCGCCCTAGCCGTGCTTGCAATTACTGACGGCACTCAGCAGGAGCGTATTTAGCCAGCAAAGTACCAGCAGTTCCCGCCAAAGTGGAGCCGGCCGCATTACAGTTCCAGGTAATGGGGTTAACAGGCAAGGCTCCTGCCACCAGAGGGCCTGCACCATCACGCGGCGCCAGAACGATCGTGCCGCCACCAGAGGTTGCAGGATAAGTAATGGTAATTTCACCGTTTGCTGCCGCCACCATATTCTGTACGTTGCGTGTAGCCACAAAAGCGGGCGTAGCTCCAACGCCAGGGGTGTTGTTGTTCAGAGCAATGCCGTTAGCGGCATTTTCAGCAATCGTAGCCTTGATGCCCGAAGCTAGACTCAAACCTTCAGTCACTTTCGCACGCACCGTGTAATCCTGGTAAGCAGGAATCGCCACCGCAGCCAGAATACCGATAATCGCCACGACGATCATCAGTTCGATCAGGGTAAAACCTTGTTGTACTTTACGCATTTTGAATCTCCTTGAGTTGGGCATATTGAACACGAGCCTCCCGTGTCTGCACATTAACGTGCAGGGTCTGTGCCAACTTTAGATCCCGCGGCAGGAATTCATGCAATATTTGTGTAAGCCATTGATTTAGATTGACTCATGCAGGGGCACACGGTAGAGAATAGGCCGCCTCCCAGCTATCCGCCGATGCCCCTATGCGACACGAGATGACAATTTGCGTCACGTGCTGGCCAAAAAACAAAAGCCACGGTTTCCCGTGGCTTTTGTTTGAATCTGGTGGGTCGGGCGAGATTCGAACTCGCGACCAACGGATTAAAAGTCCGCTGCTCTACCAGCTGAGCTACCGACCCGTGGACAGGGCTGGGCCCTATCCGCGAAAGCCCGAGATTATAGCCGAAGCCGCGCGGCGGGGTAAAGAGGCGCGGCGCTTTTTGCTGGCGGCGCAGGCGCCTTGGGCTGTTGCGACTACGGTTGTGCGGGCCGCTCCGCCTATTGATACGGGGTCGGATCGGCCACGCCGGCCTTCTCGAAGCCCTGGCGGCGCAGGCGGCAGGCGTCGCAGCGGCCGCAGGCGCGACCGTCGGCATTGGCCTGGTAGCAACTGACGGTTTGTGCGTAGTCGACGCCGAGTTCGATGCCGCGCTGGATGATTTGCGCCTTCGACAGGTACTGCAGTGGCGCATGGACGCGCAACTGTGCGCCTTCGACGCCGGCCCGGGTGGCGAGGTTGGCCATATGCTCGAAGGCGGCGATGAATTCGGGGCGGCAGTCGGGGTAGCCGGAATAATCGACGGCGTTGACGCCGATGAAGATGTCGCGCGAACCCAGCACCTCGGCCCAGGCGAGCGCCAGTGCCAGCATCACGGTGTTGCGCGCCGGAACGTAGGTGGCCGGGATGCCTTCGGTGGGGCTCTCGGGCACGGCAATGGCATCGTCGGTGAGCGCCGAGCCGCCGATGTCGCCCAGGCCGAGGCGCATCACCCGGTGCTCGACGGCGCCGAGGCTTTTCGCCACGCGCGCGGCGGCGGCCAGCTCGGCGGTGTGGCGCTGGCCGTAATCGAGGCTCAGGGCATGGCAGGCGTAGCCCGCCGCGCGCGCGATGGCGAGCACGGTGGCGGAATCGAGGCCGCCGGAGAGCAGGATGACCGCGGGTTTCATGGCAGGAATCATTTTCCTGGCGCGTTCCCCCACAGCAGCTTGTGCAGCTGCACCTGCATCCGCACCGGCAGCCGGTCGGCGAGGACCCACTCCGCCAGTTGGGCCGGCGGCAGTTCCCCCTGCACCGGGGAGAACAGGACCGGGCAGACGCGATCGAGCTTTTGCGCGCGCAGCACCTCGCGCGCCCATTCATAGTCGGCGCGATCAGCGAGCACGAACTTGATCTCGTCGTGCGGTCCGAGGTGGGCGAGGTTTTCCCAGCGGTTGCGCGCCTCCTCGCCGGAACCCGGCGGCTTGACGTCGACGATGCGCGACACCCGCGGGTCAACCGCGCTGACATCGAGCGCGCCGCTGGTTTCCAGCGACACCGAATAACCGGCGTCGCACAGCGCGGTCAGCAGCGGCAGGCAGTTTTTCTGCGCCAGCGGCTCGCCGCCGGTGACGCACACGGTCGGCACACCAAAGTCGGCGACTTGCGCCAGCAACGCACTCAGCGTCACGGCGTCGCCACCCTGGAAGCTGTAGGTCGTGTCGCACCAGCGACAGCGCAGAGGACAGCCCGTCAGTCGGACGAACACCGTCGGCAGGCCGGCACGGCTGGTTTCGCCCTGCAGCGAAAGAAACACCTCCGTCAAACGGAGGGTGGGTGACGCGGACATGCGGGTTTACTTGAGCGTGGACAGCCGGCGGGCGGCAAGGGTGGCGGCCGGGGTGCCGGGGTGCTTCGCGACGATCTCCTCGAGCGTCTTGCGGGCCGCGGCCGTTTGCTCCAGCGCGATCTGGTTGGTGGCGATGTTGAACAGCGCATCGGGCACCTTGGGATTGCCGGGATAGGCGGCGACCAGTTTTTGCTGCTGCGCCAGTGCGGTCTTGTAGTCTTTCAGCGCGTAATACGAATAGCCGATCCAGTACTGCGCGTTGGCAGCGAGTTCGCTGTCGGGATGGGCCTTGAGAAAGCTGCCAAAACCGGCGATGGCGCCCGGGTAATTGGCTTCTCGAAACAGCGCGAGCGCGGTTTCGTAGCTGCGCGACGCCGCCGAGGCATCGGCGGGCGGCGCACCAGTCGCCACGACACCCGCATCGGCAGTCGCAGCGTCCGCCGCAGGCTGGGCGGCTTTGGTGAGGTCGGCTAGGCGCTGGTCGAGATCGGCGTACAGATCGTTCTGCCGCTTGCCAAGCGTCTCCAACTGGTGCTGCTGCATTTCGGCCAGTCCGCGCAGCCGCGCGTTTTCAGCCTTGAGCGTTTCGACTTCCTTCAGCAGGTCGAGCAGCTTGCGATTGTCCTGCAACGCGGCCTCGATCTTGCCGAGCCGCGCATCGACCGCATCCGCCCGCTGCTGCAGCGCCTGCGTCTGCCGGGTCAGCTCGGCATTGCCGAACAGCGCCCATGCCGGCTGCGCCAGCGCAAACGCGCCGACGAGCACTAGGCCGCCACGCCGCAGCAGGCGCTTATTCGTCGCCATACACCACATCGGTGCGACGGTTCTCGGCATGTGCCTCTTCGGTGCTGCCGGTATTGCGCAGCTTTTCCTCGCCGAAGCTGACCGCTTCCATCTGCGACTCGGTCACGCCCAGCACGGACAGTGCGCGACGCACGGCTTCGGCACGCTTCTGTCCCAGCGCCAGGTTGTATTCGCGGCTGCCGCGCTCGTCGGCGTTGCCCTGAAGGATCACGCGGGCATTGCGGTTGGCGTTGAGGTAGCCGGCATGGGCCTGGATCATCGCGCTGTATTCATCCTTGATCACGAAGCTGTCGAAATCGAAGAAGACGCTGCGCTTGGACAACACGTTGGCAGGGTCCTTGCGCGGATCGACGCCGGTGGCGTCGCCCGGCAATGCGCTGCCGGAGACGGAATCACTGCTGGTACCGGTGCTGGCGGCGCCTGTCGCCGGGGCCGTTGTGGCGGTGCCGGTACGGTCCTCGACCTGGGCGGGCGTCGTGCCCTTGGTGCCGCAGGCGGACACGGTCAGGGCAAGCAATACGGGCCAGAAAATCTTGTTCATCTGTCTCTCCTTTTAGAATGAAAATTACGCTGCAAGGGCCACCCTGACATGCCGGGCCACCCGCTCCCTACTTCTGTTGCTACGGCCCCCAGGCCGGTTCGCGGGCATCCACCCCCGACTCCGACAGTCGCGCACGGGTCTGGCCGTCCAGGCTCACCGTGCCAAGGATACCGCGTCCGCCCTGCACGGTGGCGTACAACACCACCTGGCCGTTGGGCGCGAAACTGGGCGACTCGTCGCGCGCGCTGTCGGTCAGCACCCGGGTCTGCCCTGTGGACAGCTCGTGCAGCACCACCCTGAAACGGCCTTCATCGCGACTGATGTACGCAAGACGCCGGCCATCCTTGCTGATCGCCGGAGAGACATTGTAACTGCCATTGAAAGTCACCCGCCGCGCATCGCCGCCGCTCGCCGGCATCTGGTAGATCTGCGCACTGCCGCCGCGATCGGAGGTGAAATAAATCGTTGCGCCATCGGGCGAGAACACCGGCTCGGTGTCGATGCTGGCGCTGCGCGAAATCCGCGCAAGCCCGCTGCCGTCGGCGTTGATCAGGTAAACCTGCGAGGCGTCGTCGCGCGTCAGCACCACCGCGAGGCGCTTGCCGTCCGGCGACCAGGCGGGCGCGGAGTTGGAGCCCTTGAAGGCGGCGACCTTGCTGCGCCGGCCATCCTGCAGCGACTGCACGTAGACCACGGGCTTTTTATCCTCGAACGACACATACGCCATGCGCGTACCATCCGGCGAAAAGCGCGGTGAAATCACCGGCTCGGCGGAACGCATCACCGTGCGCGGATTGTGTCCGTCGGCATCGGCCACGCGCAGTTCAAAGCGCGTGCCCTGCTTCTGCACGTAGGCGATGCGGGTGCTGAATGCACCCGGCGTACCGGTGAGTTTTTCGTAGACGATGTCGGCGATCTGGTGGGCGGTGGCGCGCCACTGCCTGGCCGGGATGGTGTAGGCGAATGCCGCCAGTTGAGTGCGCTTGATCACGTCCAGCAGATAGAAGCGGACTTCGAAGCGGCCACCCGGCAGCGCGGTCACCTGGCCGATGACAACGGCATCGGCGCCGCGGCCTCGCCAGAATGCATGGTCCACCTGCGCCGGCGCCACCGGCCGGGCCGCACCGCCGAGGTCGACCCGCCTGAACTGGCCGCTGCGCTCCAGATCGTCGCCGGCGATCTGCGACAGGTCCGGCACCGGCTGGCCCGGCGCTGCCTGAAACGGCACCATCGCCACAGCGATCTTGTTGGCCGCGCCACCGATCACCTGGATTTCAAGCGCCGCGCGCGCGGAAAACGGCGCACACAGCAGGGCAAGGAAAAGCATGGGGTAAAACAGAACAACGCGCGGCATGGGCTCGGAAATCTCGATCGGATGTGCCTGACTTGAAGGGCAGTTTAGCATGGTGCGCCGGGGGGCGCAGGGTGCGGCGCCGTATTGGCTGGCGCCGCGCTCAGGGTTTGGGGCGATGAACGAAGGAAAGTTCCGGAACGAATTGCGCGCGTGCGTCGCGATCCTCCGGCAGCGGCAACGGCGACGATTTCTCGATGGCACGCACCACCGCATCGTCGTACGCCACGTTGCCGCTTGATCGCGTCACCCGCACGCTCTGCACTTCGCCAGTTGGCAACAGTCGCACCAGACAGCGTACTTCGGGATTGCCGACGAGGTTGTCAGGCAGGCGGGTGTTGCCGCGCACCTTGGCGCTGATCTGGTTGCGAAACTGGCCGACGACGCTGGCGACCGCGGCTTCGCGCCGGCCGGCCGCCGCGCGCGCCTCCGCCTGTATGGCCTGCTGCGCGGCGTGCGCCGCCTCCGCGTCGGCCATGCGCCGCACCTGCTCGTCTTCCTCGAGCTGCCGCTGCTGTGCGCGCTTTTTCTGCTCGGCCAGCTGCTTCTGATGCGCTGCTTCTGCGCGCGCTTTCTCCTCCGCCGCCTGCTGTTTTTTCAGGCGCTCAGCCTCGATCTTTTTTTGCTCGAGCGCAATGTCGGGCGCTTTCGGCGGCGGCGGTGTCTTCACCACCGGCTCGGGGGGCGGCGGGCGCACGGGTTCCGGTTTCGGCGGCGGTGCGGGAGGCGGCGGCGTGGGCGCGGGCGGCTTCACCGCCACCGAGGGCGGTAGCGAGGTCCAGACGTCGACCATCACCGGCGCGGCATCGCGGGTCTGCCATGACACGCCGAATACCAGCAGCAGCACAAAGGCGGCATGCACGCCCAGCGCCATCGCAGCGGCAGCGAGTCGGGGTGCAGCGGGACGGGAAAGGAAGGGTGTGTCGGCGGACAGGTTCATCGGGCCGGGCGGGCGAGCAGGCCGATGCGGGTGATCTGCGCCTGCTGCAGCACCGTCATCGCGTGCATCACTTCTTCGTAGCGGACGCTCTTGTCCGCTGCGATGACCACGGGCTGATCCGGCGCGGCACTATGCAACGCGGCCACCTCGGCCGCCAGCGCCGACTTCGTGATCACCCGTTCGCTCCCCCCGGCTGCACGGTCACGCAACCGGTATTCGCCCGAGTCCTTGATGATGATCTCCAGCGGCTGCGACGGCGGCTGCGCGGTCTGGCCGACGCTCGGCAGCTCGACCTGGCCGGGATTGATGAAGGGTGCGGTCACCATGAAAATGACGAGCAGTACCAGCATCACGTCGATCATCGGAACGACGTTGATCTGGGCGACCTGTTTGCGGGTGCGTGCCACCGGTCTAGGCCGCCTTGGAGGTCTGCCGCTGCAGGATGTTGGAAAACTCTTCCATGAAGCTTTCCATGCGGTTCGACAGGCGATCGATGTCGTGGGTGAAACGGTTGTAACCCACCACCGCGGGAATGGCGGCAAACAGGCCCATGGCGGTGGCGATCAGCGCTTCGGCAATGCCCGGCGCAACCTGCGCCAGCGTGGCCTGCGCCACGCTCGACAACCCCAGGAAGGCGATCATGATGCCCCACACGGTGCCGAACAGGCCGACGTAGGGCGACACCGAACCAACGGTGGCGAGAAACGACAGGTGCGATTCGAGATTGTCCAGTTCGCGCTGGTAGGTGGCGCGCATGGCGCGGCGGGTGCCGTCGATGATGACATTGAGCGACAGCCCGGCCTGCTGCCGCAGCTTGATGAACTCGCTGAAGCCGGCCGCGAAGATGCGCTCCATTTCTCCCGCGGTTTCACGCTGCCCGGACACCCGCTTGTACATGACATTGATGTCGCCGCCCGTCCAGAATTCGCGCTCGAAGCGGTCGGTTTCGCGCAGGGCGCGCTTCAGCGTGAACAGCTTGATGAAAATGAACCACCACGACAGCAGCGATGCGCCCAGCAGCAACAGCATCACGAGCTGCACCGGCACCGAGGCATGGATGATCAGGTGGAACAGCGAAAGGTCCTGGCTGAGTTCTGGATTCACGGGGTCTGGGTCAGTGCCTGAAGTAGGGTTAGGGGCATTTTAACGGGTTTGAAATTCGTCGCATCGACGCAGGCCAGCGTCACCACCGCTTCTGCCAGACAGACGTCACCCCGCAGGAGTTCCTGCCGCACGACCAGGCTGGCACGCCCGGCTTCGTGCAGATGGACGGTCACGTCGAGCGCATCGTTGAAGCGCGCCGGCGAACGGTAGTCGATTTCCACCCGCCGCACCACGAACACCACGCCGGTCTCGTCGCGCAGCACGTCCTGTTCGAAGCCGCGTGCGCGCAGCCATTCGCTGCGTGCACGCTCCATGAATTTGAGGTAGTTGGCGTAGTACACCACGCCGCCGGCGTCGGTGTCTTCCCAGTAGACGCGGACCGGCCAGTGAAACGGCGCGCTCAAAACAGGTCGGCACCCGGGGCGGAGGGCGGGGCGATGCCCAGGTGACGGTAGGCCAGCGGCGTAGCGATGCGCCCGCGCGGGGTGCGCTGCAGGTAGCCCTGCTGGATCAGGAAGGGTTCGAGCACGTCCTCGATGGTGTCGCGCTCCTCGCCGATCGCGGCGGCGAGGTTGTCCAGCCCGACCGGGCCGCCCATGAATTTCTCGACCACCGCAGACAGCAGTTTCCTGTCCATCACGTCGAGCCCGGCGCGGTCCACATCCAGCATTATCAGCGCCGCATCGGCCACCGCGCCGGTGGCCTGGCCGTCCGCCTTCACTTCGGCATAGTCGCGCACGCGGCGCAGCAGGCGGTTGGCAATGCGTGGCGTACCGCGCGAACGGCGGGCGATTTCCAGCGCGCCGGCCTCGTCCAGATTCATCTGCAAGAGGCCCGCAGAACGGTGCACGATGAAGCCGAGTTCTTCCGCCGAATAGAACTCCAGCCGCGCCACGATGCCGAAGCGGTCGCGCAGCGGGTTGGTCAGCATGCCGGCGCGGGTGGTGGCGCCCACCAGCGTGAACGGCGGCAGGTCGAGCTTGACCGAGCGCGCGGCCGGGCCTTCGCCGATCATGATGTCGATCTGGAAATCCTCCAGCGCGGGATACAGCACCTCCTCCACCACCGGGCTCAGGCGATGGATCTCGTCGATGAACAGCACGTCATTCGGTTCAAGGTTGGTCAGGAGCGCCGCCAGGTCGCCCGCGCGCTCCAGCACCGGGCCCGATGTCTGGCGCAGATTCACGCCCATCTCGCGCGCGATGATGTGCGCCAGCGTGGTCTTGCCCAGCCCCGGCGGGCCGAACAGCAGCACGTGGTCGAGCGCCTCGCTGCGGTTCCTCGCGGCGCTGATGAAGATTTCAAGCTGCTCGCGCGCCTTCGCCTGGCCGACGTATTCGGCCAGCGTGCGCGGCCGCAGCGCGCGCTCGATATGTTCTTCCTGCGGGCTGACGGCAGCGGGGGCGATCAGGCGGTCGGTTTCGATCATGACGGAATCTTACCCCTTGGACAGCAACTTCAGCGCCTGACGGATCGCATCCGACACCGGCAGGTCGGCGGGCAGCTTCTGCATCGTCAGCTCTGCTTCCTTCTCGTTGTAACCCAATGCCAGCAAGGCTTGGCGCACGTCGTCCGATACACGGGTCTCGCCCGCCACCGCGGAAATCGCGCCGGCGAAGACCGGTTTGCCTTTGAGTTCAAGCAGCAGGCGCTCGGCGGTTTTCTTGCCGATGCCGGGCACCTTGACGATGCGGCCGACCTCCTGCGCGGATATCGCCGCCGCCAGATCGTTGACCGACAGGCCCGACAGCACCGACAGCGCAGTCTTGGCGCCGATGCCGGACACCTTGAGCAGTTCACGAAACGCCGCGCGCTCGGTCTCGCTGCCGAAGCCGTACAGCAGGTGCGCATCCTCGCGGATGGCCAGATGGGTCAGCAGGCTGACTTTTTCGCCGAGCGCAGGCAGGTTGTAAAAGGTGCTCATTGGCACGTCGATTTCGTAGCCAACGCCGTTGCAATCGACCAGGACATGCGGTGGCTGCTTGGATGCGAGTGTGCCGGTAATTCTGCCTATCATGTGTAATCCTTGTTCATACGAGACGCCCGCCTTTGACGCGATAGCCTGCGGTGGAGTGCGCGCCGAGCCGGCTGCCGTGCGCATGGGCGATGGCGCAGGCCAGCGCGTCGGCGGCGTCTGCAGTCGGCGCGACGGGCAGCGCCAGCAGCCGCTTGACCATTTCCTGCACCTGTTCCTTGGCGGCCTTGCCATGGCCGACCACGGCCTGCTTGATCTGCAATGCCGTGTATTCCGCCACCATCAGCTCGCGCGACACCGCCGCGCAGATCGCGGCGCCGCGTGCCTGCCCGAGCAGCAGCGTGGACTGCGGGTTGACGTTGACGAAAACGATTTCCACCGCGCAGGTGTCGGGCTGCCAGGTGGCGATCACCTCGTCGATGCCGGCAAACAGCACGCCGAGACGCTGCGGCAGGCTGCCTTCGCCGCTCTTGATCACCCCGCTGGCGACGTAGGCCAGCTTCTGGCCGGTCTGCTCGATCACGCCGAAGCCGGTGAGTCTGAGGCCAGGATCAATGCCGAGGATGCGCAAGAGAGGGTTTACTCGGGAAGTACGGCGTTGGTGTAGACATCCTGCACGTCGTCGAGCGAATCGAGCGCGTCGAGAATTTTCTGCATCTTCGCCGCGTCGTCGCCGGTCAGTTCGGTCTCGACTTCCGGGCGCATGGTGATTTCGGCAACTGCCGGCTTGAAGCCGGCTTTTTCCAGCGCCTCCTTCACCGCCTCGAATGCCTTGGGGTCGGGCGAGGTCAGCACTTCGATCGAGCCGTCCTCGTTGGGGAGGATGTCCTCGGCGCCGGCGTCGAGCGCGGCTTCCATCACCGCCTCTTCGCTCGCGCCGGGTTCCAGGATGATCTGGCCGCAATGCTTGAACTGGAATGCGACGCAGCCGTCGGTGCCCATGTTGCCGCCGTGCTTGACGAAGGCGTGGCGCACGTCGGCGACGGTACGGACCTTGTTGTCGGTGAGGCAGTCGACGATGACCGCGACGCCGCCGATGCCGTAGCCTTCGTAGCGCGCTTCTTCATAGTTCACGCCTTCGAGCTGGCCGCTGCCGCGCTTGACCGCGTTTTCAATGTTGTCCTTGGGCATCGACTCGGCCTTGGCCTTCTCAATCGCCAGCCGCAGACGCGGGTTCATGCCGACGTCGCCGCCGCCCATTTTGGCGGCCACGGTGATTTCCTTGATAAGCTTGGTGAAGATCTTGCCGCGCTTGGCATCCTGGCGCCCCTTTCGGTGCTGGATGTTGGCCCATTTCGAATGTCCTGCCATGTTGATTCCAACGCAAATTGAATAGCCGGAGATTTTACACCGTGGCCCCCACTCTACGTTTCGGCATCGACCTCGGCGGCACCAAAATCGAGCTGATTGCGCTCGACCCCGGCGGCCATGAAATCCTGCGCCGCCGCGTGGCCACTCCGCAAAACGATTACCTTGCTACCGTGGCGGCGGTGACCGCACTGGTGCACCAGGCTGAAGTTGAGATCGGGCAGTCCGCCAGCATCGGCATCTGCACCCCCGGCGCGATCTCGCCCGCCAGCGGCCTGATGAAGAATTGCAACTCGACCTGTCTCAATGGCAAGCCCTTGCATGAAGACCTCGAACGCGCGCTCAATCGCGAAGTGCGGCTCGCCAACGACGCCGACTGCTTTGCGCTGTCGGAAGCCAGCGACGGCGCGGCCGCGGGGGCCGACACCGTGTTCGGCGTGATCCTCGGCACCGGCGTCGGCGGCGGCGTGGTGGTGCGCGGGCAGTTGCTGCGCGGCGCCAACGCCATCGCCGGCGAATGGGGGCACTCGCCGCTGCCCTACTTCCAGTTCGCCCACGCGCAGGCCGACCGCAGCGGCACCGGCCAGCACCCCGCCACCGGCGAAGCGATCCTGCACCCATGGCCAAGCCCGCGCGAACTCGAGGCCGCACCCGCCTGCTATTGCGGCAAGAAGGGCTGCATCGAAACCTGGCTCTCGGGCCCTGCGCTCGCCGCCGACCACGTGCGCTATGGCGGCGAGGAGCTGCCTACGCACGAGATCGTGCAGCTTGCCGCCGCCGGCTACGGCCCCTGCAGTGCGACGCTGGCGCGCTACGAGGAGCGGCTGGCGCGCGCGCTGGCCGGGGTCATCAACCTGATCGATCCGGATGTGATTGTATTGGGCGGCGGGGTCTCCAACGCCGACCGGCTGTACGACACCGTGCCGCGGCTGTGGCCGCGCTATGTGTTTTCCGATCGCGTAGACACCCGGCTGGTGCCTCCGAAGTACGGTGATTCGAGCGGCGTGCGCGGGGCGGCGTGGTTGTGGAACGGCGACTGAGCGGGCACTGTTCACGCGCTGTTCGCGCATGTCGAAGCGAGTAGTGGAGGTGTTCGGTGGGTTACAGACCGTTGGCCGGGGGTAGCCCGGCGGCTAGTTACTTTTCTTGTCTCGCCAACAAAAGTAACCAAAAGAAGGCGACCCCGACAGTCCCGAATTCCCGAAGATCAAGCGCGTCGGGTCTGTAAGGGGAGGAACGTCAAAACCAGGGCAGTGATGACGGGACGGCTTGTGTACTTGAGTGAGGACGCCAGAGGGGAGCCGCACTGCGAAGCTGCCGATCTGGTTCGCGACGGCTGCTCATCTCCAAACTGGTTTTGACTTGTCGCCCCTCTCAGTCCCGCCGGAAATTGAGCCTGCCGGGCGGATCAGCGGCAAAGGTGTTTGAGCCCCGCTCACCTTCGAAATACAACAAAAGCGGGGCGAGTTCTTTGCCGCCCGCCCGGCAGGCTCGATTTCCGGGGTTGCGGGGATGAGCGGGGTCGCCTTTTCTTGGGTTACTTTCTTTTGGCGAGACAAAAGAAAGTAACTAGCCGCCGGGCTACCCCCGGCCAACGGTCAACAGCTCGGCGAAAAACCCAACTACAACCACAGGCCTCGACAGGCTCCGAGCAAACAATGGCCAAGTCAGTGCAACTTGATCCGCGCCCGCGTCGGCGTGCTGATGAAGTGGGCATAGGTCGTCAGTGAAGTCTTGAACCAGCCGTGCAGCGCGATCTCGTGCATCTTGTGCAGCGACCAGTACACCAGCCGCGCCATCACGCCCTCGATCATGATGCTGCCGCCGGACAGCCCGCCCATCAGGTTGCCGACGGTGGAGAAGCGGCCGAGCGCGACCAGCGAGCCGTAATCGCGATAGACATACTCGGGCAGGGACTGGCCGCGGAAGCGGCGGCAGATCGACTTCGCCAGCATGCTGGCCTGCTGGTGCGCAGCCTGTGCGCGCGGCGGCACGAAGCCCTTGCCGTCCGGCATCGCGCAGGCGGCGCAATCGCCGAACGCGAAAATGTTGTCGTCGCGCGTCGTTTGCAGTGTCGGGCGCACCACCAGTTGATTGATGCGGTTGGTTTCCAGGCCGTCGATGTCCTTCAGAAAATCCGGCGCCTTGATGCCGGCCGACCACACCATCATGCTGGCGGGGATGAACTTGCCGTCGGCGGTCAGCATGCCGTCGGCGCGCACTTCGACGATCCGTTCATTGGTATGCATTTCCACCCCGAGCTCGGCCAGGCGCTCGGCGGCAGCGGCCGACAGGCGCGGCGGCAGCCCCGGAAGGATGCGGTCGGAGGCTTCGACGATCAGCAGTTTCAGGTTCTTGTCGGGCTTGATGTTGTCCATGCCGTAGGCCGACAGTTCGCGCGTGGTGTCGTGCAGCTCGGCCGCCAGCTCGACGCCGGTGGCGCCGGCGCCGACGATGCCGACGGTGAGCTGGCCGGGTACGACCGCCGCGGCCTGGGTATTGGCGCGCAGGCAGGCGTTGATGTGCTGGCGGTGGAATTCGCGTGCCTGCTCGGGGGTGTCGAGCATGATGCAGTGTTCCTTCACCCCAGGCACGCCGAAATCGTTGCCGACCGAGCCGACCGCGATGATCAGCGTGTCGTAATGAAAGCTGCGGCGCGGAATGATTTCGACGCCCGCTTCATCCAGCGTTGGCGCGACGCTGATCTCCTGGCGCGCGCGGTCGAGGCCGTCCATGCGGCCAAGGCGGAAGGTGAAGCCGTGCCAGTGCCCCTGCGCCAGGTATTCCAGGCGCTCGGCATAGGAGTCGAGACTGCCCGCTGCGACTTCGTACAACAGCGGTTTCCAGATGTGCGAAGGCGAGGCGTCGATCAGCGTGATGCGCGCGCGCTTTTTTCCGCCCAGCTTGTTGCCCAGCCGGGTCGCGAGTTCCAGACCGCCGGCGCCGCCGCCGACGATCACGATTTCATGTACCTGCTGTTCCGTTGCCACCGTATTCCCCTGTTGCGTTCTGCCGCGATGATAACCTGAACATTAGCACTTGCTTCTATTCATTTGTGCGATCGCCGCCGCCGACAAACTCGCTAGAATCCGTCCAACACCCATCAGGAGCCGTCATGACCGACCCCTTGCTCATCGCCCGCAACGCCAGCGCGGACCTGCATCTGCTGCCGCAGATGGCCAACCGCCACGGCCTCATCACCGGCGCCACCGGCACCGGCAAGACCGTCACCCTGCAGACGCTGGCCGAACATTTCTCGCGCATCGGTGTGCCGTGTTTCATGTCGGACGTGAAGGGCGACCTGTCGGGCATTTCGCAGCCGGGCGGCGGCAACGCCAAGGTAGCCGAGCGGGTCGAGATGCTGAAGCTTGAAGGCTTCGCGCATCAGGGTTACCCGGTCACGCTGTGGGATCCGTTCGGCGAGGCCGGCCATCCGGTACGCGCCACCGTCTCCGACATGGGACCGCTGCTGCTGGCGCGCATGCTCGACCTCAACGACACCCAGAGCGGTGTGTTGAACCTGGTGTTCAAGGTAGCCGACGACAATGGTCTACTGCTGCTCGACCTGAAGGACCTGCGCACCATGCTCGCGTTTGTCGGCGACAACGCGAAACAGTTCACCACCGAATACGGCAATGTGTCCTCCGCGTCGATCGGCGCCATTCAGCGCGGCCTGCTGGCGCTGGAATCGCAGGGCGGCGAGCAGATCTTCGGCGAGCCCATGCTCAATATCGACGACCTGATCCAGACCGACCGCGGACTCGGCGTGATCAACATCCTGGCGGCCGACCGGCTGATGCAGTCACCGAAAATGTACGCCACGCTGCTGCTGTGGCTGCTGGCCGAACTGTTCGAGAACCTGCCCGAGGCGGGCGACCTCGACAAGCCCAAACTCGTGTTCTTCTTCGACGAAGCGCACCTGCTGTTTTCCGACGCGCCCGCTGCGCTGGTGGAAAAGATCGAGCAGGTGGTGCGGTTGATCCGCTCCAAAGGCGTCGGCGTGTACTTCGTCACCCAGAACCCGGCCGACGTCCCGGACAAGGTGCTGTCGCAACTCGGCAACCGGGTGCAGCATGCGTTGCGCGCGTTTTCTCCGCGCGACCAGAAAGCCGTCAGGGCCGCCGCCGAGACCATGCGCGACAATCCGGATCTGGACGAAGCGACCGTCATCACCGAACTCGGCGTCGGCGAAGCGCTGGTGTCCTTCCTCGACGCCAAGGGGCGTCCGGGCATGGTCGAGCGCGCCTACATCGTGCCGCCGCAAGGTCAGATCGGCCCGATCACCGACGCGCAGCGCCGGCGGCTGGTGCAGACCTCGCTGGTGGCCGGGGTCTACGACAAGGCCGTGGACCGCGAATCCGCCCATGAAATTCTCAAGGCGCGCGCCGAGCAGGCAATGCAGGCCGCCGCCGCGGAAGCCGAGGCGAAGCTGCAGGCAAAGCAACAGGTCAAGGCTGCTGCGAAACCCACGACGGGCGGAGGCGGCATGCTGGGCGACATCCTGGGCGGGGGCGGCGGACGTCGCGAGAGCGCGGTCGAGGCGCTGGCGAAATCGGCCGCCCGCTCGATGGGCAGCCAGGTTGGTCGCGCCATCATGCGCGGCGTGCTGGGGAGCCTGTTCGGCGGCAAGCGCTGACGCGGCCGCGCCGCGTCAGGTCAGGCGAAGAGCCGCGCCAGTTCGGCGCCGGGATCGTCGGCGCGCATGAAGGCTTCGCCGACCAGGAAGCTGTTGACCTGATGGCTGCGCATGTGCGCGACGTCGGCCGGCGACTGGATGCCGGACTCGGTGATGACGATGCGCTCGGGTCCGATGCGCGGCAGCAAGGCCAGCGTGGTGTCGAGGCTCACTTCGAAGGTCCGCAGATTGCGGTTGTTGATGCCCATCAGCGGCGTCGCCAGTTGCAGCGCGGCGTCGAGTTCTTCGGCATTGTGCGATTCCACCAGCACCGCCATGCCGAGCTCGTGCGCCAGCGCTTCCAGCGCCTGCATCGCCGGCAACTCGAGTGCAGCGACGATCAACAGAATGCAGTCCGCTCCCATCGCGCGCGCTTCATAGACCTGATAGGGATCGACGATGAAATCCTTGCGCAGCACCGGCAGGCTGCAGGCGGCGCGCGCCTGCATCAGGTATTTGGGGCTGCCCTGGAAATAGTCGCGGTCGGTCAGCACCGACAGGCAGGCCGCGCCGCCCGCCTCGTAGCTGGCGGCGATCTCCGCGGGCCGGAAATCGGCACGGATCACGCCCTTCGACGGGCTGGCCTTCTTGATTTCGGCAATCACCGCCGGCAGGCCGACGGCCAGCCGCGTACGCAGCGCACCGACGAAATCGCGCGGCTTCGGCGCGGCTTCGGCGCGCGCCCGCATCTCGCCCAGCGGCACCGTATCCATGCCTTCGTCGATCTCGCTGCGCTTGGTCGCGAGGATTTTTTCCAGGATGTCGCTCATGCCGGGCGCCCGCTCATGACTGGCTGAAGCGGCGATAGTGTTCCAGAACGTCGCGCGCCGCCAGGCTGGTGATCGCGTGTTGCGCCTGGGCGACGCCGTCAGCCAGGCTGGCAGCGCGGCCCGACACGTAGACCGCCGCGCCCGCATTGAGTGCAACCATCGCGGCCGCGCCGGCGTGGCGGTTTTCCAGCGCCGCCAGCAGCATCTCGACCGCTTCGTCGGTGCCGTTCACCACCAGTTCGCTCGCCGCCACCTGTGGCAGGCCGAACACACCGGGTTCGAGTTCGTATTCGGACACATGGCCGTCCTTCAGCTCGGCCACGTAAGTGGGCGACGCCAGGCTGATCTCGTCCAGCCCCTCTTCCGCATGGACGACCAGCACGTGGCGGCTGCCCAGCGTCTGCAGCACCCGCGCCAGCGTGCCGGTCAGCTCGCGGCTGAACACGCCCAGCACCTGGTTCGGCGCGCCGGCCGGGTTGGTCATCGGACCGAGCAGGTTGAACAGGGTGCGCACGCCGAGCTCGCGCCGGACCGGTGCCGCGTGCTTCATCGCGCTGTGGTGGTTGGGCGCGAACATGAAGCCGACGCCGATTTTTTTCACTGCGTCGGCGACCTGCTCCGGCGCCAGGTTGACGTTCACCCCCAGCGCCTCCAGCACGTCGGCGCTGCCCGAAGTGGACGACACCGAGCGCCCGCCGTGCTTGGCCACGCGCGCGCCACAGGCGGCCGCGACGAAGGCCGCGGCGGTGGAGATATTGAAGGTGTGTGCGCCGTCACCGCCGGTACCGCAGGTATCGACCAGATGGCCGACGCCGGTGAGCGGCACCTTGGTCGACAGCTCGCGCATGACGTCGGCGGCGGCTGCGATCTCGGTTACGGTCTCGCCCTTCAGGCGCAGACCGATCAGGAAGCCGGCAATCTGCGCGGGCGTCCATTCGCCGCTCATCAGCGCGCGCATCGCGCCGAGCATGGTGTCGTGCGGCAGGTCGTGGCGCTCGATCAGCAGGGTGAGGAGGTCCTTGTACTGCATCACACGCGCTCCTTCAGGAAGTTGGCGAGCATGGCATGGCCGTGTTCGGTGAGGATGGACTCGGGATGGAACTGCACGCCCTCGACCACGAGCGTCTTGTGGCGCACGCCCATGATTTCGCCGTCGTCGGTCCACGCAGTGATGTCCAGGCAGTCCGGCAACGTGGCGCGCTCAATCACCAGCGAGTGGTAGCGGGTGGCGCGAAAGGGATTCGGCAGGCCCTTGAACACGCCGGTGTCGGTGTGATGGATCATCGAGGTCTTGCCGTGCATCAGTTCCTTCGCGCGGATGATCTTGCCGCCGAAGGCCTGGCCGATGCTCTGGTGGCCCAGACAGACGCCGAGGATGGGCACCTTGCCGGCGAATTCGCGGATCAGCGGCACCGACACGCCGGCTTCGTTCGGCGTGCAGGGACCGGGCGAGACAACGATGTGGTCGGGTTTGAGCGCGGCGATGCCGGCGAGGTCGATCTCGTCGTTGCGCACGACGCGGACGTCCTCGCCCAGTTCGCCGAAGTACTGCACCAGGTTGTAGGTGAAGCTGTCGTAGTTGTCGATCATCAGCAGCATGATTACGCTACCTCCCCGCCGAAGCGCGCCTGCGCGAGCTCAGCCGCACGCACCACGGCGCGCGCCTTGTTCAGTGTTTCCAGCCATTCGTTGTCGGGCACCGAATCGGCGACGATGCCGGCGCCCGCCTGTGCGTAGAGCATGCCGTCCTTGACCACCGCGGTGCGGATCGCGATCGCCAGGTCCATGTCGCCGTTGAAACCGAGATAGCCGACCGCGCCGGCGTAGATGCCGCGCTTGCTGGGCTCGAGCTCGTCGATGATTTCCATCGCCCGCACCTTGGGTGCGCCAGACACGGTACCGGCCGGGAAGCTGGCGCGCAGCACGTCAAGCGCGGACAAGCCCGGTTTCAGCTTGCCCTCGACGTTGGAGACGATGTGCATCACATGCGAGTAGCGCTCGATCTGCATGTTCTCGGTGACGTGGACAGAGCCGGTCACCGCGACGCGTCCGGTATCGTTGCGGCCCAGGTCGAGGAGCTGCAGATGCTCGGCGCACTCCTTGGGGTCGGCCATCAGTTCCTCGGCCAGGCGCTGGTCGTCCTCACGCGTGAGGCCGCGCGGCCGGGTGCCGGCAATCGGCCGCAGGGTGACGGTATCACCCTCCAGCCGCACCAGGATTTCGGGCGACGAGCCGACCACGTGGAAGCCGCCGAAATCGTAATAGAACATGTAGGGCGACGGGTTGAGGCTGCGCAGCGCCCGGTACAGTGACAGCGGCGTGGCGCTGAACGGCCGCGTCATGCGCTGGGACAGCACCACCTGCATGACGTCGCCAGCGGCGATGTAGTCCTTGGCCTTCTGCACCGCCGACTTGAATGCGGCCTCGCCGAACTCGGACGCGGGTTCGGCTTCGCTCACCACCGGTTCGGGCGGCAGTTGCACCGGCGCATTCAGCTGCTCGGCCAGCGCCCGCAGGCGCAGGTGGCCCTGTGCATAAGCATCGGGCTGCATCGGGTCGGCGTGGGTGATCAGATAGAGCTTGCCGGCCAGGTTGTCGAACACCGCCAGTTCCTCGGTCAGCATCAAGAGGATGTCCGGCGTGTGCAGCACGTCATCCTTGCGCGGCTGATCGGGATGGAAGTCCGGGGCCAGCCGCTTCTCGATGTAGCGAATGGTGTCGTAGCCGAAGTAGCCGGCCAGGCCGCCGGTGAAGCGCGGCAGTCCGGCCACCGGCGCCGCCTTGAAGCGCGCCTGGAACTCGGCTATGAAGGCCAGCGGATCGGGCAGATTGTGCTCCTCGACCACGCGGCCGTCGGTTTCCACCGTCAGCAGATGGGCGCGCACGCGGATGACGGTACGCGCAGGCAGGCCGATGAAGGAATAGCGGCCGAAGCGCTCGCCGCCCACCACCGATTCGAGCAGATAGGTATACGGCGCGTTGGCCAGCTTGAGATACACCGACAGCGGTGTTTCCAGGTCGCCGGGCAACTCACGCACCAGCGGAATGCGGTTGTAGCCCTGGCGGACGCGGTCGAAGAAGTCTTGTTCAGTCATTTTTCAGGGGTCAGGATTCGGGATTCAGGGGTCAGGGGTCAGGGAATGTGCTGCGCGCCTTTTAAGACGAGCGCCGCCATCGGCGGCACGCCCCCTGAATCCTGATCTCTGAATCCTGACCCCTGAAACTCACGCCTTCACCACCATCTTCGCCGCTTCAGCCAGCGTCGGCACCACGGCATCCAGATCGAGCTCGGCGACCGGGCGGCCGCGGTTGTAGCCGTAGGGCACGCAGAACACCGGGCTGCCGGCGGCGCGGGCGGCCTGGGTGTCGTTGAGCGAATCGCCGATCAGCAGCAGTTCGGCCGGCTTCACCTTGAACACCTCGCAGGCGTGCAGCAGCGGTAGCGGGTCGGGCTTGCGCCTCGGCAGCGTATCGCCGGACAGGATCAGCTCGAAATAGTCGATGAGGCCGGTGTCCTTCAGCAGCGGGACGGTGAATAGCTCGGCCTTGTTGGTGATACAGGCGATATGCACGCCCATCGCCTTGAAGGCATCGAGGCCCTCGACCACGCCGGGGAAAGGACGCGAATGCAGCGACACGTGTTCGCCGTAGTGCTTCTGATACAGGGCAATGGCCTGCGCGAACAGCGCCGCATCGGGCTCGGCATCCATTTCGCCGGTGAGCACGCGCTTGACCAGCCGCGACACGCCATTGCCGATGTAGGTGGAAATCGTTTCCAGCGACGGGCAGGGACGACCAAGGTCGGCCATCATTAGCTCGGCGGCATGGGCGAGATCGGGTGCAGTGTGAATAAGCGTGCCGTCCAGATCGATGACGACGGCTTTGATTTTGAGAGGGAAGTTCATTTTTTCTAGGGGTCAGGATTCAGGGATCAGGGGAGGAGCGGCCTGCGGCCGCGCGAATTCAAAAAGGCGCGAAGCACGAAACTCCCTGCCCCCTGAATCCTGACCCCTGATCCCTGCAGTTCAGACCTTCGCCAGTTCCGCGCGCATCGCAGCGATGATGCTGTTGTAGCGCTGCGGATCGCTGTCCTTGGCGGCGCCGAACACGGCGGAACCGGCAACGAAGGTGTCGACGCCGGCGCGCGCGACCTCGGCGATGTTGGCGGGACCAACGCCGCCGTCGATCTCGATGTTCACCTTGAGACCGCGGTCATCGATCATCTTGCGCACCGCGCGCGCCTTGTCGAGCACGTAGGGGATGAACTTCTGGCCGCCAAAGCCGGGGTTCACGCTCATCAGGAGCACCATGTCGATCTTGTCGAGCGTGTATTCCAGCACGTCGAGCGGGGTGGCGGGGTTGAACACCAGGCCGGCCTTGCAGCCGTTTTCTTTGATCAGGCCGATGGTGCGGTCGATGTGCTCGGACGCCTCCGGGTGGAAGGTGATATAGGTCGCCCCGGCCTTGGCAAAATCGGGAATGATGCGGTCGACCGGCTTCACCATCAGATGGACGTCGATCGGTGCGGTGACGCCATGCTTGCGCAAGGCCTCGCACACCAGCGGACCGATGGTCAGGTTGGGCACGTAGTGGTTGTCCATCACGTCGAAGTGGACAATGTCGGCGCCGGAAGCGAGCACATTGTCGACCTCCTCGCCCAGCCGGGCAAAGTTGGCGGACAGGATGGACGGGGCGATGCGGTAAGTCATGGGAAGCTCCGGGAATGTGGGGAAAACCCGGGCATTTTAACAGTCTGACACGCCCTTGCGTTACACTCCGCGGATTCCATTCCGTCGAGCAGACCCGTGGCCGAAGGCAAGAAATATCAAATCAGCATCACCGTCAATACGACGTATCTGGCCGAGCAGAGCGATCCCTCGGCCGATCGGTATGTGTTCGCCTACACCATCACCATCGCCAACTCCGGCACCGTGGCGGCGCAGTTGATCTCGCGCCACTGGATCATCACCGATGCCGAAAACATCACCCAGGAAGTCAAGGGCCTCGGCGTCGTCGGTGAGCAGCCGCTGCTGCGACCGGGCGAGAGTTTCGAGTACACCAGCGGCACCGCGATGGCGACGCCGGTCGGCACCATGCGCGGCACCTACCAGATGGTGGCGGAAGACGGCAACAAGTTCGACGCCGAGATTCCGGTGTTCACGCTGTCGATGCCCCGGGTTCTGCATTAAGCTCGGCGTGCTGCATTAAGTAGCCGCCTGTCAGTCCTCGGCCGGCGCCAGCCGGATCGTGTATTGCCCGGCTTTTTCGTCCCGCACCATGACCAGCAGCTTGTGCTGCTGCGCGTCCTCCACCAGTTCCCGGAATGAACGGTAGCCATAGGCCGATTCGGTAAAGCCCGGACGGCGGCGCTGCATGGTGCTTTTTACCATCGAGCCCCAGATCTTCTCGTCTGACCCGCGCTCGGCGATCAGCGCTTCCACGGTCTCGACCAGAAAATCGAGCGCGCCCTGACGGCGGTCCTCCTCGGTTTTGGGTGCGGCGCTCTTGGCGGAGCCGGCAGCCGGCCTGGCCGCTGGGGCCTTTTTCTCGACGCGCTTCTTCTTCGCTTCCTGGGCACGCACCAGGTCATCGTAGAAAATGAACTCGTCGCAATTGGCGCTAAGCAGGTCCGAGGTCGAGTCCTTCACCCCGATCCCGATCACGTGCTTGTTGTTCTCGCGCAGCTTCGACACCAGCGGGGAGAAATCCGAATCGCCGCTGATGATGACAAAGGTGTCCACGTGCGATTTGGTGTAGCAGAGGTCGAGCGCATCGACGACCATGCGGATGTCGGCCGAATTCTTGCCGGACTGGCGCACATGCGGGATCTCGATCAGCTCGAACGCCGCCTCGTGCATGGTCGCCTTGAAATCCTTATAGCGGTCCCAGTCGCAGTACGCTTTCTTCACCACAATGCTGCCCTTGAGCAGCAGGCGCTCCAGCACCTTCTTGATGTCGAACTGCGCATACTTGGCGTCGCGCACGCCGAGCGCGATGTTCTCGAAATCGCAGAACAGCGCCATGTTGGTGATTTCAGGTTGTCCGGCCATGGGGGAACCTCATAGTGGCATGTGGGTGGGTTCAAGTGCGATGCGAAGGACAGGACACGATCCTGGTCAGCCTACTTTTTCATCGTCCACCACACGATGAACACGAACAGTCCCAGCGCGATCCCGGCCTCCAGCAGCAACCAGCCCAGTCCCTGGCTATCCATTCGATCCTCCTCCCGTTGTTATACTCGACGCGTCATTTTGATTTGGGTCATCTTCACCCGTGATGCTGTTGCGTGCAAGTCCGTGGTTGTTCGTCCTGTTGTTGTCGGCCTGTTCGACGCTGCCGCCTGCGGTGCACCCCGAGCGGGCGCCCGTGCCCATCCCGGCGCCGCGACCTGCGCCCACGCCGGGTCCAGCGCAGCCGCCCGCCCCCCTCCCCACGCCGGTGGGCAACTACCCGCTGCTCAAGCCGGTGGCCTGGACAGACGTCGTCTTCTGGCAGTACGACGCAGTCGGCGAGAGCTGGGCGGCCTTTCTGCAAAGCTGCAGTACGCTGATCAAGCGCAGCGCGTGGCAGGCCGTCTGTACCGAAGCAAAAACGATGGCGGCGCCCAATGACGCCGCTGCCCGCGCGTTTTTCGAGCAGCGTTTTCAGCCGTATCTGGCCACCACCGAAGACGGCGGCGAGGAAGGCCTGGTCACCGGCTACTACGAACCGCTGCTGAAGGGTGACCGCGTGCGCACCGATCGCGCGCGCCATCCGCTCTACGCCACGCCGGACGATCTGATCAGCGTGGACCTGGCGGGCGTCTATCCCGAGTTGAAAAACCTGCGGCTGCGCGGACGGTTGTCCGGCAACAAGGTGGTGCCCTACCCCGCGCGCAAGGACATCGAAGCCGGCAACGGTTTCAAGGGCAAGCCCATCGCCTGGGCGGAGGACCCGGTCGACCTGTTCTTCCTGCAGATCCAGGGCTCGGGCCGCATCGAGTTGCCCGATGGCACCCACCTGCGGGTCGGCTATGCGGAGCAGAACGGCCATCCGTATCAGTCGATCGGCAAGCTGCTGGTCGAGCGCGGCGAGTTGCCGCTTGAGCAGGCATCGATGCAGGGCATCAAGGACTGGGGGGTACGCAACCCCGACAAGCTGTCCGACCTACTGGCCAGCAACCCGAGCTATGTGTTTTTCCGCGAGCTGCCCAATGGACTCAGCGGTCCGCTCGGCGCGCTCGGCGTGCCACTCACCGGCGGCCGCTCGATCGCCGTCGACCCACGCTTCATCCCGCTGGGTGCGCCGGTCTTTCTTGCCACCACCCAGCCCAACTCGGCGGAACCGCTGAACCGGCTGGTCATGGCGCAGGACACCGGTAGCGCCATCCGCGGCGGCGTGCGCGCCGATTTTTTCTGGGGGTTTGGCACAGCGGCCGGTGAGCTCGCCGGCCGCATGAAACAGCCCGGCCGCCTATGGGTGCTGCTGCCGAAGGATTACCCGCTCACCCGGCACAGCCCAAAGCCGAACGGCGTCAGCGCCGCGCGTTGACTCAACGCCTCGGCAATTCAGGGTAGGGATATCGCAGGGTGCAGGGCCTCACGGGTCTGTCAGACAGCACGGATTGGCCTGTCGGATGATTCCTGCATTCAAGTTCCGGGAAATCTTGCATACTCCTGAAACCCCATGCGGAACCTGAACATGTCGAAATCGTCCCCTACTCCCTCGCGCCGCCTCGCGTCGCGCTGGCACGACGGCACAAACGTCAGCACCCATCTTTTCCTGTCGGCCGGCATGGCCCTCTTGATCAGCATCCTGGTCGCGAGCTACATGCAGGCCTCGGCCGGCCTGGAAGCGCTGAACCAGTTCGGGGAATCGAACGAGCATGCCCATCAGCTGGACGACCTCAATGTGCTGTTGCTGGACACCCTATCCACGGCCCGTGGCTATGCATTGACGCGCGACGCCGACGATCTCGCCGTGTATCGCGAGCTTGCAGCCAAGATCAATGACACCCTGCGGTCCATCGAGCAGCAAAACAAGGACACCCCGCACACGGCCGAACTCATCATCAAGGCCAACACGGTTTCCAGGCGCATCGATCTCGCGGTGCAGCAAATCGAAAAAGCCATCGTGCTGGATAAATCCTGGTTCGATACGACCAATCAGCTCATGGAAGACTACAAGCGCCAGCACAACCTGATCAAGACGCAATTGCTGACGCAGAGCCTGGAGGATGTCCGGCGATCGGTGAAGGGCTTCGAGTACGCACGGATCAGCACGGTGCTGCTCGCCATCGCCTCGCTTTTGCTGCTGGTGCTTTCGATTGCCCAGCGGCAGAAGCAGCAGGAACTGCTGGAGAAGATCCGGCAATTGCTGACGGCCAAGAACGAACGGCTGGAGCGCGAAGTCCAGGCGCGCACCGAGGAGTTGACCAGTCTTGCAACCTATCTGACCGATGTGCGTGAGGCCGAAAAACTGCACCTGGCACGCGAGATGCACGATGAGCTCGGCGCGCTGCTGACAGCAGCCAAATTGGATGCCGACTGGATTGAACGCACGCTGCCAGCCGAAGCGCTGGCGCTGGTTGCGCAGCGCCTGACGCGTCTGCGCCACAACCTGGTGGGCGGCATCACGCTCAAGCGCAGGTTCACCAACGACCTGCGGCCGGCGCTGCTGTATGACCTGGGGTTGATCGAGGCGCTCAGGGCGCTGATCGAGGAATTCCGGAATATCGACGAAGTCGAGGTGGACCTGGACCTGCCCGAGACCGAACCCGAGCTCTCCGAAGCGGTTTCGCTCAGCCTGTTCCGCATCGTTCAGGAAGCTTTCACCAACATCCGCAAGTACGCCCAGGCCCATCGGGTGTCCGTGTCGCTTCGCACCACGGCGAACTCCATCGGGCTGACCATCGAGGATGACGGGATCGGCTTCGATCCGGATTCACCCCGGCTGTCGCGTCATGGACTGGCGGGCATCAAGCATCGGGTCTTCACCCACGGGGGGCAACTCGACATCCATACCGCACCGGGTGCCGGCGTCAAGCTCCATGTGACCCTGCCTGTCTGACCCGGCGGAAAATCAACCGAGGCCGCGCTTGTCAGGACGCACGTTTTTCGCGAGCCGCATCGACCACGTAGTCGATCAGCTGATTGATCTGCAGCGACTTGTCAAAGAAGGCATCCGTGCCGATGCGCTCGCATCGCTTGCGCATGGTGGAATGCGAGTAGTTGGTCAGCACCGCCTTGCGCGGCCGGCCATAGAGCGGAGAATCGGTCTGCAAGGCATCCAGCACGCCGATGCCACTGCCCTGCTTGAGTTCGATATCGATGATCACCAGATCGACCGGATTTTCGGCCATCCGGTTCAGCGCCTCGTTCTCGCCCTCGGCGCATCCGCAGAACTCGACACCATCCAGCTCAGCCAGCATGCCGGAGAGCAGTTCCTGCAACAGCGCAGAGTCTTCGATTAAAAATACTTTCAACATGGAAGCGTCATGGCGCGTTCCTTTTTGGAAATTCGCCGCAGTGTGGTTCTGGGTTGAAAGGGATGACCTATTCCGTGATGAGTCCGTGTCGTAATGCATACGTCGCCAATTCTGCATTGCTGGTAATACCGAGCTTCTCGGTCACCCGCGAGCGATAGGTGCTGATGGTCTTGACGCTCAGGTGCAACTGTTCGGCAATATCCGAAACCGACTCACCGCGCGCCAGTCGCAAAAATACCTGAAGTTCGCGGTCCGACAAGGTTTCATGTAGCACGCCGCTGCGCTCGCCGCTCATTTCATCAGCCAGCAGCTCGGCGGTTCGCGCCGAGACATAGCGCCGTCCGGTCGAGACCATGTGGATCGCCCGCAGCAGCTCGTCGCGATCACAGTCCTTGCACAGATAGCCATTGGCGCCGTTCTTGATCATCGCAAGCGCATAACTTTCCTCGGGGAAGCCGCTCAGCACCAGCACCCGGGTCTCGGGGTGGCGCTGGCGCACCATGCGCAGGACATCGACGCCGCTCTTGCCCGGCAAGGAAATGTCGAGCAGGAGGACGTCGCACTGCGAGGTGCGCAACTTATCGAGCGCATCGTCGCCATTGGCTGCCTCGAATCCGATATTGATGGATGCGTCTTCGCTCAGCAGCTCGCGAAAACCGGTACGGACGATCTGATGATCGTCCACGATAGCAACCTGAATCATGTGCATCTCCATCCAATCCGGTGGGGTCTGATTTTAGCATCGGGACACTAGCGTCCCTTGAGCAGGTTCACTGCGAACGTGGCAATCGCAATCACCAGAAACACCACAAACAGGATCTTGGCGATGCCGGCAGCGCCTGCTGCCAGGCCGGAGAATCCGAGCACGGCGGCAATGATGGCGATGATGAAAAAAACAAGCGCGTAGTACAGCATGCAGATCTCCTTGAAAATGGCCCCGGTGAATGAATACGCAACGGGTGAATCGCAAATGCTGACATGACACAAGACATGCATGACATGGCAGCGTTCACTTACAGGTTAAACACCCGGCATTCCCTCACCATCAGCCGCCGACGAGTTTTTTGTCGGATATTGCCTACAGCCTTGCTGCGTATTCCGCACCAAGTACAACAGCATCTTCTCGCAAACCGAGTCGTACCTCTGTAGGACATCGCCGCGATTCGTATCGGCCAGGCCTGCATGAAATGCAGGCTTTATCCAGGCCCGCCGTCATTCCCTGTCGTGTCAGATGCCGCCTACATGCAATCAACACATTTGCGGACAGCTTGATGCGTCGTCGTCCCCTACTGCCGACGCACTGCCCTGACTAAGCTTGTTTCCATGCCGGCGGCGCTCGCTGCCGGCACCAAACCCTGTCATTTTTGGAGAATCTCAAATGGAAACGATGCCCAACACAAAATCCTCTTCCCCCACCGGCAGCGAGAGTACGGCGGCCGAGCATGCACGCCGCTCGCTTGAGGAAGCGCGCGCAGGCGCCGAAGACCTTGCGGCCCATGGCAGCGAGGCGGTCCATCAAGGCACAGCCCGGGCGCGCGAGGCCATTTCCCATACAACCGATCAGGCCGCACATTACGTCCAGGAGCAGCCGCTGAAATCGCTGATGATGGCGGCGGCAGCGGGGGCAGCGATCGCCATGCTGGCCGGCGCGATCGGCAAGCACCGTCATCATTGAACCGCCCCTCCCGGACGAGGCATCTCAGGTGATGCTGCCCCCACTGCTTCGTGTGCTGCTGACTGAACCCGGTTTGCTGCACACCTACGTCAGCGCGTATGGCGAACTCATCCACCAGGATGCGTCGTGCTGGTGGACGCTGAAGCAGCGACGGCTCGGTTACACGCTGGCGGCAGCGGGTTGTGCAGCGCTGGCCGTCCTGTTCATCGGGGTCGCACTGATGCTGCATGCCGTCACCGGCAACGGGCACTGGCTGCTATGGGTGGTGCCTGCGCTGCCCGTGACGGGGGCGCTCGTAGCACTGTGGCTGCTCCTGCGCATGCCGCGTGAGCGTGCCTCGTTCCTGCGCGTACGCGCGCAGATCATTCAGGACATGCAATTACTGGAAACGGATTTGCGGAGATCGAACTGATGAATACAGAACAACAAAACGAAGCTCTCACGAATTCCCCTGCAGCGGATATCCCCGCTGCAGACACGGCAGCCGACGCCGAAACCCGGCTGCAGCTGAAGCGTGAAACGATGCGTTTGCGGTTGGCGCAGCAACAGGATGATGCGCTCGGACAGGTCGGCGTGATCGCACGCATGGCGGTTCCGCTCGCACGCCAGATGGTGCGCCAGCACCCTTACGCAGCCCTGTCCGGCGCAGCGCTGGCCGGGGTCTGGCTGATCCGCGGAAAACCCTGGCGCGCGCTGGGCGGATCTGTCCTGGCGGGCCTGCTGGCGCGTCAGGCGCTTGCGTATTCACTGTCATCCGGAAGCCAGCTGTTCAAACATCTGATCGCCAGCGGCCGCGCCCAACCGGCGTCGGACCGCCCACGGTAGATCGAGGCGTCGTCAACCATGCAGAGCGCATGCGTCACCGCGAACGCTTTCTCTCTCTATGCCGGCCCGACGGCCAGCCGAATGCTCAGCTTCGCCGGCGTACTGAGACTCCTGGCCACATGCGGGATCCTCCCGCTGTCGGCCTGCGCCACATTGCCCGACACCAGCCGGATCGACCAACCTGCACGCGTCGAGCCGGTGAAATTCGAAACCGCGCGCGGGCCGGTTCCGAAAGATGCCAGCGCCGCCATCCTGAAGACCCTCAAAAGCGAATCGGGCTCCCGCGACATCCTGCAGAAGCACCTTGCGCTGGAAGAGGCGATCAATCGCGACAGCCCCCTGGTGCTGGGCAACCGGGCCCTGCTGCTGCAGGACGGCCCCGCCACCTACGAAGCCATGTTCTCTGCGATCCGGAAGGCGCGCGACCACATCAACCTGGAAACCTACATCTTCGAAGATGGCGAGATCGGTTCCCAGTTCGCCGCGCTGCTGCTGGAAAAGCAGGCAGCGGGGGTTCAGGTCAACCTGATCTACGACAGCGTGGGCAATCTCTCTACCCCGGCGGCGTTCTTTGAACGCCTGCGCGCCGGCGGCATCCAGCTGCTTGAATTCAATCCGGTCAACCCGGCCAAGCTTCGCAAGAAAGAGGAATGGCTGCTGAATAACCGCGACCACCGGAAATTGCTGGTCATCGACGGCAAAACCGCTTTCTTGGGCGGCATCAACATCAGCGAGTCCTACTCGAGCGGCTCCTTCTCCAGCCCGGGAAAAAGCCGCAAAGGCGCCCCGCCGGAAGCTGGCTGGCGCGACACCCACCTGCAGATCGAGGGGCCGGTGGTGGCCGAACTCCAGAAGACCTTCCTCGATACCTGGGCGCGGCAACAGGGGCCCGAACTGGCCAGCCGGACCTATTTTCCCCCGCTCGGCAAACGTGGTAACGAAATCATCCGCGCCATCGGCAGCACGGCCGAGGATGACGACAGCCCGATTTACCTGACCCTGCTGTCGGCCATCGACCACGCGGAACGCAACATCCACATCACCAATGCCTATTTCGTGCCTGACCCGCAGTTGCGACAGGCGCTCGCCGGTGCCGCCCAGCGGGGCGTCGACGTGCAAATCGTGCTCCCCGGAAAAACCGATTCGTGGGCGGTGTTCCACGCCGGCCGCTCGCACTACGACGAACTGCTCGATGCCGGCGTCAAGCTTTACGAACGGGGCGACACCATCCTGCATTCCAAGACGGCATCGGTCGACGGCGTCTGGTCCACCGTCGGTTCAACCAATCTGGACTGGCGCAGCTTTCTGCACAACGACGAACTCAACGCCATCATCCTGGGCGCCGATTTTGCGCGCCAGATGGACGCCATGTTCGCCCGCGACCGCGCTGCCGCCAAAGCCATCGACCCCGAGGCATGGAAACGCCGCTCGCCGCTGTTGCGGATTCAGGAATGGCTGGCGCGGCGTTTTGAATACTGGCTGTAGCGTGCGCGCACGCGGACCCCAGGCAGTACCTTTTCACCCGGATCTTTCACCCCAGAAAGGAGAGCGTGTATGAAAACGCTGATCGTTGGACACTATGATCTGCAGGAAGAAGCGGAAATCGCGGCACGCGATGTGCTGCGTGCCGGATTCTCCGGAAACGAGATGAGTCTGTTCTACCTCAACCCGCAAGGCCAGCACGCGCTGCACCCGGTAGGTGGCGATGAGGGCGAGTCGCCGGGCACACACGACGCCCAGTCGGGTGCGGTGCGCGGTGCGGCCGGTGGCGCGGGCGCCGGTGTGCTGGTCGGCGCGGCCACGATACCCGTTCTGGGCCCGGCCGGCCCCCTGATGGGCGCCGCCATCGGCGCTTACACCGGCTCCCTGGTCGGCGCACTGAACAATATGGAAGAACCGCCCGAGACGCGCGCCGATACCGCGCGCGACAGCGACACGTCCGACGCCGATATCGAGCCCCGCAAGTCGGGCTACATGCTGGCGGTGGCCGTCCACACCCCGACGGAACGCAAGTACGCCATCGAGATTCTGGGCGAGCGTGCGCAGTTGCTGGAAGAAGCGGAAGGCAATCTTCAGAACGGGGAGTGGACCGACTTCGATCCGCTTGCCCCCTGCAAAGTCATCCGCTGACGCCGCGGCCGCAGCGCCCGTTGCACGCTCCGCCGTCCGGACAGCGCGCATCGTATTTTCTGTTTCGGACGTGTCCTACACCCGGTTGCAGTCCAGGCTGACTGCGCGCCGCGGTTCGCCGGCCTATGCTGAAATCAGGGCGCCTGAACGCGCCGCGCCGTATACATCACCCTGGACAAGACAAGGCGTAATGCATTTTCGATCCAATGCCATGAGGATGCCATGAAGACCCGACTTCACCCTTCAAGCCACGCCGCCCCTTCCGCATCGTCGCTGATGCTGGGGATCGCCCTGATCGCCTGTGCCAGCCTGGGTCTGAATCCGGTGCATGCGGACAGCCGTGCCGGCGCCGCGCTCGCGCAGCAAGGCGGGCCCGGCATCAGCGCGTGCGTGTCGTGCCATGGCGCACGCGGCGAAGGACAAGCGGCAACGGGTTTCCCGCGGCTGGCCGGCCAGCCGCAGGCCTATCTGCTGAAACAACTGCAGGCATTTGCCGAGGGCACACGCAAGAACCCGGTGATGGAGCCGATTGCCCGCGCACTGAATGCCCAGCAGATGCGCGATCTCGCTGACCACTATGCTGGCCTGCCGGGCTGGAGCGCGCCATTGAAAACCGGCGCGTCTGACCCGGCCACTGCGCCCGGGCCGCGACTCGCCACGACAGGCAACTGGGACAAGAACATCCCCGCCTGCTTTGCCTGCCATGGTCCGGACGGGGCAGGCATCCCCCCGCATTTCCCTGCCATCACCGGACAGCCGCGTGCCTATACCCGCACGCAATTGAAAGCCTGGCAGGCGGGCACCCGCAGCAACGATCCCCAGGGCCTGATGAAGTCCGTCGCCGACAGGATGACGGATGCGGACATTGAAGCGGTCAGCCTGTATCTGGAAAACCCCACTGCCGCGGGAAGGAGCGAATGATGCCCAACTGGTTGAGGAAATGGATTCAAGGCCAGAAGCAGACCGGACGATTCCACCCGTCGTGGATTCTGCTGGTGGTCTTGACCACGCTGGTGGTGGCGGGCATTGTCTGGATTCCCGCCGAGCTGGTTTCGAAGACGGAACCAGACCGCCCACCGGACGCCCAGGCGGTGCCTGCCAGCGCCACGCCCGCGTCCGAGACGGATGAACCCGCACCCGCCAAAAACCCCCGCGCGCCTGCCCATGCGACCCTGGCCTCGGCCACCGACGACTTCACCCCGCCTGACATCGATGACCTGCCGGATGGCGACTTCGGCGAGGCCGTCCGGCTGGGCCGGAATATCTTCAATGACACGCAAACCTATGCGCGCGCCTATGTCGGCAACGGCCTCAATTGCGTCAACTGTCACCTTGATGCCGGCCGCAAGGCCGACTCCGGCCCCTTGTGGGCGGCCTACGGCATGTTCCCGGCGTATCGCGAAAAGAACAGCCTGGTGAATACCTACGAAGACCGCCTCGCGGGCTGTTTCCGTTTCAGCATGAACGGCAAGGAGCCGCCGCGCGGCAGCAAGGAACTGGTCGCCCTGATGAGCTACAGCTACTGGATGTCCCGCGGCGCACCGATCGGCGTCGAGCTCAAGGGACGCGGCTATCCCAAGTTGGCGGCGCCGCCGCAACCCGCCGATGAAGCACGCGGCAAAAAAGTCTACGAAGCCAACTGCGCGATCTGTCACGGTGCCGATGGGCTGGGCACCCGCTTGAGCGATGGGCGCTATGCCTTTCCGCCGCTGTGGGGCAAGGATTCCTTCAATGCCGGCGCCGGCATGACCCGGGTACACAATGCGGCCGCCTTCATCCGCGCCAACATGCCGCTGGGCCAGGGCAATACGCTGACGGAACAGGAAGCCTGGGATGTGGCGAAATTCATGAATAGCCACCCCCGCCCCGCCGATCCTCGGAAAGTGAAATCCTGACGTCCACGATCCCGGGTAACCTCAGCGCAACGCATCCCCGACCCCCTAAGGCGCCATCAAAACATGGCGCGATGTACCCCAACAAACTTAGGCGTTGTCTGACAGCACGTTAAGACAAACACCATTGAGATGTCCCACCACGCGCAGTCAAATAGTCGGACGACCCCTGCGCTCCAGCCCAGGGTTGTCGACCTCAGAACTCCCTGTAAACCTGCCATTCGAAAGGAATGACCATGACCACAGCAAAACAGAAAGACGCCTGCGACCTGCTTGATGCCGACCACAAGGCCGTCAAGAAGATGTTCAAAGAATTCGAGGAGCTGACCGAATCGCGCGGCGATACCCGCGAAAAGAAGCGTCGGCTGGCGGAGAGAATCTGCCTTGAACTGACGGTGCACGCGCAGATCGAGGAGGAGATTTTTTATCCGGCGATCCGCAAGGCCGTCAAGGACGACCTGATGATGAACGAAGCAGAGGTCGAACACATGAGCGCCAAGGACCTGATCGCCCAGATTCAGGAAATGAACGCCGGCGACCCCATGTTGGATGCCAAGGTGACGGTGCTGGGCGAATACATTGACCATCACGTCAAGGAAGAGCGCAACGAGATGTTCCCCAAGGCCCGCGCGACCAAAGTCGATCTGGTCAAGGTCAGGCAACAGCTTGAGGCGCGCAAGGAGGAACTGATGGGCGCACAGATGGCGGCCTGACGGCAGCCTGCGCCGGCAGCGGCTCACGCTGCCGCGCCGCCTGGCCGGTCAGTGGCGGTTTGCCCGTGCGGTCCGCGGGATAATGCTGATGCGGCCATCGCCTTCCAGAAAGCACTGCTTCACTTCTCCCACGCTGCGCACGCCCTGCTCCCGCAGTAAGCCCATCAGCTCTGCCTCCTGGATCAACTGGCGCTTCATGTTCTGCTGCACCATGCGCCCGTTCTCGATCAGCAGCAGCGGTGCCGGTCGCAGCAGTCGACGCAGCGTAGGCATCCGGAAGCTGAGCCCACCCAGAAAGTAATCCCACAGTGCAATGGTCGTAACCAGGATGGCCCCTTCGGTGATCGACCGGTAGCCGCCGGCCATCGCATTCTGCGCGGCATCGGCAATCAGCACCACGACCAGCAGATCGGCAATGCCGATGTGTCCGGCCTCGCGTCGCAGGATGCGCATCAGGAAGAACAGGAAAAGATAGACCGCCGACCCCCGCAGCACGATCTCGCCGATTGGCAGGGTCGATGCGAAGAGCGCGTTCCAGTCGATTCCGCCCGCCATGACCAAAGCCGTCCCGCGGTCCTTACAGGCTGCGCACCACGCGCACGCTGCGCGCGCGCAATTCACGCACGGCCACGTCGATCTGGCGCTGGGTGATCGGATGAATGACCACCGCCCAGCGTCCGCGTCGCACGGCCCGGCGTACGGTGGAAATCACCCGGTAATGATCGGGACGCGCGGTCATCAGGCCGCCGAATAGCAGCCCGCCGATACCGCCGAAAAACAGCATGGCCACCAGGCTCATGCCCGGCGTGCTCTCAACTGCAGTGTTGTCCACGGCGAGGAAAATCAGATAGAGCAGCGCCCCGGCGATGACACCGGCAATACCGAACACCACATGAGCACGGATCAGGGTGCGCCAGATGCCGGCCTGCTCGGGCTCCAGCTTGCGCGAAAACGCAGAGCTGCTGACAGCCGCACCATCGGGCGGCCCGACCAGATACACCTGGGGGTCATCCAGGCCCGCTGCCTGCTTGAGCCTGTCAGCGACGGACTCCGCCAGGCTCTTGCTGGCAAAAACGCCCGCAACCTTGGTCAACGAGCGTTCGCCGAATATCAATCGTTTGATTCGCATGGTCTGTCCTTTCCGGATGCGGCATCCACTGCAAAGCCGCGGCACCGACCCGTGTCGATGCCGCGGCAGGCGGTCACACTGCTCGAAATGTCCGAGTCCGCCTCAGCCGTGCCGGGCCGGCACCTCAATGAAACCAGTCGTCCCGGGCACTTTTTTGCCACGTGTCGATCTGCTTTTCCGCCTCGTCCTTGGACAGGCCATAGCGTTCCTGGATCTTGCCGTTGAGCTGATCGCGGCGACCACCGATCGTGTCGAAATCGTCGTCCGTGAGCTTGCCCCACTGCTCCTTGATCTTGCCCTTTGCCTGCTTCCAGTTGCCTTCGATGATGTCCCAGTTCATGTTTCTCTCCTTTTAGATTGGCAGTACACATGCGCTCCGGACGTGCGCCCGGCGCGTACACAATTACGGCTTGATGATGATGTCGTTCTTGACGGATTTCACGTGCGGCACCTGGCGCGCGATCGATTCTGCCGTGGTCCGCTCATTGGCGTTCTTGGCGAAGCCGGACAGCTGGACGACGCCATGGACCGTCTGCACGTTGATTGCCAGCGCACTGACAACCGGGCTTTCAGCAAAACGCGCCTTGACCTGCGTCGTGATGGCCGAGTCGTCGACTGCCTGGCCGACCGTGGATTGACCGCGCATGACCGTACAGCCGCCCATGGCCAGCAGACTTGCGGTCAGCAGGCTCACGCCAAAAAATTGAGTTGTATTCATCTGGATTCCTTTCGGGTTGTTTAACTACGATGCGGCACCGGGAGGCAAAACAGGATCGACAGCAGCGTCCGGTAACCATGGTGAAACTGTAGGGGGCCGCGTGCACTGCGGGTATAAGAAGGACCCGCTTCTGTGTGTAGGAATTGAGGAAGCTCGACGCGCGATGCGTAAAACAGCAGGTGATGCGCGTGCAGCGACCGCTGAGGCCTGACGGCCTGGCCGCTGTGGGGTCAAACGCCCATGAGTTCGCCGACGGCGTTGAATTCGTCGACGTGATCGCAGACCGCCTTGATCGCCATCATGATCGGCATGCCGAGCAGCAGGCCCCAGGCACCCCACAGCCATCCCCAGAACAGGATGCCCACAAACACCACGACCGCATTCATGCGGCTGGCATGGCCGGTCAGCCAAGGGGTCAGCAGGAAGCCTTCAAGGCCGTTGATGATGACCGAAATGCCGGCAACCGTGAGCGCCATGCTCATGCTGCCGAATTGCAGAAACGCCACCAGCGCCGTCCCGCCGGTGATCAGGATCGGCCCCAGATAGGGAACGAGATTGAGAATGGCGGCCGCCACCCCCCACACTGCGGCATGTTCCAGGCCGATCCACAGGAAGGCCAGCCAGATCGCAATGCCGACGATCACGCTGGTCAGCACCTGCACCATCAGGTAACGCTGAACCTGCGCGCTGATTTCGTTCAGCATCTGCACGGTGTCTTTTTTCCTGCCCAGCGTGGGGCCCGACAGCTTGACCAGCTTGCGCCGGAACGTGTCGCCCGACACCATCAGGAAATAGGTCAGAAACAGCACCATCACCGCGAGCGTCATGAAGGACAGCACGCCGATCGTGCCATCCCACAGATAGTCGCGGATTTTGAGCCTGGGCTCCTCGATCTGGACCCGCGTCACGCCGCGCGGAACGACCGGGGTGGGCGCGGCCGTCTCGCTGGCCGCATGCTCGATCTGTTCGGCCGCTTTCTGCACCTTTTCGATCGCGCCCGTGGGCGTGCCCCATTCCTTGCGCACGGCCTGGCGGAGTTTCTGCGCGGCTTCGGGCAGGGTTTCGATCATGCCGGTGGCTTCATCCTGCAGCGAATAGGCCAGCGCACCCACGCCGCCCACGATCCCGAGCAATAAAAGGGCGGCGCCGATCGCGCGCGGGACATGCCATTTTTGCAGCTGCTTGACCAGCGGCGAGAGGGCATAACTCACGACCAGCCCGAGCACCAGGGGAATGAAGACCGTCTGCGCCCAGTCCAGCACGAAGACGAACGCGAGTACGGTCAGCACGATCAGCGGCAGGTTGTGCGCATCGGTTGGAACCCGTGCCATCGTCGACCCGTCTGCATTGACCGGTTCGGCTTCACCGTCTCCAACGCCGGAAACCCGCTCGTCCCTGATTTCCATGCTGCGCTCCCGTATGGCTGCTTATATGGCTGCTTATCGATATACCCCACTGCAGGTCATCCGGCTGGCGGCAATGACTTCAGGGGGCCCAGCCTACACGCTGAGGGCGGCATTTTCATGCTGGCGATGCCAAGCGAAACGCGCTGTTCGCCCAGTATGGGTTTGATGGCAACTGCGGCCGCCCGCGCAGGCCGGAGCCGGCGCTTTTCCCGCCGCCCTGCGTGCCGGCTTCAGAATGTGGTGCCGAAGCCTTCGTCCGATTCCAGCTGCAACGGAGGCAGACCTGCGAGCTCGTGGATCGGCTGCAGCACGCCGCGGGTACCCGGAACCGCATCAAACAGCATGTACAGGTAGCGGCTGCCACCCTTGAATTCGTAGGCTTCCTCCAGGAACTGCATATGCTCGTGGGCAGCGAGGCAATCGCGCGTCTTGCAGTCGTTCTTGTAATGCTCGATCAACGAATTGATCACGCTCAGGTGTTCGTCGTTGAGGTCGAACTGCATGGCTTCCGCATTGCGCCGGACGGTCTGCTCGATCTCGGCCTTGGTCAGGTTCTTGACCGTTTCATAAATCGGGGTTTCCCCGTCGGCCTGTATTGCACGTTCAGTGTTGTTCATGATGGTTCCCTTCAGGTTTCGTGATGCGACAGGCCAGGCCTCAGGCGAGGTTGCTGGCCGCAAATTCCCAGTTGAGCAGCTCGTTGATCACACCGTCGACATGATCCTTGCGCCGGTTCTGGTAATCGATGTAATACGCGTGCTCCCACACGTCGATGGCCAGCAGCGGGGTCATGCCGCGGGTCAGCGGGTTGTCCGCATTGCTGGTTTTCAGCACGGTGATCTTCTTTCCATCCTGCGCCAGCCAGGCCCAGCCCGATCCGAACTGGGTCGTGGCGGCCTTGGTCAGCGCGTTCCTGCAGGCGTCGACGCTACCGAATGAGGCCTCGATCATTCGCTTCAGCACCGGCGGCGGCTCGCCGCCGCCCTCGGGGGAGAGGCTGTCCCAGTAGAACGCGTGGTTCCAGGCCTGGGCCGCGTTGTTGAATATCGCGGACTGCCCCGGTTTTCCGGCAGTGGCCAGGATCAGGGCCTTCAGCGGCATGGCTTCATATTCCGTATCGCCGATGGCCTCGTTGAGCGCCTCGATATAGGTCTTGTGATGCGCGCCGTGATGGCAGCGCAGGGTGCGCTCGGAAATGCAGGGGCTCAATGCATCCATCGAATACGGCAGCGCCGGCAGGTCATAGGGATAGGCCATGCTCTCCAGCATGGCGGTGCTGATTCCCTGATGCTGATGCTCGGCTGTGGAGTCTTCCTGCGGCATTGAGCGGGTCTGTCGCTGGGCGTATACGGGGTTCATGCTGTACTCCGTTTGAAAACAAGGTGAGCGGGGTGCGACAGCCCTCGGGCCGTCGCGTTATTCATGCCTTGATCACCTTCGCGCGCGGCCAGAATCGGCCTTCTTTGGCGGCCTCGACATAGGCGGCCACATCATCGCGGCTGCCCATTTCGATGACCGCTTCGTCGACGGCGATGCCGGCTTCATCCAGCAAGGGCATCGACGCAGCGGTAAAGCCGATGAACTTAAGGTGGGCGTAGGCATCGCGGAGGAAATTCAGTGCCGCCGCCTGCCGCTTCAGCGCCTCGATATCGGGTTCGCACACCGCCACCGCAATGGCGTCGAACAGCACCGACGGTGCCCCGGCGATCGCGTGGTCGGGCGTGACCGTCTCCTTGCCGCTCGACTTCACCTTGCCGATGGTCGGTCCGATCACTTGCAGCACGGCACCCTCGGCCTCGGCCGATGCCTGCAGCTGCTCCAGCAGCGCCATCTCGAAGCCGTCGCTGAGCAGCACGCCGATCTTGCGTCCCGCCAGGGTCGGCTGCGCCTTGGCCAGCAGGCTGAGCGCCGGCGACGGCGCCATGTCGATCGGCTCCTTGGCCGGCGGGATGTTGTAGGCCTGCCCCGGCATGCCCAGCGCCTGTTCAACCCGGTCGCACAGTTCCGCGTCGACATTCTTCACATGGCCCAGCACCCGGCAGCGCACCTCGGGCGTTTCAACCTTGCCGAGCTCAAAAGCGAAGGCATTGACGATGTGGTCCTGTTCCGGCGCCGTCATCGAACGGAAGAACAGCCGCGCCTGGCTGTAGTGGTCCTTGAAGGTTTCCGAGCGGACCCGCACTTTATCGCCACTGTGCGTTTCGGGATGGGTGACAAAACCGACATCCGGGTTTTCGCGCGGGGAATCGGGCGCGAGTGAATTGGGATCGTAATTGACGCGGCCCTTCGGCACCTCCATCTGCATCAGCGCGTCGCGCTGGAAGTTATGCATCGGGCAGCGTGGCCGGTTGACCGGAATTTGATGAAAGTTGGGCCCGCCCAGACGCGACAGCTGCGTATCGGTGTACGAAAACAGCCGCCCCTGCAGCAGGGGGTCGTCGCTGAAATCGATGCCGGGCACCACATGGCCGGGGTGGAACGCCACCTGCTCGGTTTCGGCGAAGAAATTGTCCGGGTTGCGGTTCAGCACCATCCGGCCAATCGGCTTTAACGGCACCATTTCTTCCGGAATCAGCTTGGTCGCATCCAACACGTCGAACGGAAAGCTGTCGGCGGTCGCCTGGTCGAAGGCCTGCACCGACAATTCCCATTCCGGGAAGTCGCCCCGTTCGATGGCCTCGAACAGATCGCGCCGGTGAAAGTCCGGGTCGGCCCCGCTGATCTTCACCGCTTCGTCCCACAGCACCGACATGCTGCCGATCCTGGGGCGCCAGTGGAATTTCACGAACGTCGACTTACCTTCCGCATTGACGAAGCGGAAAGTGTGCACGCCGAAGCCTTCCATCATCCGCAGCGAGCGCGGAATGGCACGGTCGGACATGGCCCACAGGATCATATGCAGGCTCTCGGGCATCAGCGAGACGAAATCCCAGAAGGTATCGTGCGCGCTTGCTGCCTGCGGATAGCCGCGATCGGGCTCCATTTTCACCGCATGCACCAGATCCGGAAACTTGATCGCGTCCTGGATGAAGAACACCGGTATGTTGTTGCCGACCAGGTCGAAATTGCCTTCCTGGGTATAGAACTTGACGGCAAAGCCGCGCACGTCGCGCGGCAGGTCGACCGAGCCGGCGCCGCCGGCCACGGTGGAGAAGCGGGCGAACACCGGTGTCTGCACGCCAGGGCACAGGAAGGCCGCGCGGGTGAGATGGCTCAGGTCTTCGTATGCCTCGAAATAGCCATGCGCACCCGACCCGCGCGCATGCACGATGCGCTCGGGGATGCGTTCATGGTCGAAATGGGTGATCTTTTCCCGCAGGACAAAATCTTCCAGCAGGGTCGGGCCGCGCGCACCGCTTCGCAGCGAATTCTGGTTGTCCGAAATCGCGATGCCCTGGTTGGTCGTCAGCGTGCTGTCACGCGCATCGGTCGTCTGGTGCAGTTCACCGGCATTGCCTGCATGGAATGCATTGTCCGCCGGACGCGCCGGTTTTTTCTTCTGCTTGGCCATGGGTGTTTCTCCTTCATGCAGCACCCGGCGGCATGATTGGCAACGGGTGCTGAAACGGCTGGTGCCCGGCGGCCATCCGGCCGCCGGGGTGATGCGACCTTCGGATTACTGGCGGTACTTCAGCTTCGCCTCGGAGATGCACGCATCCTGGGCGTTGCCCGAAAGCGCATCACACTTTTCTTTCGCGGCCTTGTACTCCGCCTTCATCTGGTCGTCGGTGGCCTCGGCCTGGGTCTTGGCGGATTTCTTTTCAACCTTGGCCTGCGACTTGGCCTGGACGTAGTCCGCCTCGGCCTCCTTCATGCATACGTCCCGGGCGTTTCCGGCCATGTTCTTGCAGTTCTCCTTGGCCATTTCGTAGTTCTGCCTGGCTGCATCCTGGGTGGCGTCATACCGGGCATCGGCACGATCTTTCATCGTGTCCTTGACGTCGGCGGCATGGATCGGGCTCATGGCTACCAGGCTCAATGCAGCTAAAAACAGGCTGGTACGAAGTTTCATTTGTCGCTCCTTGGATTGATGTTGGGTCACTGCTTACACTGAAAATTCGGCATGTGTGCAATGTAGCGAGCCGCTCTCGGGGGCGGTATCCGCCGCCACTGAGAAACATGTAGGCGCGGTGGAGTGAACGTGTAGGCCGATACTGACGTGCGGTTCAGCGAGGCTGTTTGACCGGCCTCGGGCCGCGTCTGGGTGCGAGGGGATTGAGATTCCAGTCAGGGTTTTCCGGAAGGCGGTGTCACGCGGACCTGACTGGGTTTGTCCACAGCAGGCCGGCTCAGTTGCTGCTTCCTGGTCGGCCGCTCAGGCGGACGCGCTGGCTTTTTTGCTTTTTGCCGCGTTGCGGGCGCGCGTCTGTGCCGCCTTTTTGGCTGACGCACTGCGCTCGGCCGCGGTGCGCGACGCGGAAGCCGCGCCGCCCGCCCTGCCGCCTTTGCGGGCGGGCGCCGTGTTGACCGCCTTGCCGCGGCCTGAGCCGCTTTTTTTGCCGCCTCCCGTCATCTTGTTGACGGTGGCCCAGGCGTGCGCCTCGGCTTCATCCTCGGGCACGCCCCGATCGACATAGCCTTCCTCGATATGCTGCGCCTGGCGTTTCTGCTTGTCGGTGTAGGCCGACTTGTCTCCTCTCGGCATCATGGTTTCCTTTTCAGCTTGATCGGGGCAGGCCGCTCAACGCAGGTGCAAAAAAGGCCACTGCCCCCTGTCATCCGCTGACCGGTCAGCGGGTCGGTGCGGCTGTCGGCGGGCTGTCGCCTGAGCCTGCGGCGCGGGCCGGCTCGCCTTCGACAAACAGGCCGCATCCGCTGCCGCCGGAGACACGCAGCAGATAAGGCTGCAGGCTTTGCTCGATGCAGAGGCCATGCGTGGTGCTGGCCAGCGCGGCACCGGGCTCGACCTGCCACCATTTGCATTTGATGCACAGACCCCAGTTGGACGTGTTAGCCATTTGCTGCTCCTTTCATGTTTGCCGCGTTACAGCGGCGGGCCATATTTCATCCGGGCCTCTTCAATGCAGATATCCCGGGCCTGACCGCGATACATTGCGCAGCGCGACCTGGCATCGTTGTAGTACCCCGCGTTGCGCGCCTGGCTGACCCGAACATAGGCGAGCGTGTTGTTCTCGTCCGCCAGCGCGTCCAGCACACCGGGGGCGCCGGACAGGCTGCTTTTGCTGAACCCGCCCGCCGTCTGCCGCTCGCCTTGTGCTGCATTGACCGGCTGCGCGCGCTCGGTCACCCGCGGGCCCATTGCGTGCACGGACGCCAGCATGATCGTCGTCAGCGCAACAGCCGTCAGGGGTATGCGCATGAAGTGCATGATCGGCTCCTTGAAATCAGGAACGGCCCCGGCACGGGGCCGTTCGGCTTACTCCCAGTAGGGGCGAACGCCATAGTGGGAATGCACCTGGGAACCCCAGACACGGTCTGAGAAATTCGGCCAGTGGTCCTTGTCGAAACCGGGCGCGGTCTTCAGGCTTTCCTTGTCCTGATCAAAAATGAAGCGATGGTTTTCCGGATCGATTTCCATCGCCGAAAGCGGGACGGCGAACAGCTTGCTGCCCAGGCCGAGGAAGCCGCCGAATTCCAGCACCGCGTAGGCGACGCGGCCCTGGTCGACATCGATCATCAAGTCCTTGATGTCGCCAAGGTTCTCGCCCTCGCGGTTGACGACCTTGTCGCCGGCAATCGTGCTGGAAGACAACATAGGGTGTGAAGAAATCGTGGTCATGACATGCTCCTGATTCAAAGGGTTGAAAAATGTCGTGCTGCGTGCGCGGCCTAGCGTCCGGGAAGTTTTTCCGGGGCGGGGTTGCGTCCTTGCGGATGCTTGCCCGGTGCCCGCTTCTCCGGCTTGGGACGGCTGGGCGAACTGCCATCGCCCTGGCCGGAAGGCGCCAGGCCGCCTTTGGCATGCGAGCGCCCTTCGGCTTCGGCCTTGCGCAGGGCGGCCTGCTCCTGCGCATTGCGCGGTGCAGCTTCGCGCGCGGCCTGCTCGGCCTTGCCGGACTCGGCATAGGCCTGCGCGTGCTCGTTGTATTTGCGGGCGGAAGCGTAATCGCCCTCGCCCTGGACCTTGGATTTGGCGTTGCTTGATTTCATCTGGCTTTCTCCTGTCATCAAAGACGCCGCAAGGCGGATGCCTTGCGTGGCAGGCACGCCCCGTTGAGGGCGTTCCAGTCGAAGACCGGGCCTGTGAGAAGCATTGTGGTTGTCCGGCCGGCTAGATACAGTCGGCGCCAACGGCAGACGCGTGTAGGAATCAACCTAAAAACGATCGGAATGGGCTTACAGGCAGGACAACTCGGGTTCCATGTCGAATGTCGGCAACAGGGCTGCAAGCAAGGCGATCGCCTCTGCGCCGCAGGTTTGTTCGAAACGATCCAGGCTGTCGTCGTAGTTCAACGCATAGACGAGGCTGTGCCCGCCCAGCACCAGCGGCGTCACGGGTTGACCGTGATGCAGCACCCTGACGTCGGTGTGCCGCGCATCGTTGCGGATCCGGTCGCTCAGCCCGCGCACGGCTTCGTCGCCGCCTTCGATGTACTGGCAGAAGCGCCAGCCGTCGAACACCAGCAGGCTGCTGATACCGTGTGCCGCATTCTGCTGGCGCGCGACGCGGACGATCTCGGCGACGCAGACTGGAGACGTGCCTGCGGCAAGTCGGCTCAGATAAAACAACTGGCAGCGTTCCGTCATCGGTCACGAGCCTTTGGGATAAGTGTGGTCTGTCAACATAGTCGCTTGCTGTCAGCGCCACAATGTAAAAAGACATAGACGCCACGACGGAATTGGCCTGTAATCCGGCAACCCGGCTTGATCCACACCTCGCCCCCCATGCACGCACAAACGCCTTGCACGCAATGCCCGCTCCGCGCAACCGGTGCGTTTTCCGCCAATACCGAAGCGGAAATCGGCTTCATCCAGCGGATCCGTAAACGCCAGACCCGGGTCGGCGCCGGCGTCACGCTGTTTCGCGAAGGCGAAGACGGCAAGGAACTCTTTACCTTGATGTCAGGCTGGGCGTTCCGTTACCGCGCACTCTCCGATGGCCGGCGCCAGATTCTCAATTTCCTGCTCCCGGGCGATTTCATCGGCCTGCAGCATCAACTCGGACAGTGCCATCCCCACAGCGTCGAAACCCTGACCGCATCCACGCTGTGCATCTTCCCATCCGAGCGTTTATGGGACCTGTATCGCGCCCATCCCGCCCTCGGCTTCGACATCACCTGGCTGTGCGCCAACGAGGAACTGATCGTCGACGAGAATCTGGTATCGGTGGGCCGGCGCTCGGCCAGTGAACGCATCGCCATGCTGATGATCCACCTGTACAAGCGCGCCGAGCGCATCGGCCTGGTTGAGCCGGACGGTTTGCGCCTGCCCCTCAACCAGCAGCACATCGCCGATGCGCTCGGCCTGTCGCTGGTGCATACCAACAAGACGCTGAGGCGCCTGCAAGCGGCCGGACTGTATACCCTGAAAGACGGTTGCCTCAAGCTGGTGAACCCCGCCGCGATGGCGCGCATGTCCGACTACTATGCGTTGCCGTTGCGCGCCCGTCCGCTGATCTGACGACCGAGCGGAAACCCCTTGACCTTTCCATGATGGGAAGGTTTATGGTGCAATCTCCATGAACAGGAGCACGCCATGAACACCTCGTCCTCATCCACGCTTTCCGTCGGCATCCAGGGCATGACCTGCGCCAGCTGCTCGACGCGGGTGGAAAAAGTCCTCAAGCAATTGCCCGGCGTCACCGACGCCACGGTCAACCTCGCGACCGAAACGGCCACCGTGTCCGGCGACACCGACCTCGAGTCGGTGCAGCGCGCGATCGAAAAAGCCGGCTTCAGCGTGCCAACTGAAACCGTCAAGCTCGACATCACCGGCATGACCTGCGCCACCTGCTCGGCGCGGGTGGAAAAAGCGCTCGCCAAGGTGCCGGGCGTGTTCGAGGCGAGCGTCAACCTCGCCACCGAACAGGCCAGCGTGAAGCTGGCGCACGGTATTTCTGCCGCGGCGCTGATTGCCGCGGTGGAGCGCGCCGGTTACGGCGCACAGCTGCCGGCGCCGTCCGGCGCAGCCGCGGCCGCGCCGGTGCGCACGCTGCCCGACTGGTGGCCGGTGGCGCTGGCGATGGGGTTGTCGCTGCCGCTGGTGCTGCCCATGTTGGGCAGCCTGTTCGGCGCGCACTGGATGCTGCCGGGCTGGCTGCAATGGCTGCTCGCCACCCCGGTGCAGTTCTGGCTCGGCGCGCGCTTCTACCGCGCCGGCTGGAAGGCCTTGCGCGCCGGCAGCGGCAACATGGACCTCTTGGTGGCGGTGGGCACCAGTGCGGCTTATGGCTTGAGCGTGTATCTGCTGCTGACCGATCCCGGCACCATGCACCTCTATTTCGAGGCGTCGGCCGTGGTGATCAGCCTGGTGCTGCTCGGCAAATGGCTGGAAACGCGCGCCAAGCGCCAGACCACGGCGGCGATCCGCGCGCTGCAGGCGCTGCGCCCGGCGACCGCGCGGGTGCGCCACGACGGTGTCGACCGCGATCTGCCGATCGAGGCGATCCGCGTCGGCGACGTGGTGGTGATCCGCCCCGGCGAACGGGTGCCGGTGGACGGCGAAATCATCGAAGGCACCAGCCAGATCGACGAGTCCATGCTCACCGGTGAATCGCTGCCAGTCGACAAGCAGCCGGGCGACACGGTGACCGGCGGCGCGATCAACGCACACGGGCTGCTGCTGGCACACACCACCGCGATCGGCACCGAGACCACGCTGGCGCGCATCATCCGCCTGGTGGAAAACGCGCAGGCCGCCAAGGCGCCGATCCAGCGCCTGGTCGACAAGGTGAGCGCAGTGTTCGTGCCGGTGGTGATGGTCATCGCGCTCGTCACCTTCATCGGCTGGTGGGCCGTCGGCGGCGACATCGAAATCGCCATCCTCAACGCGGTCGCGGTGCTGGTGATCGCCTGCCCCTGTGCGCTGGGGCTCGCTACCCCCACCGCAATCATGGCCGGCACCGGTGTTGCCGCGCGCCACGGCATTCTGATCAAGGACGCCGAAGCGCTGGAACTCGCGCACCGGATCCAGACCGTGGTGTTCGACAAGACCGGCACGCTCACCGACGGCACGCCGCACGTGGCCGCCTGCGTGGCCGCGGCCGGTCGCGACCGCAGCGACGTGCTGGCGTTGGCTGCCGGCCTGCAGGCCGGCAGCGAGCATCCGCTGGCGCGCGCCGTGCTCGCCGAAGCGGCGGCGGCGGAGATCGCGCCGGTGGCCGCGCATGCGCAGCAGGCGCTGCCGGGGCGCGGGATTTCCGGCGAGGCCAACGGTGAAACATTTTGGCTCGGCAACCGCCGCCTGATGCAGGAAAACGGCGTCGACACCGCCGCGCTCGACGCCGCAGCCAGCGAACAGGAAGCCGCCGGCCGCAGCGTGTCGTGGCTGGCGCGCGCGGCGGATCGCCACGTGCTCGGCCTGCTGGCCTTTGGCGATGCGATCAAGCCGAGCGCCGCGCGCGCGGTGGCGGGGCTGAAAGCGCTCGGCATCACCCCGGTGATGCTGTCGGGCGACAACCGCGGTGCGGCCGGCGCGGCGGCCGCCACGCTCGGCATCGAGCGCGTGTTCGCCGAAGTGTTGCCAGCCGACAAGGCTACACACGTCGGTGCGCTCAAGGCCGAGGGCCACACGGTGGCGATGGTCGGCGACGGCATCAACGATGCGCCGGCGCTGGCCGCCGCCGACGTTGGCATCGCGATGAGCAGCGGCAGCGACGTCGCGATGCACACCGCCGGCATCACGCTGATGCGCGGCGACCCGGCACTGGTGGCCGACGCCATCGACATTTCCAAGCGCACCTACGCCAAGATCCGGCAGAACCTGTTCTGGGCCTTCATCTACAACGTGGTGGGGATTCCGCTCGCGGCCCTGGGATTCCTCAACCCGGTGATCGCCGGCGCGGCGATGGCCTTCTCCAGCGTCAGCGTGGTGAGCAACGCGCTGCTGCTGAAACGCTGGCGGCCGACTGGAGAGAGGCAATGAACATCGGTCAGGTGGCGCAGGCCAGCGGCGTGTCGGCCAAGATGATCCGGCATTACGAAAGCATCGGCCTGATTCGCGCAAGCAGCCGCACGCAGGCGGGCTACCGGCAGTACCAGACGCGCGACGCGCATCTGCTGCACTTCATCCGCCGCGCGCGCGATCTGGGCTTTTCGCTGGAGCAGATCCGGCACCTGCTGTCGTTGTGGGACGATCCTGCGCGCGCCAGCGCCGACGTCAAGCGGCTGGCCACCGCGCACATCGCCGACCTCGACGCGCGCATTGCCGCGCTGACGGACATGCGCGCCACGCTGGTGACACTGGCGCAGGCCTGCCATGGCGACCATCGCCCCGACTGCCCGATCCTGCAGGGGCTGGCCGAGCCGCCGTCAGCGCCCTGAAACCGCGCTACTCGGGATGGTTTTCCAGGTCATACGCCACTTCGATCATCATCTCAACGCGCACCGGCTTGCCGCCCCGGTAGGCCGGTGAAAAACGCGCCGCGGCAAACGCCGCGCGCGCCGATTCCTCGAACAGGCCGGGCGGATCGGCGCCGATCACCTCGACGTCGCTGACGCGCCCATCCACTTCCAGCTTCAGGCGCAGGCGCACCGTGCCCGTGCGTGCCTCGCGCTCCGCAGCTTGCGGATAGCCTGGCACGATGTCATGCAGGGCACGCGGCGGCACATCGACTTCGCGCGTGCTGTAGTAGGTGAGGTCGACCGGGCTGCTGATCGCAGCGGGCGATGCCGCGGGCGCCCCGACCGGCGCCTGGGCTTTTGATTCATTGACGACAGGCAGCGCGGCGGGTGGCGCCGCCTCGGTGACCGGCAGCGCCGTGTCGGCTTCGGCCGGTGCCAGTGTCGGTGCGGCCGCAACTGGCGGTGCGGCCTCCACCTGCTCCAGCCGCGCCTCGATGACTGTTCCCTCGCCCCCCTGCGTTCCCGGCGACGCCACCTGCACCAGCGCAATCAACGCGGCGTGCAGGCCGAACGAAATCCAGATGGCCGCCAGCGGACGCCTGAGTCCGGGGGGGATCGTCGGTTCGTCGAAGGGCGCGTTCACGCGTCGGGGGTCCCTCAAGCTTGCAAGCCGTCCGCCTCGTGCAGCGGAAGGGTATTTAATGACCGTCAGGAAAACAGGCGCCTGGGTCTAAACCTGGGCCTAAAATGGAGGTCGCCCAAATTCCAGGAAACGCACCATGAAACGACTCGCCATTGCGGGCGCAATCTTAGCATCGGCGGTGCTTGCGCCCACCATCGCCCAGGCGGTTGAACTCAGCCGCACCGAGATCAAGGCCGCCGACGGCTCCCCGGTCCCCGTCGAAATCGCCACCCCGGCAGGCAAGGGCCCCTTCCCGCCCGTATTGTTCATCCACGCCAAGCGCGGCTATGTAGGCGACGAACAGGCCCACGTGCGCGAACTCGCCGAACAGGGTTTTCTCGTCGTCGCGCCCGACTGGCAGAGCGGCCGCTTCATCGAGCGCTGGCCTTCGGCGCACAATCCCGACACCGAGCTCGATGTGGAAGCCGGGCTTGATTACCTGAAATCGCTGCCCAACGTCTGCAAAGGCAAGGTCGGCATCGTCGGCCTGTCACGCGGGCCGTATTACGCGATCCGGCTCGCCGACAAGCGCGGCAGCGACATCGCCGCCATCGTCAGCTACTACGGCCACATGCAGAACCCCAACGCGCCCGAGCCCGAGCAACTGTTCAGCGTCGCCCCCGAAATCGCCCGGATCACCACCCCCATCCTGTTCCTGATCGGCGAGCAGGACTATGAACTGCGCCGCACCAACGGCGGACGGGCGTTCTACGCCCTGCTGGAGCGCGGCGTGCCGGCGGAGTACCAGGTCTACCCGATCGCGCGGCGCGCCTTCGACTTTCGTCCCGATCAGTGGCCGGAAGAAAAGATCGCCGCGCGGCATGCGCGTGAACGGGCTAAGGGTTGGCTGGTGGAGTGGATGAAGCTGACGCCGGAGATGAAGTGCAAGTGACGGCTGAGTTTTTAGAGTGCTGCGGTAGGTGAGGTCCGTTGGCCGGGGGTAGCCCGGCGGCTAGTTACTTTTCTTGTCTCGCCAAGAAAAGTAACCAAAAGAAGGCGACCCCGACATCCCCGAATTCCCGAAGATCAAGCGCGTCGGGTGGGCGGCAAAGAACTCGCCCCGCTTTTGTAATGTTAATTAATTTTGTGAGCGGGGCTCAAACACCTTTGCCGCTGATCCACCCGACGCACTTGATCTTCGGCGGGTCTGTAAGGGGAAGAAAGTCAAAATCAGTTTGACGAAGAGCTGCCGTCGGAACCGGATTGAGTGCTTCGCAGTAAAACCACCCAAGTACACAAACCGTCTTGTCATCACCGGTCTGGTTTTGACTTGCCGCCCCTCTCAGTCCCGCCGGAAATTGAGCCTGCCGGGCGGATCAGCGGCAAAGGTGTCTGAGCCCCGCTCACCTTCGAAATACAACAAAAGCGGGGCGAGTTCTTTGCCGCCCGCCCGGCAGGCTCAATTTCCGGGGTTTCGGGGATGAGCGGGGTCGCCTTTTCTTTGGTTACTTTCTTTTGGCGAGACAAAAGAAAGTGGCTAGCTGCCGGGCTACCCCCGGCCAACGAACCTTAGCCCACTCCCCACTGCCCCCTACGATCGCAACGACGCCCCCTATCTGCGCCCCGTTTTGATCCCATTCCCCCCCCTCATGCACCACCACAGCACACCCCGCCCCGTCTCCCGCCCCCCTCAAAAACACATAAGCATTTGATAATTAACCACTCCCAAAGCTGGCACGCCCCCTGCTATATCCGAAGTGAGTATCCAAACCGAAAGGCCAGGTTGCTCAGGCAGTCTCCTCCGACTTGGCGGCCTCTCCGGAGGCCGCATTTTTTTGAGGTCGGGTTTAACCTGATGAATCGATGCGCGTATTGATTGTTGAAAACCACCCCGAGCGGCTGGCGATGCTGGTGCCTGCGCTGGAGGCGGCGGGCTGCGTGGTCACGGCCACGCTCAATTCGGCGCGCAGCCTGGACGTGCAGATCCAGACGCTGCGTCCGGATGTGGTGATCATTGCGCAAGACTCGCCTGACCGCGACACGCTGGAGCACATCTGCGTGGTGAACCAGGATTGCCCGCGCCCGATCGTGATGTTCACCGGCGACGGCAGTCCGGAGGCGATCCGCGCGGCGACGCAGGCGGGGGTGACGTCGTATGTGGTGGACGGGCTCGACCCGGCGCGCCTGCGCCCGATTCTCGATGTGGCGGTGTCACGCTTCGAGGCGTTCCAGGCGCTGCACGACCAACTCGAACAAACCCGCCTCGAACTGTCGGAGCGCAAGCTGATCGATCAGGCCAAGGCATTGCTCATCAAACAAACCGGCGCAGCGGAGCCCGAGGTGTATCGCGAGATGCGCCGCGCCGCCATGGACCGCGGCTTGCGCCTGGTGGACATCGCCAGACAGGTGCTGCAGAAGAACGGGTGATGCAATTGGTGCGCCACAAGCCCGGCACGCACCCAATCGGTGCGCTGCACGACCCGGCGCCCGCAGCCCACCGGCCGGAAGCCTCGTCGTTCCGGGATTTATCCGAATGGGCACGGGCATTGCTGTATCGGAAGCAAAGAGCCGCAATGGCGTGGCTCGGAAAGACAACATGTTGGCTCCCGGGACAAAGGCGTCCGCCCTCAAAGGCTGCGCCTTTTTTATTTATTGAAGCTGCGCGACGTGCGCAGCGACGCGTGACCAGAGCAAGCGAGACTTCATGAACAAGATAAAAGGGCTTTCCGTTGCCGCAGCCCTGAGGGCGCTGGTTTCGCCGAGCGTGCGCCAGGGCGCCTGGGCTGCCGGTTCCGACGCACCCGAGAAGACGGACGTGAAGATCGGCTTCATTCCGCTGACCGACTGCGCCAGCGTGGTGGTGGCCGCAGCCAAGGGCTTCGACAAGAAATACGGCATCAACATCATCCCCAGCAAGGAAGCCTCGTGGGCCGCGGTGCGCGACAAGACCCTGAGCGGCGAACTCGACGCCGCGCACGTGCTGTACGGCCTGGTCTACGGCGTTCACCTGGGGATCGGCGGACCGAAGCGGGACATGGCGGTGCTGATGACGCTCAACAACAACGGCCAGGGCATCTCGCTCGCCCGGCACCTGCTGCAGAAGGGCGTGACGGACGGTCCCTCGCTCGCCCGGCTGATCAAGGCCGAGCCGCGCGAATTCACCTTTGCCCACACCTTCCCCACCGGCACCCACGCGATGTGGCTGTATTACTGGCTGGCCAGCCACGGCATCGATCCCTTCACCGAGGTGAAGACGATCACCATTCCGCCGCCCGAGATGGTGGAAAACGCGCGCATCGGCAACATGGACGGCTTCTGCGTCGGCGAACCGTGGAATGCGCGCGGCATCTTCGACGGCGTGAGCTTCTCGGTCGCCTCCTCGCAGGACGTCTGGGCCGACCACCCCGAAAAGGTGCTCGGCACGACGGCCGATTTCGTCGCGCGCCATCCCAACACCGCGCGCGCGATGACCATGGCCCTGCTGGAGGCGGCCCGCTACATCGACGACCCCGCGAACCGCTCCGAGGTCGCGCAGCTGATTGCGTCCGAAGCCTACGTCAACGCCCCGCTGTCGGTGATCGAGGACCGCTTCCTCGGCCGCTACGAAGACGGCCTCGGCAAGGCCTGGAACGACCCGCACTCCATGCGCTTCTACGACGACGGCAAGGTGCCCTTCCCCTACCTGTCCGACGGCATGTGGTTCCTCACCCAGCACAAGCGCTGGGGCCTGTTGAAGGCGCATCCGGACTATCTCGCCATCGCCCGGCAGATCAACCGGATCGATCTTTATACGCAAGCGGCCACGCAGACCGGGACGCCGCTGCCCGCATCCGACATGCGCACCTCCACCCTGATGGACGGCGTGGTGTGGGACGGCACCAACCCGGCCGACTACGCCGACGGCTTCGCGATCCGGGTCGGCGCCGCCGAGCGCACGGTTTGAGGACAACGCCGGTGCAGCGCGCACCGGCATTGTGCATTTCTTCTGCCGGAATCCCGTGAATCCGCCTCCCGGCCCCGGCAAATCAATCACTTAAGCAGCTGGCACGGTAGCTGCTGTAGTAAGCGTGACGCGATCTTCCCTCGGGTCACACCAGGTTGGCTTAAGTAGTTTGGACAAAGGCGTCCTTTCCGCACGGTTGTTTACACGCGCAGAGGACGTTTTTTTTCGTCCATCGAGTGCGGTGCCGTGCAGATACGCCGACGACGGTTTGCAATGAATTCAACACTTGAATGGAGAACCAAGATGAACAAAAGACAGGTCGTTAAAGGCCTTATGCTCGCCCCCCTCGCGCTGGCGCTGTCCCTGGCCGGCGGAATCAACGCGGCCTACGGCGCGACCGGCCCCGCCGAAAAACCCGACCTGAAGTTTGGCTTCATCAAGCTCACCGACATGGCGCCGCTGGCCATCGCCTATGAAAAGCATTTCTTCGAGGACGAAGGCCTGTACGTCACGCTCGAAGCCCAGGCCAACTGGAAGGTGCTGCTCGACCGCGTCATCGACGGCCAGCTCGACGGCGCCCACATGCTGGCCGGCCAGCCGCTCGGTGCAACCATCGGCTTCGGCACCAAGGCCGACATCATCACCGCCTTCTCGATGGACCTGAACGGCAACGGCATCACCGTCTCCAAACCGGTGTGGGAAGAAATGAAGAAGCGCATCCCGAAGGGCGCCGACGGCAAGCCCGTGCACCCCGTCAAGGCGGATTATCTGAAGCCCGTAGTCGATGACTTCAAGAAGGCCGGCAAGCCCTTCAAGATGGGCATGGTGTTCCCGGTGTCCACCCACAACTACGAGCTGCGCTACTGGCTCGCCGCCGGCGGCCTCCACCCCGGCTACTACGCCCCCGACAAGGGCGACACCAGCGGCCAGATCAACGCCGACGTGCTGCTCTCCGTCACCCCGCCGCCGCAGATGCCGGCCACGCTCGAAGCCGGCACCATCAACGGCTACTGCGTGGGCGAGCCGTGGAACCAGCAGGCCGTGTTCAAGGGCATCGGCGTGCCGGTGATCACCGACTACGAGATCTGGAAGAACAACCCGGAAAAGGTCTTCGGCGTCAGCAAGGCCTGGGCGGACAAGTACCCCAACACCCACATCCGTGTGGTGAAGGCCATGATCCGCGCCGCCAAGTGGCTGGATGAAGGCAACAACGCCAACCGTGTCGCGGCATCGCGGATTCTCTCCAAGCCGAACTACGTCGGCGCCGATGTGGATGTCATCGACAACTCCATGACCGGCACCTTCGAGTACGAAAAGGGTGACAAGCGCCCGGTACCGGACTTCAACGTGTTCTTCCGCTACAACGCCACCTATCCCTACTACTCGGATGCCATCTGGTACCTGACCCAGATGCGCCGCTGGGGCCAGATTTCCGATGCCAAGCCGGACAGCTGGTACATGGACATCGCGAAGAAGGTATACCGGCCCGACATCTACGCCCAGGCGGCCAAGGAGCTGATCGCCGAAGGCAAGATGAAGCCCGCTGACTTCCCCAACTTCGCCAAGGAAACCGGCTTCAAGCCGCCGCAGAAGGAGTTCATCGACGGCGTCGTCTATGACGGCACCAAGCCCAATGCCTATCTGGCGAAGTTCAAGATCGGCCTGAAGGGCGCTGAAAAACCCTAAGGCAAGCCGCCCACCCCCGAAACGGGGGTGGGAACGAACGTTCCCTGCCAAGTCGCAAAAGGAAACACCATGAAAACCCTACCCCTGTCGAGCATCGGCCAGCCCTCCGGACGCACCCGGCCCGGACTCGACCTGTTCATGCAAGTGAGCCGCAGCCTGCTGCTGCCCGTGATCGGTGTGCTGCTGTTCCTGTTCCTCTGGTTCAATGCCGCCCGCATGATCCACACCTCGCTGGGCGAATTCCCGGGGCCGGTCCAGGTGTGGGAGCAGACCGTCAACCTGGTGGACGAGCACCAGCAGGAGAACCAGCGCGAGCAGGAGTTCATCGCGCGCCAGGAAGCCCGCAACGCGCAGATCCTTGCCGACAACCCGCAGGCCGAAGTCACGATCCGGCCCTATACCGGCAAGCCCACCTTCGTCGACCAGATCGTCACCAGCCTCATCACCGTGCTGTCCGGCTTCGTGCTGGCCTCGCTGATCGCCATTCCGCTGGGCATCCTGATCGGCCTCAACGAATCGGTCTACGCCGCCGTCAACCCGCTGATCCAGCTGTTCAAGCCGGTGTCGCCGCTGGCCTGGCTGCCGCTGGTCACCATGGTGGTGAGCGCGGTCTACGTGAGCCAGGACCCCGCCTTCTCCAAGGCTTTCCTCACCTCGATGTTCACGGTGCTGCTGTGCTGCCTGTGGCCGACGGTGATCAACACCGCCGTCGGCGTGGCCAACGTCAGCAAGGACCTGCTCAACGTCAGCCAGGTCTTGCGGCTGGGCGTGCTGACCCACGTTTTCAAGATCATCGTGCCGGCCTCCTTACCGCTGATGTTCACCGGCCTGCGCCTGTCGCTCGGCATCGCCTGGATGGTGCTCATCGCCGCAGAAATGCTGGCGCAAAGCCCGGGACTGGGCAAGTTCGTTTGGGACGAGTTCCAGAACGGCAGTTCCAATTCGCTCGGCCGCATCATGGTCGCCGTGCTGGCGATCGGCCTCATCGGCTTCATGCTCGACCGCTCCATGCTGTTCCTGCAGCGCAAAGTGAGCTGGGACAAGAACGCCATCCTGCGCTAAGAGACAACCCGGAGCCCACCATGAAAAAATATCTGCAACTGTCGGATGTCTCCATCGATTTCCCCACCCCCAAGGGCAGCTTCCGCGCCCTCGACAAGGTGAGCCTGGACATCGCCCAGGGCGAATTCGTCAGCCTCATCGGCCACTCAGGCTGCGGCAAGTCCACCGTGCTCAACATCGTTGCCGGCCTGCACCAGGCCACCGAGGGCGGCGTGCTGCTCGAAGACCGCGAAGTGAACGCCCCCGGCCCGGAACGCGCCGTGGTGTTCCAGAACCACTCCCTGCTGCCCTGGCTGACCGCTTATGAAAACGTTGAGCTGGCGGTCAAGCAGGTGTTCAAGGGCAAGAAGAGCAAGGCCGAGATGCGCGAGTGGATCGTCCACAACCTCGAGCTGGTGCACATGACCCACGCCCTCGACAAGCGTCCCGACGAAATCTCCGGCGGCATGAAGCAGCGCGTCGGCATCGCCCGCGCGCTGGCCATGGAGCCGAAAGTCCTGCTGATGGACGAGCCCTTCGGCGCGCTCGACGCGCTGACCCGCGCCCACCTGCAGGATTCGCTGATGGAAATCCATGCCGATCTCGGCAACACCGTGATCATGATCACCCACGACGTCGACGAAGCCGTGCTGCTGTCCGACCGCATCGTCATGATGACCAACGGCCCCGCCGCCACCATCGGCGAAATCCTCACCATCGACCTCGAACGCCCGCGCAAGCGGGTGGAGCTGGCCGGCGACGCCCGCTACAACCATTTCCGCCAGGCCGTGCTGTCCTTCCTCTACGAACGCCAGCGCAAGGTGGAGGATTTCGGTGCGCAAAAGAAATCGCACGAGCTCGGGGCGGCGGAAGCGCCGCGCAAGGTCAGCGCCGCGAAATAGGCCGGCCAGGCGGACGTCCCCTGCCCTGGCTGACTGCGCCCGAGAACGTCGCGCACTATCACCCCTGCGCAGCCAGGTGCTGGTTTCCTCTACAGCCGGCAGTTACGGCCCAAGGGTGCCTCCTTGAGAGAATCGGATTGGGACGGTATGTGTACCTTGGGGCCGTGCGCGGCGGAATTGCGCTTGAGTCAAAAACCAAAAACAGGCACGATGAAGACCGACTGAAGCGTTTTTCCCACGACATGACTTACTGCGTCGCAATCAAGACTGACAGCGGACTGATTTTTGCGTCCGACTCGCTGACCAATGCGGGGATCGACCACGTCAGCACCTATTCCAAGATGCACACCTTCGTGCAGCCGGGCGATCGCATGTTCGTGCTGCTGGCATCGGGTAATCTCGCCACCACGCAGGCGGTGGTGAAGCGACTGCGCGACGACTGCCAGGCCGGCATCCTGCCCTGCCTGTCCAGCGTAACGTCGCCAAGCGAGGCGGTCGATTACGTCGGCTCAATCTCCGCGGAGATTCAGCGCAACCAGGCGGCGCGCGACACCGCCAGCACCAGCTTTGAGGCCAGCTTCATCTTCGGCGGTCAGATTGTCGGGCAGGCGCCCGAAATCTACATGATCTACCCGCAGGGCAACTATATCCACGAGTCGACCACACACCCTTTCCTGCAGATCGGCGAGACGAAATACGGCAAACCGATCCTCGACCGCGTGATCCGCCCCGACACGCCGCTGGAACAGGCGGCGCGCTGCGCGCTGGTGTCGATCAACTCCACCATCCGCTCCAACCTCACCGTCGGCCCGCCGGTCGAGTTGCTGATCTATAACGTCAACATGCTGGATGGCGGCCGCCATCTGGTGTTCTCCGAAGACCATCCCTATTACCGTGCGCTGGGCGACGCCTGGAACGAAGGCCTGCGCCAGGCGCTGAACAATCTGCCGCCGTTCGAATGGGAAAACCAGCCGCAACCGCTGCAGGTGGTGTCCACCGGCAGCAGCGGACAGATGCAGGGGTGAGCCTCAGGCGGGCGCGTAGGCCGCGTCCTTCATCACCTGCGCCAGCGTGCCGTAGGCCGTCGCCCAGGCCTCCCGCGTGTCGTCGGTAAACGCCGACCCCAGCCCCTGCTCGAGCGTCCACAGCAACGCGGCGCCGACGGTGTCGTAATGCGCGGGCTGCACGCCGTAGCCGACGTGGCGCTTGGCCATGTCCTGCGCCACCGGCACCAGCTCGTCGAGCCGCGTCAGGCTGTTGACGACCGTCCCCAGCATTTTCATGAGCTTTCTGCCCTGTTCCTGCATGTCGCCCTTGAACATGGGTCGGACCGCGGGATCGAGTGTGAACAGGCGTTGATAGAACAGGCCGGCGGCGGTGTCCTGGATGGGGACGACGGATGCCCAGGAGGCCTGGATGAGGGAGATTTGCTGGGGGGTCATGGCGTATTCCTTTCGGGATTGACGGTTGAAATGATGTAGTCGACCGCAGCCATGACTTCGGCGTCGGTCAGTTCGGGGCGGCCGCCGCGCGGCGGCATTTCTTCGCCGGTGGGGCCGGTAAAGCCGTTGAGTGCGCTGTGAACGAGCGCGTCGCGGCCCTTGGCGAGACGGGCCGTCCACATCGCGGGCTGCTTCAGCTGGGGGGCTTCGGACAGGTCGTTGGCGTGGCAGGCTGAGCAGACGCGGTCGAAGATGCGCTTGCCCTCAGGCGACGCATCGGCGGCGGACACCGCGCCTGCGGCCAGACAGGCGGCGATCAAACATGCGGCGCGCATCGCGGCCAACTCACTTGACCGGCAGGCGCAGGACCACGCCGCCCATCACGTCGCCCATCTTGAAGTCCTTGCGCGGGCTGTCCTTGTGGTCGTTGTGACAGCTGATGCACGCCTTGGCGATGGCCTTGTCCGGATAGACCGCGGTGAAGTACTTCTTGCCGCCGAGCGTTTCGGTCGTGTAATAGGGGTCGCCCTTCAGCACCGCTTCGAGGCCTGCCTTCTCGGCCGGGGTCTTGGCGTTGTTCTGCTTGTTCACCGGCCACAGCGACAGCAGCGAGTAGCTGAACTTGGCACCCTTTTCGGCCACCGCTTCCGAGCCGTAGCGGAACATCTGCGCCGGCAGCACCAGGGCTTTCTCGTCCTTCCAGTGTTCGCTCGCCTTGATCACCTTGTCCTGGTTGGCCAGGCGGTTGACGATCAGCTTGGTGTAGACCGTCCGATCCGCCTCCATCACGCTGTGCAGCGCATCGGCGATGTCCTTGTGGTCCCAGTCGGCCGCGTGGGCGGGGGTGGCGAACGCGGCAGCCACACCGAGGGCGACGAGGGAGGAAACAACCTGAAATTTCCGCATGACTTGCTCCTTTATCAAAAATCTACAACACACAAAAACCCGCGATGCGGGGGATTCCTTGCCCGCGCGCGGGCTCATTCTTCGGCTTCAACGGTGTCGCCCGCAGCCTTGCGGGCGGCGCCGCGCTTCTCGGCTTCCAGCGCCATCCGGATGCTCTCGATCTGTTTGCCCGGCATGCCCTTGAAGTTGCGCGTGACGAGCTTGCCGTCGGCCAGCGCGTCGAGGCTGAACTGCAGGCCGTGGCAGTTCATGCACACGCTCCTGACCATCTTTTCGTTGGGACGCAGGTTGTCGTTCTGGTTGTGTTGCACCAACACGCGGGTTTCGTCTTCCGGGGTGGTGAATTCGACACGCGGCAGGTGGCAGGTGGCGCACGACACGCCGCTGCCCTTGGCGCCGCGTCCGCTGATTTCCTCGTGCCACAGGCTGAAGTGCGGCGATGCCTTGTAGGCGCGCGTGTGGCCGTCGTCGTGGCAGGTGAGGCATGCCTCGACCGCTGCCTTGCGGGTGTCGAAACGGTGCGAACCGTGGCAGCTCATGCAGGTGAGCTTGGCGTGCGCGGCCGACGGTTTCATCGGCTGCTCGGCCATGCCCGGCTGCATCGGCGTCAGGCCCTGCTTCAGGCGCATGCCGTGCAGGCCGGTGAGGAAACCGTCGACTTCGGCCTGGTGGCAGCTGGTGCACGCGGTGTGGTCGGGATTCCGGATCCAGGCCAGCGTGTCCGATTCGTCCTTGGCCTGGTGGCAGGACGAGCAGTTGACCCCGGCTTTGGCGTGCGCGGTGTGTTCCCACTCCTTCACCACCTGCGGCACCGGGCGCAGCTCGGCGCGGCCGTCCATGTCGCTTGCGGTGATCGGCTCGCCATCGAGGTATTCCATGTAGACCATGAAATCGCGCAGGTGCCGCTCGGGCAGCTTGGCATCGGATTTCACCTTGTCGCCATGCCCGTGGCGAATCAGGAAATCCTCGTACAGTGCGCGGTTGTCGTGAAAGTTGTGGCAACCGCCGGTGGCGCAGCTGGTGAATGCCATGTCCTTGTGGCTGGGCCGTTCCTTCTCGATGTCGGCATGGCAGCGCACGCAGAAATCGTCCGGCAGGGTGACGCCGATGGGCCGGGTGATCTCGGTCTTGTGTTCGCTGTGGCAGCTCACGCACTGGCGCGCGTCGAGCTTGGCCAGCGTGTCGGCATTGCGCGGGTCGGTGAACTTGGAGATCGGATGCGAATCGTCCATCGCCTTCAGTTCCTTGGCGTGGCACGACAGGCAGGCGTCCTGGATGCCGGCACGCCCCTTGAACGGCTCGGCGTGACAGGCGGCGCACTTGAGTTCGATCTGGTGGTGCGCGTGGGTCACCTTGCCGGGCATGAAGTGCGATTGCTGGCCGGGCGTCTGCACCGCATAGGCGAGCCAGGCCACGAGCACGCCGCTTATCGCGAGCCACACCAACCAGATCCGGTATTGTGCGAGGCGCTTCATCAGTAGTAGTACGTCTTGAAAATGTGAAAGCCGAGCAGCACCGGCAGCGGCCACAGCAGCAGCGCATGCAGCCATTGCAGCGTCGGCCGCAGTACAGCGGCCTGCGACCGTTCGAGCCGGTGTTCACGGGAAAGAAACAGCGCCAGCCCGATGCCGGTCAGCGAAGCGCCCAGCATGGTCAGCGCCAGCCACTGGTTGAGGCCATCGCCGGTGCGCCCGCCGGTGTGCGCCCACAGCACGGCCAGCGCCAGCCCACCCACCAGCGCATGCAGCCAGCGCCAGTGCACAAAGGCCATCAGATTGAATCGGGGCCAGCGCTTGCGCAGCCCGAGCAGCGCCAGCATCGCCGCCAACGCAAGCAGGCTGTAGCCGCTGATCTGCTTGATCAGGCCATCGCGCCACAGCCGGTCCCAGTGCCAGGCGATTTCCTCGGTCGAGGCGTACGGCACATTGAACGGCAGCGCGAACAGCAGCGACAGCAGCAGCGCTGCAGCGGCAATCCAGCCCAGACGTTGTGCCAGCGGCATCGCCTCGCGCGGCCCGCTGGCGCCGAGCAGGCTTTCGAGCAGCGGGCGGCAACTGCCGCACACGCCGCACGCACCGGTACGCGCAGTCAGCGCGGCGACGCTGTTGCAGCCGCCGGCCATGGCCTCGGACAGGCGGCCGCGCGTCACGCCGGTGCAGTTGCAGACCGTGGCCTCGGCCGGCCAGGCCGCGACTGCGCGCGCTTCCGCTTCCCACGGCTCGCCGGTGCGCACGAAACGCGCGATCTGCCACGGCCAGAGGCGGCGCTGCTGCTGCACCGCCTCCTGCACCCGCGACAGCGCCTCCCACTCGCCCAGCGCCAGCGCGCCGATCAGGCGCCCGCGGCGCACCACCAGTTTGCGGTAGCCGCCGTCGTCGGCTTCGTGGGTGTAGGTGCGCGCCAGATCGGGCAGTTGCCACGCGCCCACTTCGCCCATGCTGAACACCGGCCAGTTGGCGACCTTCAGCCGCGTCGCCGACAGCGAGCCGGAATAGCGCGCGGCCGAGCCGGCGATGACGCGCGCCGCCACCGCCGCCTGTTCGAATCCCGGCGCGGCCAGGCCATAGACGATGTCGCGGTGCTGCGCGCATTCCCCCACGGCGTAGACGTCGGGCGCGCTGGTACGCAGCTGATCGTCGACCACGATGCCGCGCTGAAAAACCATGTCGGCCTGGCGCGCAAGGTCGGTGTTGGAGAGGATGCCCGCTGCCAGCACTACGGTGTCGCATTCGATCACCTGCCCGCTGCGCAGCCGCACCCCGCTGACCCGACCTTCGCCCAGAATCGCCATCGGTCCGTCGTCAAGCACCACCTCGATGCCGCTTGCGACGACGCGCGCGCGCATCCGCTCCGAAGCCGCATCGTCGAGCTGGTTCGGCATCAGGCGCGGATTCTGTTCGATCACCACCACCTCGGTGCGATAGCGATGCAGCGCCCGCGCTGTTTCCAGTCCGAGCAGGCCGCCGCCGATCACCACAAGCCGGCGGCAACGCACCAGCCGCGCCTGCAAGGCGGCGGCGTCGGTCAGGTCGCGAAAGGTAAACACGCCGGCGAGCGCAACGCCGGGAATTTCGGGAATGCGCGGACGCGAACCGGTCGCCAGCACCAGCGCGCGGTAGGGCTGCACCGCGCCGCGGTGATCGATGACGCAATACGCCGCCGGATCGATCGTCTCCACGCGGCAGCCGAATCGCGCCTCCACGCCTTCCGGCAATGCCAGGCCGGCGGTGAAGTCCGCCCAGCCGGCGTCGCCCGCAAGCAAGGACGACAGCCGCACCCGGTTGTACGGATGCCACGGCTCGTCGCCGTAGATGACGATCGGCGCGTCGGGTACGGCCTGCCGCAGCTCGACCGCCATGCGCACGCCCACCGGGCCTGCACCGACGATCACGAACGGCATGCTGGATTGAATCGCGTTCTGCATCGCTCCTGCCTGACAGCAAATAAAAAAACGGTGTCCCGACGCCATGCGCCAAGAGACACCGTTGTCCCCGCCCGGTGTGCGCAACGTTGCGCATTCCGGGCAAGCTTGCTCAAGCAGGGAGCATGCCAATGCATGGCGCGCCGCCGTATGCCTGTATATTCATCATTCGGGTGCGCGATTGGGGTCGGGCGCGCCTTGTGCTTGTGCATGCCGCACCAGTAGCGTGCGCATCGTCGCCTTCGTTCTGTGCAAGTACCGGCCCCGCAGGGCGCTGGCGCCTGGCTTACCCCTTGCTTATATAGAAGTCACTGCCCGAGACCTTCCCCATGAGCATCCACGTCGCCATCCGCCACACCACGCATTACCGTTTCGACCGCCGCGTCGCGCTGGGTCCGCATGTGGTGCGGCTGCGCCCGGCGCCGCATTCGCGCACGCCTGTCCTCGCCTACTCGCTGAAGATCACGCCGGAAACGCACTTCATCAACTGGCAACAGGATCCGTTCGGCAACTACCTGGCGCGACTGGTGTTCCCCGAGGCGACGCGCGAATTCTCGGTGGATGTCGAGGTGATCGCCGACCTGACGGTGATCAACCCCTTCGACTTCTTCGTCGACGACGCCTGCGCGAAGTGGCCGTTCGACTACGACGCCGCGCTGAAAAAAGAACTGACGCCCTATCTGGAAGCCGTGCCGGCGGGGGCACGGCTGCAAGCCTGGCTGGCGCAGGTCGAGCGCACGCCGCTGCGCAGCATCGACTTTCTGGTGGCGCTGAACAGCCGCCTCAACGCCGACATCGCCTACACCGTGCGGATGGAGCCCGGCGTCCAGTCTTGCGAGGAAACGCTGGAAAAGGCGCTCGGCTCGTGCCGCGACTCGGCCTGGCTACTGGTACAGATCCTGCGCCATCTGGGGCTGGCGGCGCGCTTCGTGTCGGGCTATCTGGTGCAGCTGACCGCCGACGAAAAATCACTCGACGGCCCCTCCGGACCGACCGCCGACTTCACCGACCTGCACGCATGGGCCGAGGTGTATCTGCCCGGCGCCGGCTGGATCGGGCTCGACCCCACCTCGGGACTGTTCGCCGGCGAAGGCCACATCCCGCTCGCCTGCACGCCGCATCCGTCTTCCGCCGCGCCGATCGACGGCAAGACCGACCCGTGCAAGTCCGAATTCAGCTTCAGCAATACCGTCACCCGCATCCACGAAGACCCGCGCGTGACTCTGCCCTACAGCGATGCTGACTGGGCTGCGATCCTGGCGCTCGGCCACGCGGTCGACGATAAACTCACGGCGCAGGATGTGCGCCTCACGCACGGCGGCGAGCCCACCTTCGTGTCGATCGACGACATGGACGCACCGGAATGGAACATCGACGCGCTCGGCGCCCACAAACGGGAACGCGCCGAGGTGCTGGTGCGGCGGCTGAAGGCCCGCCTCGCGCCCGGCGCGCTGCTGCACACCGGCCAGGGCAAGTGGTATCCGGGTGAGCCGCTGCCGCGCTGGGCGCTGGGGATTTTCTGGCGGCGCGACGGCGTGCCGGTATGGAAGGACGAAGCGCTGCTGGCGGAAGCCGGTTGGGATGGCGGCTATACCCATCTCGATGCGCAGCGCTTTGCCGAAACGCTGGCGCGGCATCTCGGCCTGGCGCCCCGCTACGTGCAGCCCGCCTTTGAGGATGCGCTCGCAGCACTGCAGCAGGAAGCCGAATTGCCGGTCAACCTCGACCTCGCGCGCGCCAACCTCGCCGACGCCACGGTGCGGCAGAACCTGGCCAACAAATTGTCGGGCGGCCTCAACACGCCCACCGGCTACGTGCTGCCGCTGGCCTGGCAAGCGGCTGCACAGCCGCCGGGCTGGCACAGCGCCCTGTGGACGCTGCGGCGCGACCGCATTTATCTCTCCCCTGGCGATTCACCGCTGGGCCTGCGCCTGCCGCTCGCCTCGCTGCCGTGGGTGGCGGAAGACGCGCGCGAGCCCTGGGTCGAAGTCGACCCGTTTGCCGCGCAACCGCCGCTGGCCGATTTTCATGGCGAGGTCGCCGCACGCTACAGCACGCACACCGCGCCGCTGCTGACGCATCCGGAAGTGCATCCACAGGCCGCCTCGCTGAAACCAACGATCGAGATTCCGCATACCGCGCTGTGCGTGGAAGCCAGACAGGGCGGCCTGCATGTATTCATGCCGCCGCTCGCAACGCTGGAGCACTACCTCGACCTGCTGGCCGCGGTCGAAGCGACCGCAGCGAAGCTGAAGCGCACGGTCGTCATCGAAGGCTACGCCCCACCGTCGGATTCGCGCCTGGAAAAACTGCTGGTCACGCCCGACCCCGGCGTGATCGAAGTCAACATCCACCCGGCGCACAGCTGGCAGCAGCTGGTCGACACCACCACGCTGATCTACGAGGAGGCGCGGCTGTCGCGTCTGGCCGCCGAAAAGTTCATGCTCGACGGCCGCCACGCCGGCACCGGCGGCGGTAACCACGTCACGCTGGGCGGCGCAACGCCCGTCGACAGCCCCTTTCTGCGTCGCCCCGACGTGCTCGCCAGCCTGATCACCTACTGGCAGCATCACCCGGCGCTGTCCTATCTGTTTTCCGGCCTCTTCATCGGCCCCACCAGCCAGGCGCCGCGCGTCGACGAAGGCCGCCCGGAGCGCCTGTACGAACTCGAAATCGCGTTCCAGCAAATGCCGGCCGGCGAGACGCCGCAACCGTGGCTGGTAGACCGGCTGCTGCGCAACCTGCTCACCGACCTCACCGGCAACACCCACCGCTCCGAGTTCTGCATCGACAAACTGTATTCGCCCGACGCCACCACCGGGCGGCTGGGTCTGGTCGAATTCCGCGGCTTCGAAATGCCGCCGCACCCGCGCATGAGCCTGGCGCAGATGCTGCTGCTGCGCGCGCTGGTCGCCCGCTTTTGGGCGGCGCCGTACCGCAAACCGCTGGTGCGCTGGGGCACGCTGCTGCACGACCGCTACATGCTGTCGCATTACCTGTGGGCCGACCTGAAGGACGTGATCGACGATCTCAATGCCGCCGGGTTTCCGTTCCGGCTCGACTGGTACACGCCCTTCCTCGAATTCCGCTTTCCGCGCTACGGCACGCTGAAGATCGGCGACATCCAGGTCGAACTGCGCACCGCGATCGAACCGTGGCATGTGCTGGGCGAGGAATCCTCCAGCCTCGGCACCGCGCGCTATGTCGATTCCTCGATCGAGCGTCTGCAGGTCAAGGTCAGCGGGCTCACCGACAGCCGCTACGTGCTCACCTGCAACGGCCGCCGCGTGCCGCTGCGCGACACCGGCGTGGCGGGCGAAGCCGTCGCCGGCGTGCGCTACCGCGCCTGGCAGCCGCCCTCCGCGCTGCACCCCACCATCGGCATCCATTCCCCGCTGAGCTTCGATCTGATCGACACCTGGAACGGCCGCGCCATCGGCTGCTGCGTCTACCGTGTCGTCCATCCCGGCGGGCGCAGTTACGACAGTTTTCCAGTCAACGCGATGGAAGCCGAGGCGCGCCGCCACATCCGCTTTCAGGACTGGGGCCACACCGCCGGCAATCTCGCTCCACCGCCGTGGACCGACCCGCTCGCAGGCTTTTTTCCGGGCGGCACGCCGCCCGGCCCGATGGCGCCGCCGGCCGAAGAGCCGCCCGGCGAATTCCCACACACGCTCGACTTGCGCCGCCATGCGTGAGCTGCAAGCAGCCTGCGCTGTGCCTGACGGCGAAATCCGCGGTAAGGTTGACGTCCGGTGCGTGATCGCAAAAAATCGATGCCGATCCGCCGGACCCTGCAGGGCGCCACGGGAGCGAGCGCGAAGAATGAACCATGCAACGCTATAAGATCCTTCACCGCACCTACTACAACTTTTCCGGACCGGTGCGGCTCGAGCCCCATGCCCTGCGCCTGCGGCCGCGCGAAGGCCACGAGCTGCGCATCGAATCGTCGAGCCTGACGATCACGCCGCCGGCCACGCTGCGCTGGCAGCGCGATGCGGAAGACAATTCCGTTGCGATTGCGCGCTTCGAATCCCTGGCCAGCCAGTTGATGATCGAGAGCACCGTCGTCATCGAGCAATTCAACGAAGCCCCGCTCGATTTTCTGGTGGCCGATTACGCGATGGACTACCCGTTTGCCTACCAGGCCGACGACCGGGTTCTGCTGTCGCCCTACCTGAATGCCGCCAACCTCCCCGCCGACGATCCGCTTGCCGTCTGGGTGGCGAGCGTGTGGCAGCCGGGCGAACCGATTCAGACCTACGCGCTGTTGCAGCGCCTGTGCACGCGCATTTATCAAACGCTGGCGTATCGACTGCGCGAGGAACCCGGCGTCCAGCGTCCTGCGGACACCCTGTCCCGCGGCACCGGATCCTGCCGCGATTCCGCGACGCTATTCATGGAAGCCGCGCGACACCTGGGCCTCGCCGCGCGCTTTGTCAGCGGCTACCTCTACGCGCCACCGTCAAACGTCAATTTCGGCGCCACCCATGCCTGGGCCGAAGTGTTCCTGCCGGGCGCAGGCTGGAAAGGATTCGATCCCAGCATCGGCGACATCGCGGGCAGCCATCACATCGCCGTCGCGGTGGCCCGGCTGCCCGAATCGGTCCCCCCGGTCGCCGGTTCGTTCGTCGGACCGCCGGGGGCCAATCTCGATGTGGGGGTATGGGTGACGGTGCTGGATTAACGGTCGGCACTGGTGGGTAAGCAGGATGTGCTTCCGGCCAGCAGGAACCCGCGGCTATCGATCAACGCCGGGTTCGCTTCGCAGCAACCGCCACAATGTCAATTGATCGGGAAAACCCGTTTCTTCCAGGCCAATGGATTTTTGATAGCGCTTCATGGCCTTGATGGTTTGCGGGGAATACGTGCCGCTGATCGCCCCCGAATAAAACCGTTTCGCCTGCAGCCTTTTCTGGATGCGCTCGACCAGCTCCAGGTAATGCCGGGCTTGCTTCTCTGCAAGCACAATGGTCGTCTTGTCTGATTTTTCAGTAATACGATCCGGCCACACTTTCCTGAACAGGCCCGCCAGCACACCGAAGACGGGGTCGCCCGGATGCGTCTTGCAATGCGCATCGAGAATCGACATCAGCAACTCGGTGCCTTCGAACGACACAACATCATACGTTTGCGGCGCGTACTGATTGACGCCGGTGATGTATCCGTCGACCCATGCTGCCGTCATCAGGTAAACATCGCCGCGCACGGCCCGCTCCTGCGTGAACAGCGCGCAGCTGATCAGGCCGGCGCCACGAATGGCATATTGGCCTTGTTGATCTGCCGGGCGGGCCTCCGCCGCGAACAGGAGGAGTGCCGCCGAGAAAATGGCCGTTGTGCGTTTTAAGGATCGGCCGTCAGCCACCCAGCGGCTCCAGATTGCGGGCCCTGGCGCGGCGCCGGCGTCCAAGCTGCACGGCGAGCAATCCTGCGAGCAGCAAGCCGACGGTTCCAGGCTCGGGCACCTGACCGTTGATGCTCAAGGTGAAGGGGGTGCCCGCAAGTCGGTTGAAGCCGCCCAGCTTGAAGGTGGTGTCGTATACGGAGAAACCCACCTTGGGTGTTTCGAACAGCGTATTGCCGATGCCCAGCAGGTTATTGAGGCTGAGCGTATTGAAGTTCAGAATATCCACCCCGCCGATCGAACCGGTGGCGCCCAACTTCAACAGGTCGAGCGTACCGACAAGACCCAGGTCGAGCCCCATGTCGTTTTTCAGCAGCGCGTCCAGCCAGAACGTGGGCGTGAACGTGGTGGTATCGGTAATCGCGAATTCCGGCAAATCGCTCCAGAGTCCGCTCCAGCTGCCATGCAGGCCCGCAAGGCCGGCGATCTCGACCGGGTTGCTGAACTGGATGTCGGCCATCAGGGTCGGCACGAATTCGAAATCCTGCGTGACCCCCAGTACGGGCCCCGCGTCCACGTCGATCAGGTCAAACGAAACCGACAGCTTGAATGGACCGGCATCGATGAGATCAAAATTGAGCCCGGCCGGCGGCAGGCCGCCAAACAGCGTCGCGGCGCCGTCAATATCGAACTGCGCCGACAGCAGGTCATCCCGCCCGCTCGATGTGACCGGGACGCCCGATCCCGTTCCGTTGGTGGCGATGTCGGGAACGAACACGGTCAGTTCAGCCAGATCGACAGAAACGGCCGGCGTCGGCGGCAAACTGGTCGCAAGGGTCAGCCCGCCTGGCCCCGTCAGCTTGAAGCCCACTACGGGCGGCACCACGGTAGCGCCGCCCTCCAGCACCAGACTCTGGTTGAGGATGGGCACTTCGGCAAAGGCTTCGCCGCTGGGCATGATGCCATCCAGGATTTTCAGACTGCTGGGATCAATCGACAGGATCCGTTGATCCATATTGACGGTAGGCAACGCGACCGAGCCGGAATTGGCGCATCCAAAGGTCAACGCGCAGGCCTGCGCATCAATCGAACCGGACAGTTGCATGATGGCGCTGATGTACGCCTCGGCTTTGGGCGACTGGGTCTCGATCGTGCCCTTGTTGAAAATGCTGTCGGTATTGATGCTGAAGAATTCAGCCGCTTGAATGCTGTCAGGCAGTTCCGCCTTCGCCAGGAAGGTCGCGGTGGTATCGACCGAGCCACTGTCGATGCTGTACCCGAACTCGAGCCCCACCTTGCCGGACGTGTGCACATTCAGCTGGGCGCCCGTTCGGGTGTCGACCGTTACCGCGTTGGTGGCGGGTTTGATCGTGACATTTTTCGTGCAGCCGCAACCGGTGAAGTAGCCTTTGAGAGGATTGCTCCAGGTCGGCGTCGGCACCCATATGCGGGGCTCGAATATCGGGACGGTAATGGCGCCGATGGCCGGAATCACGACTTCATTGGCGTTGCCTGCAATGCCGCCAATGGTCGCCGTCTTGTTGGTCCAGGTGGAACCCAGAAAGACCGAGTCTTCCTTGCGGAAGGCGGTACCCGAATCCCACATGCTCTGACCCGAGCTTTCGAATGCCAGCGCGCCGGAATCGTACATGACCGCCGCGTGTGCATTCGAAAACATAAACGTACCGGCGAGTGCCACCGTTGCCATGCCGAACTTCAGAATCATGCCGTTCTCCCTGTTACGGGCCTGATTGATATGGGTGTTGCTGGTCGATTGCCCGGGCCGGGCGACTCGCATGAGTCGGCGCCGGCAGACCGGGTGTAGCAACAATCATTCCCAATAATAATTATTTGTATGAATTCATTTGCTTAGAAAGTATTTTCCGGTTCGCGACCGGAACCGTCGGCGTGATGTGTAAATTTTTTCGACACGGGTCATTGCAGAGACATCACGTCTTGGAGCGCCAGCCGTTTTCGGTGATGCGCGACTCCGAAGCGATGTGTTATTCGTCACGCCCTTTGCCGGGAATGGCAATCAACGCATCCGTCGACAAGGCTTCGGGGCAGCGCCAGGGCAGCACGTAGTCCCGGGTTGGATCGTCGATCGCCTCGATGGCCAGCACAGGCACGTCGGACTTGATTTCACCGAAGATGGTGGCGAAGGAAATATCCGCCGCGTCACGCCCGGTACCGATACGTACAAAGCCCATCGGCACCGCCATGCCCGACGGGTCAAAAATGAACCAGCGTCCGCCGAGCAGGACTTCGACATAGGCATGAAAGTCGGTCGGCCCGAACGCCGGGTCGGCGCCGTAATCGATACCCGAACAAAAGCGTGCCGGGATGTTGAGGGCGCGGCACAGGGCGATCATCAGATGCGCGAAATCACGGCAAACGCCCGCCTGCTGCTGGTAGGTGTCGATGGCGGAGGTGGTGAAATTGCTGCTGCCAGAGGTGAAGTGGGTGCGTTCCTGCACCCATTTACGAATGCCTTCAACCCGCTGGTAGCCCGGTGGCAAGTGGCCAAAGGTCTGGTTGGCCAGTTGCTGCAGCTTGTCCGATTCACAATACCGGCTCGGATAAAGATAGGGCAGCACTTCCGTCGGCAACTCGGCAATCGGCATTTCGGCAATCTTTTCCGGCTGGCCAACATGGTGGCGGATGTCGACTTCTGCCTGATAGCTGATCTTGAGCGGACCCGGGTTGGCGCGCAGCCGGAGCAGGCGGTGTCGAAGCAGCGGATCATCGTAAATGGTCGACGTCAGCGGTTGGCTGATCGTCAGCGATTCTTTATGGATGAGCTGATGGGCCGTGGGCGCAGCGTGGATATTGAAAATGAAATCGGCTGGCCGGCCAATCACTTCGTAGCTGAGATCGATCGAAAACCGGATATGAATCATGGGGTTTTGTGACTCCAGAGGACGATGGGGAGACCCGGCCGCACAGCCACTTTGATGGCTGCCTCCAGACATTTCAGCGTTTAGACGATCACGCCTGCGCCGCTTTCTGCAACGCGCGCAAGCTTTCCTCCACGCCGGCTGCATGCGTGAGTTCGGCGACGTTGTCCTTGGTGAAGAAGCCCTGAAATCCGCCGAAGCGCTGGACGTATTCGACGATGAGCGAGGAATACTCCGAGGCGCTGGAGAAGATCTGTTTCAAGCCCGCTTCCTTCGAGCCGATGACGTCGAGCAGGAATTTCTGGCCGCAGTCTCGTAGTGAAGCCACGACGTAATCGATGTTGGTCTGGGCTTCTGTTTCGCCGTCCTTCACCGCCACCGCGATGTGATGCAGGCGCGGGCCGAAGTTGCGCACGAAGGCCTCGGTCGGCGACTCGGTCAACAGGTGGTTCATGAAATAGGGATGATTGGCCGCGGTGAACACTTTGGCTGGGGATTCGAGTTCGTTGGCGAAATGCACGCTTTTGGTGACGTTGGTCGACGAGTTCTGGTCGGCGATGTCGTAGGAGCCCCAGTAGTAGTAGCTCGACAGGGTCAGGTATTCGAGGATGGCGGCTTCGCGGTTCTGGCTGTAGATGCGGGTGGCGAGATGGTCGATCGGCAGCAGCAGTTCATCGATGCCGAGCTTTTTCTGCGTGGCCTTCGCGCCTTCGTAGGCAGCCTGCATGTCGTCGCGGATGCTGCTCCAGCCCAGCGCATAGACGCGGACATCGGCCTCGGGACGTTCCCAGTAGGCGACGATGTTGTGGGTGTAGGGGCTCGGCTTGACCACCGCCATGTTGCCGGGCAATTCGAGCTTCCTGATCTGGTCCTGGTTGAAGAAGCGGATGTCGCGCGCCTTTTGTAGATCGACCACGGCGTGCGGGTCGGTGACGCGCAGCACCTCACCCATGTAGCGCGAGTTGGGCTTGACCGCACCGATGGGGTAGACCTCGTTGAGGCTGCGGAAAATTCCGCGCACGTTGGGGTCCTTGACCTCGCGCACCAGGAGGTCGGGCGCGCTCATGTCGATGCGCAGAATGTGGGTGAAGTGCGATTCGGATTCGAGCGTGACCAAATAATGGTAGGGCGTCATCACGCACAGCTCGGCGACATAGGCGACCGAATGACTGGGCTCAACGGTGATCATCAGCGCATCGACCTGGCGGATGGTGTCGGTCAGCCCGATGCGGTCGCGTTCCTCCAGCAACTGGCCGAGGTAGTCCTCGAATTGCGGTGAGTTCTGCTTGTCGCCGAAGCGGGGGAAACCGAGCGATGCGGTCATGGGATCAAACCAGGCTGAAGAGGGATTGGCTCATCTTTTGCGGATGAGCCGCGCGGAAATAAGTATCGCCGATGACCACGTTGAGGTCGGCGATCCGTGCCTGGATGTCGTCGCAGAATTCGTGCAGCCCGTTCTTTGCCAGCACACGGTAATCGGCGCCGTCCACCAGGTTCAACATGCCCTGCAGGCGCCGCATCGGTTCGACGCCGGGCAACTCGTCCAGGGCAAACTGGATTTCGTGCAGGCAGTGGCGCACGCTGCGCGGGAACTTCACATCGTTGAGCAGAAAAGACAGCACCTTGTGCCCCTTGGCATGAACGCCAATATGGCGCCGATACATCTGGTGCGCCGACAGGGCATGCAGCACGCTCATCCAGATGAGGTCATGGTACTGGCTGTCCTGGAACGGCAGGTTGATGGCGTAGCTGACGTCGAGCACGCGCGTGGTCATGTCGGCGCGCTCGATATTGCGCCCCAGCCGCATGAACTGGAAGGCCTCGTCGCGGCTCATGGTGCCGGACAGCAGGCCGACCACGGCCTGGCGGCGGCGGATGATTTCGGTCAGCACCTCGATGCGCTTGCGGCGGTCGAGCGCGCTGCTCTTGTGCGTGCTGGTGTACAGATAGAGTTCGTTGACCCACTCCCATGATTCGCGCGGCAGCACTTCGCGGAAGGTGCGAGTGTTCTCGCGCGCATGGCGCACGCAGGCGAAGATCGACGAGGGATTGCGCTCGTCCTGGATCAGAAAGCTCATCACCGCGGTTTCGCTCGCCTCGTTGTAATGGCTGTAGAACAGATCGTCCAGACCCGCCACCTTGAGCAGGTCCTCCCAGCCGAAACTGGATCCGCGCGGCATGTCCATCAGCATCATGGTGGCAGCGTTGATCAGGCGCGCAGTGTCCTCGGCGCGCTCCAGATAGCGCGCCATCCAGTACAGGCTCTCGCCGACGCGCGCTAGCATGGAAAGCTCCCCTGCACGATCCAGGTATCCTTGCTGCCGCCGCCCTGCGACGAATTCACGATCAGCGAGCCGCGCCGCAGCGCGACGCGCGTCAGCCCACCATGCGTCACGTAAAGATCTCTGGATTGCAGGATGAAGGGCCGCAGGTCGACGTGGCGCGGCTCGATCGCATCCTCGCACAGCGTCGGCACAGTGGACAGCGACAGCGTGGGCTGCGCCATGTAGTTGCGCGGGTTGGCGCGGATCAGGTCAGCGAAGATCGCCTGCTCTTCCGGGGTCGACTTTGGCCCCACCAGCATGCCGTAGCCGCCCGATTCGTTGGCCGGCTTGACCACCAGCTTGTCGAGATTCGCCAGCACGTACTCGCGGTCGGCTTCGTTCATGCACAGATAGCTCGGCACGTTGGGCAGGATCGCGTCCTCGTCGAGGTAGTAGCGAATCATCTGCGGCACAAACGCATACACCACCTTGTCATCGGCCACGCCGGAACCGGGCGCATTGGCGATGCCGATCTTGCCTTTTTTCCAGGCGCGCATCAGGCCGGGCACGCCCAGCGTGGAGTCGGCGCGGAACACTTCAGGGTCGAGGAACTCGTCGTCGACGCGACGATAGATCACATCAAGCCGGGTCAGGCCTTCGATCGTCTTCATGTAGACGCAGTCGTCGTCGAGCACCACCAGGTCGGAGCCTTCGACCAGGTGTGCACCCATCTGCTGCGCCAGATACGAATGCTCGAAGTAGGCCGAGTTGTAGATGCCGGGCGTCAGCACCGCGATTTCCGGGCGCTCGTTGTCCCGCGGCGACAGCGCCGACAGCATGTCGGAAAGCTGAGTAGTGTAGTCGTCGACCGGCAGCACGTCGTAGCGCGCAAACAGCTCGGGGAACAGCCGTTTCATCAGCTGGCGGTTTTCCAGCATGTAGGAGACGCCCGAGGGCACGCGCAGGTTGTCTTCCAGCACGTAGACGATACCGTCGCCGTCGCGCACCAGGTCGGTGCCGCAGATGTGTGCCCACACGCCGAAGGGCGGATTGGCGCCGATGCAGGCCGCGCGGAAATTCTTCGAGTCGGCCAGCACCTCGGCGGGGAACACGCCGTCCTTGATGATGTTCTGCTCGTGGTAGATGTCGTCGATGAACCGGTTCAGGGCGCGCAGGCGCTGCTTCAGCCCGGCCTCGATGCTGTCCCACTCGGATTTCTCGATCATGCGCGGCACCACGTCGAACGGCCACGCGCGATCGATGTTGCCGGCCTCGGAATACACGGTGAAGGTGATGCCCGCCGCCATGATCGCGGCATCCACCGCACGGTGGCGCGCTTCGAGCTCGGCGGCGGGCAGCCCGGCGAAGAAGTCGCACAGGCCGGCTGCGCCGTTGCGCGGCTTGCCTGGCGCCTCGAGCAATTCGTCGTAGCCCCCCATCAGCGGATAGTGCCCGCAGTCGATCTTCATTCCAGTCTCCGTTGATGCACCGTATTGTGGCTGGGAATAGTCTCCCTTACCCGGTATACAGCATCGACTGTGCCAGTTCAAACAGGCTGATGAATATCAAGGGCTTGGCATGAGGTGGCGACTCGGGAAGGGACTGCGATGGCTGACAATGAGGCATACCTGCCCGCGCACGACCCATTCTGGTGCGGTCGATCGGACCAGCATGCGGGGTGATGGCCTGCGGACGCAGGCCCGGCAATCAGGCGGCGACGCGCGAAACCACCGACAGGTCGAGCCACACCCGTCCGCCTTCGAGTTTGACGGGAAACTCGCGCGCGCAGCCGTGATCCGGCGCCACGGCGCATCCGGAATCGAGTTCGATGTTCCAGTTGTGCAGCGGGCAGGTGACTTTCCTGCCGTGCACGGTGCCCTGCGACAAGGGCCTGCCGAGGACGGCTGGAAGCGGTGGCCAGGCCGTGTCAGTGACTCGCCAGAAAAGTCAGCAAGGCATTGTTGAATGCTGCCGGATTCTGAGTTGTCGCTGCGTGCCGTGCACCCTGAATCGGTATGAGTTGAGAGCCGGGGACACAGTTGTGAGCCGTCTCCGCCAGGATTCTGAAGAAGGGTCGCGTGAGTTCGCCATGGGTGATTGCCAGAGGTCTCTTCATTTGTCCAAGGTCGGCGCAGGAGACCTTGGGCGGCGGCGCGGCAGCGAAATGCAGGGCGATGGTGCGGCCGTTGGCGAGGTGCATGGATCGCGTTTCGGGCGGCAGCGCATCGAATCCCCCGGGTTGGCCGTTTGTCCAGTCGGCGAACAGATGTGTCGCCTCGTCCGCTTTCCCGGCTTTCGCTGCTTCACGTGCCGGAGCCATACCGCCCCTTTCCTTCTTGAGGATCCCCTGAGCATCCGGATCGGCCACAGCCGCTGCCGCGATGCTGGGCTCCTGCACAAAAACGGCACGCACCAACTCGGGGTGTTGAAGTGCCACCCTGACCGCAACGGTACCGCCGTAAGAACGCCCGACGAGATAGACCGGACCCACATTGAGTTGCCGAATGAATGCCGCAAGGTCCGCTGCATGCGTGACCTGGGAGTATTGCTCGCCCTTGTCGGGCCAGGGATCCGTACCGAAGTAGCGTTGGGTATAGGCAATGAAGCGGAAACGTCGTGCGACGGCTTCGCGTTGCGGCTCCCATGCGCGCAGATCGGAAAATGCACCGTGCACGAAGACAACGGGCGCGCCCTGGCCTTGCTCGACATACGGCAAGCGGACGTCGTTGACCGTCATCTGCCTGGCAACCGGGGCACCGGCATTGCCTTGGGAAACACTTTGAAAGCCTGCAAACAGTACGGCCATCAAACCTGATTTCAGAAATAGGTTTTTCATCATGATCTCCAATCAAGAGGTTAAAAAAAGTCGGGCGAACGCTTTCTCCAAGCGCCTCCCGCCCCTAGTGATCCGCGGCAAAGAATTGCACTTCAACAGCGAAGGCCGCCGGATTGGCCTGAAACATCATGTGTCCGGCATCCGGGATCTTCACCTCGTCCACATTCGGGAGGCAGGCTTTCGCGGCATCGTTTGAGTAAGCAAACATCGGGGGGCTACGGTCTCCGGTCACCATCAGTACCGGCGCGGTGATCCTGGAAAGCGCGGCACACTTCAATGGCGTTTCCGGGTCGGCGAGCAAGCTCAGCACCGTCCACATGTTCGAGCGCAGGCGCTCGCGCGGGGCTTCGCCGGTGCGATCCCACCCATTCGGGCCGACGATATGGTTGACGTAGGCAATGAGGCCGGCTTCCGGATCATTCCGCTCATAGTGCGCCAGCACGGCGCGCGAGAAGGCCTTGCGTTTTTCCATCTCTGCCTTGACGGCGGCTGTGTTCGGCAGCAGGGACTTGAACGGGTAGAGATCGGCCAGGATCAGGCTGCGAATCCGTTCCGGGTGCATGGAGGCCGCCAATAGCGCAGCACCGGCACCGCGTGAGTGGCCTAATAGATGAACCGGGCCGGCACCCAGGGCTTCAATGAAGGACGAAAGGTCTTTCGCGTGTTGGCTGAGCGACAAATCGCTGCCTTTTCCATCCCAGCGTTCAGGGTAGTAGTGCCGCAGGCTCACGGCGATGACCCGATTTTCAGTGGCGAGGTCGGCCAGCACGGGCGCCCAGGTGCGGTAATCGCTTAGCGAGCCATGAACCAGAACGAGCGGGGGGCCGCTGCCCTGTTCCGTGTACGCCATGTCGTAGCCGTTGACGCGCAGCGTTTTGACGTCCGGCGGCAAGTCGGGCGGCGCTGCTGCAAGCCCCGGGTGGGAGCTGAGACACAAACCTGCGAAGAGAACAATGAGCACGTGTTTCATGATGACTTCTCCTGGGTAAGCATGTGCGGAAGGCGTGTCGCGAGGGTCGCCTTTCGACTGGGCTGATGTGCCAAAAGTACGCCAGCCAGACGAATGCGTCCTGAGGCGGATGTCCTCGATAGGGAAATATTTAAATTGGAAAAACCGGGACAGTGGTCCCGGTTAGCAAGCGCTAAAGACGGCTGGTAAAACTAGGACGTAATAGTCATGGCTGTCCCAGCCCGGCTTCACGGGCCAGCACGATTGCCTGGTAGCGGTTGTCGACGCCGATCTTGTCGAACACGTTGGTGATGTGGTTGCGCACGGTTTTTTCTGCAAGCGCCAGACGGACTGCGATTTGAGTATTGTCCAGCCCCTGGGCAATTCCATTCAGGACTTCACGCTCCCGTTTGGTCAGTTCGGTCAGGCGTTTCGCGGGTGTTTCCTTATCGGGTTCTGGCCGGTCGCGAGACAGAAAATTCTGCAATTCATCCTGCAGCCGCTGCCAGGCAGGCTCATCGGCCAGTGGCATATGATTGACCGTGTCGAGTTCGACAAAATGGGATCCCTTGATGAGACCGCCGAGTATGCGTGCCTCTTCTATGGGAACCACCGCGCCATGGTCCGGGTGGATAATCAGCGTTGGGCAGCGGACGCGCCGGGCTGCCCCTTGTATATCAATATCGAAGGTCACGCGCATCAACTGGGCGGCCGTTTCAGCCGAGGTGCTCGCGTTTTGCAATGCGGACCAGGACTGCAAATGGTCCAGGCTGCCTCCGGGTTGAAACTGTGATGCCCAGACCTGGACAAAGGCGTGGTTCTCTTTTCCCCATCCAAGCTTGGTCAAGTCCAGCAGGACCTGGGCTTTTTTCGCCTCGTTAGGCGAGCCCTCTCGCTTGCTCCTCCCGCGGGCGTAGGTGCCATACAAAACCAGTTGGTTGACGCGCTCGGGGTGGCGGGCCGTGTACTCAACGGCGATCGGTCCGCCCTGACACACCCCGAGTACAGGGAAACGATCGAAACCGGCCGCGTCGATAACCGCCTCGAAATCGCTGATCCAGGTTTCAAACGAAATATCGGTCGCATGGCGCTCGGACAGGCCACAACCGCGGGGGTCGTATCGGAGAAGGGTATGCGTTTTAGAGAGGGCTTCCAGCCAGGGGCGCCATGCCAGGCTGTGCCACTGCTGCTGCAGGTGCGTCAGCCAGGTGGCCGACATGACCAGCGGCGGGCCGCTACCTGTCGTGGCAAAAGCAATCCGTACGCCGTCTGGGCTTGTGCAAAAGCGGACTTGTTGGTTCACGCGGAGCGCCCTTACATGGATGAGACAGGAAACTGGCTAAGCCTTCTGTGGACAGCTTTCAAGTCCTTACCATAGACCACTATTAATGTGGCGAGCGTCTTTTCGCCGCGGTTCGCCCGATTCAGGCGGCGACGCGCGAAACCACCGACAGGTCGAGCCACACCCGTCCGCCTTCGAGCTTGACGGGAAACTCGCGCGCGCAGCCGTGATCCGGCGCCACGGCGCAGCCGGAATCGAGTTCGATGTTCCAGTTGTGCATCGGGCAGGTCACCTTCCTGCCGTGGACGATGCCCTGCGACAGGGGTCCGCCCTTGTGCGGGCAGCGGTCTTCCAGCGCGAAGACGTCATCGTCGGCGGTGCGGAACACCGCGATGTCGAGGTTGCCGTGGCGCACCACGCGGGCGCCGAGTTTGGGGATGTCGTTCACATCCAGGATATCGGTCCAGTTGTTCATGTCGGTTCCTTATGCGGCGACGGTTTCAAATTCGTGCTTGAGCTTGCCTTCCTTGGCACGCTCGACCCAGGGGTCGCGTTCGACCGACAGCGCGAACAGCAGACGCTCGTATAGCGCATGCCGGCCTTCGTTGTCGTCGAGGATTTTTTTCTTCACGTAGTCGAGGCCGACGCGCTCCAGGTAATGCACGGTGCGGTCGAGATAGCGCGCTTCTTCGCGATACAGCTGCAGGAAGGCGCCGGAGTATTCGAGCACTTCGTCGGGCGTTTTCACCTTGACGAGGAACTGCGCGACCTCGGTCTTGATGCCGCCATTGCCGCCGACGTAGATCTCCCAGCCGGAATCGACACCGATGATGCCGACGTCCTTGATCGCGACTTCGGCGCAGTTCCTCGGGCAACCCGATACCGCGAGCTTGACCTTGTGCGGCGCCCACATCTTGAAGAACACCTTTTCCAGGTCGATGCCCATCTGGGTCGAATCCTGGGTGCCGAAGCGGCACCACTCGGAGCCGACGCAGGTTTTCACCGTGCGCAGCGCCTTGCCGTAGGCATGGCCGGACGGCATGTCGAGGTCGGCCCAGACGCCCGGCAGGTCTTCCTTCTTCACCCCCAGCAAATCGATGCGCTGGCCGCCGGTAACCTTGACCGACGGGATCGCGTATTTGTCGGCGACGTCGGCAATGCGGCGCAATTCGGACGGCGTGGTCTGGCCACCCCACATGCGCGGGATCACCGAGTAGGTGCCGTCCTTCTGGATGTTGGCGTGCGCGCGCTCGTTGATGAAGCGCGACTGCGGATCGTCCTCGGCCTCGCCCGGCCAGGTCGAGATCAGGTAATAGTTGAGCGCTGGGCGGCAGCTGGCGCAGCCGTTGGGCGTGCGCCATTCCATGAAGGTCATGACCTGCGGAATCGTCAGGAACTTGTTCTGGCGGATTGCTTCGCGCACCGCCTCGTGGGTGTGGTCGGTGCAGCCGCACACCGACTTGGTCTTCGGCGTGGCGGAATAATCGCCGCCCGCGGTGACCGCCAGGATCTGTTCGACCAGACCCGTGCACGATCCGCAAGAGCTCGAGGCCTTGGTGTGCTTGCGCACATCCTCCAGCGTGAACAGGCCCTTCTCGCGGATCGCCTTGACGATATCGCCCTTGCAAATGCCATTGCAGCCGCACACCTCCATGTCGTCGGTCATGGTCGCGGCCTTGTTGATGCCCTGGTGGCCGAGGTTGCCGCAGTGGTCCTGGCCGAACATCAGGTGGTCACGCAGTTCGGACACGTCCTTGCCGTCGCGCAGCAACGAGAAATACCAGGCGCCGTCGACGGTGTCTCCATACATTACGCCGCCGACCAGCTTGTTGTCCTTGATGACGAGCTTCTTGTAGACACCGCCGATGGGGTCGGAATAGAGGATCGCCTCGGTGCCTTCGCCGCCGATGAAATCGCCGGCCGAGAACAGATCGATGCCGGTGACCTTGAGCTTGGTCGAGGTGATCGAGCCCTGATAACGGCCGATGCCGTAGTGGGCGAGATGGTTGGCGCACACCTTGGCCTGCTCGAACAGCGGCGCAACCAGGCCGTAGGCGATGCCGCGGTGCGCGGCGCATTCGCCAATCGAGTAGATGCGCGGATCGAAGGTCTGCATCGTGTCGTTGACCACGATGCCGCGGTTGCAGTGCAGGCCGGATGATTCGGCGAGCTCGGTGTTGGGACGGATGCCGACGGCCATCACGACCAGATCGGCCGGCGCGCTGTCGCCATCCTTGAACTTGATGGCGGCCACTCTGCCGCTCTCTCCGCGCACCAGTTCGGCCGTCTGCTTCTGCAGCAAAAATTTCATGCCTTTTTCTTCCAGGCTCTTCTGCAGCAGGCGCGCGGCTGGTTCGTCGAGCTGGCGTTCCATCAGCCACGGACCAATGTGCACGACGGTCACCTCCATGCCGCGCTTCATCAGGCCATTGGCGGCTTCCAGCCCAAGCAGGCCGCCGCCGATGACAACGGCATGACGATACTGGCTGGACGCGCGGATCATCGCGTCGACGTCGGCGATGTCGCGAAAGCTGATGACGCCGGGCAGGTCGGCGCCGGGTACCGGCAGGATGAAGGGATTGGAGCCGGTGGCAAGCAGCAGGCGGTCGTACCCGGCGCGGGTGCCGTCGTCGGCTTCGACCGCGCGTGCGGTGCGGTCGATCTTCACCACCTTCTTGCCGAGGTGCAGCGTGATGTTGTGCTCGTTGTACCAGTCGAGCGGGTTCAGCACGATATCGTCGACCGTCTGCTCGCCGGCGAGCACCGGAGAAAGCAGAATCCGGTTGTAGTTGGGGTGTGGCTCGGCACCGAACACGGTGATGTCGTAGAGGTCGGGCGCCAGCTTCAGTAGTTCTTCCAGCGTGCGCACCCCGGCCATGCCGTTGCCAACCATCACGAGTTTCATTTTGGGACCCTGTCCCATCGGCGTACTCATATCCATCTCACCACTCCAAACGAAAAATCAAAAGTGATGACCGAGATACGCCGTTGCATTCGGTCTACCTGCACAACACTTAGCAATCGCTATGCCATGCGGGCAGCGCAGGTGAACAGTCTTGTTTTAACGGGGAATTTTCGCGAGCTGCCGGCATGGGCCCGATGCGGTATGCACCACCACAGTGCCAAACCGCGGCGCGTGCACCATACCTACGCAGCGGCCCGCCCGAAGCCATTGATGGCGGTGATCGCACGCGCCTGGTTGAGATCCTCGGTATAGCCCGCCGCAAAGAGGCACACCGCCAGCTGGTTGCGAATCGGCAGCGGCAGCGGCAACTGCTCGCGCATCACCCGGTCGATCCAGGCGCCGGTCGCGCGCGCGTCCCGCTCGGGCAGATTGGCCTGCACCGACGGCGTCGATTGCGCCTCGTACACCGGCAGAGACTGCCCGTCCTGCACCAGCACCATGTCGGGCCGCTGCAACGGATCGGCAAACGCTTCGCCCTCGCAGCCCTGCAGCAGCAGGGCGTGCCCGCCCATCGCTTCGAGCACGCTGCGCACACCAGGCAGGTCGGTGGCCGTCGGCACCGGCGTCACCCGCACCGAGTGCGCACCCGCCACATCGGCCAGCATCGCCAGCCGCGTCACCCAGCCGTCGATGCCGAGCCGCGAACGCAGCGCCAGCAACGACGCCAGGCCGGGACTCAACAGCGCCACCGGCGCAAACGCGATGCCCTCATCCAGCAAAGCCGCATTGACCTGTGCCGCGGTGCCGCACGGCATGATGCCGAGTTCGCGCAGCACGTAGGCCGCCGCCGTGCCGCCGCCGCCTTCGAGCACGCCGTGGATCAGCACCGGCACGCCAAAGCTTTTGAGCAGCAGGGCCAGCAGCGGCGTCAGGTGCGGAAACGCGCGTACGCCGTGATAGCTGGGCAGCACCACGGTGCGAAACGGTCCCGACGGCACCCCGAATTCGGGCAGTCGCTCGGCCAGTGCCGCGTGCAGGCCGAGCCAGGCGTCGAGTCCCGGGGTGTGCTGGTTGAAGGCGACCAGAAAGGCCGCCGTCTCCAGTTCCGGCACACCGCCGTCGAGCAGCGCCGCCCCCAGCGCGCGTGCTTCGACATAGCCGAGGTCTTCGCCGGCTTCGATCTGGCGGATCAGGGTCGCGTAGCTCATGGGTGTGTCTCCGCGAAGGATGCGAAGTCTGGGTACTCGCAATGACGGGAATGGGGTAGGTTCATCATGCCGCCGCCCGGTTGCCTGCAATCAGGCGTTTCAGTTCCGGCACGCACGAACCGCATTCGGTGCCGCATTTGAGCGAGGCCTGCAGCGCGGCAAGGTCGGCGCCGGCCGTGATGGCGGCGAGGATGTCGGGCTCGGCCACGTTCAGACAATTGCAGACAATGCGCCCGCGCCCTGCCCCACCTGCCGGCGGGCGCGCCACCGGCGCCAGCATCCAGGCGCGCAGCGAGGCGGCATCGATGCCGTCGACAATGACGTCGCGCAGCCAGTCGAAAGCGGCGGTCTCGCCGGTCAGCCGCGCGGCGGTCACCGTGCCGCCATCGACCCGCACGCGCTTGGAAATGCCGCGCGGACGGTCTTCGTAATGCATCACCGCGAGCGGATCGTCCAGTCCCAGCGCGGCATCGAGTTCGGCCAGCAGCGATTCGGGCAGCGGCTGCGTGTGGGCAAGGCGCAGCGTCAGCACGTCACGGTCGCGCCCGGCCAGCCCGGCGGCGGCGTAGTCGCAGGCGCGCAGCAGCGGCTGCACGGCGTCGAGCAGCCGGGCGCCGTCGCCCACCGCCAGCGCGGCCATGCGCCAGGGCAGCACGGCCTTGGCCACCTGCACCGCAGCGTGCTTGAGTTCGGGCTGCTTCGACACCGCGTCGAATACCGGCAGGGTCAACGCATTGATGCCGCGCCCGCCCATGAAGCGCGCACCCCAGTGCATCGGCAGGAAACACTGTCCGGGGCGCACGCTGTCACTGGTCTCGGCCACCACGACCACGTCGCCGCGACGGCTTTTCACCCGCACCAGGTCGCCTGCGTTCAACCGCCGCAGCTCGAGGTCGCGCGCGTTCATGCTCAGCATCGGCGTGTCGGCGTGGGCAAACAGCCGCGCCACGCGGCCGGTGCGGCTCATCGCATGCCACTGGTCGCGCAGGCGGCCGGTGTTGAGATGCAGCGGGAAACGCGCGTCGATCGCTTCCGCCACCGGGCGGTAGGGTGCGGCATGAAAGCGCGCGCGGCCGCTGGCGGTCGGATAGACGCCGTTGGCATACAGGCGCGCCTGGCCCGAAGTCGCGCCTTCGGGAAACGGCCATTGTTGCGGCGCCTGGTCGAGCAGCGCATAGGAGAGACCGGTGATGTCGAGATCGCGCCCGCGCGTGGTTTCGCGGTGCTCGTTGAACACGGCTTCGGCACTGGTGTAGGGGAACAGACGCACACCCATGTCGGGCATCAGCCGCTGCGCAAAGTCGGTGACGATGGCCCAGTCGGCGCGTGCCTCGCCCGGCGGCGGCACGGCAGCGTGAACGCGCGTGATGCAGCGCTCCGAATTGGTCATGGTGCCGTCGGTTTCGCCCCAACTGGACGCGGGCAGCAGCAGGTCGGCAAACGGCGCGGTTTCGGTGTCGGCAAACGCCTCCTGCAACACCACGCATTCGGCGGCCTCGAGGGCCTGCTGCACCAGATTCTGGTCGGGCATCGACTGCGCGGGGTTGGTGCAGGCAATCCAGATCGCCTTGATTTCGCCGCGCCGCACCGCCTCGAACATTTCCACCGCGGTCTTGCCCGGCGTCGCCGGCACCGCCTCCACGTCCCACAGCCGCGCGACTTCGGCGCGGTGCTCGGGATTGTTCATATCGCGATGCGCCGACAGCAGGTTGGCCAGCCCGCCCACCTCGCGCCCGCCCATCGCATTGGGCTGACCGGTGAGCGAAAGCGGCGCGGCGCCGGGCTTGCCGATCTGTCCGCTGGCCAGATGCAGATTGATCAGCGCAGCGTTCTTGTCGACGCCGCAGCTGGATTGATTGAGCCCCTGGCAATACAGCGACAGTGTCGGCCCGGCGGCGAACCAGCGCGCCGCCTGCACGATGTCGGCCGCCGCCACGCCGCAGATCGGCGCAACCTTCTCCGGGGTGTAGTCGCGCACCAGGTCCCGCAACGCCTCCCAACCTTCGGTGTGGGCGGCGATGGCGGCGCGGTCGATCAGTTCTTCCCACAGCATGACGTTCAACATGGCATGGAACAGCGCGACGTCGGTGCCGGGCAGGATGGCCAGATGCAGGTCGGCCTCGTCGGCGGTGTCGGTACGGCGCGGGTCGACCACGATCAGCTTGAGGTCGGGATGGGCCTTCCTTGCCGCTTCGATGCGGCGAAACAGGATCGGGTGCGCATAGGCCGTGTTGGAGCCGGCGATGAAGATCGTGCCGGCATGATCGATGTCGTCGTAGCAGCCCGGCGGCGAATCCGCGCCGAGGGTGGCCTTGTAGCCGGCCACGGCGGACGACATGCACAGGCGCGAGTTGGTATCGACGTTGTTGGTGCCGATCAGGCCCTTGGCGAGCTTGTTGAAGACGTAATACGCCTCGGTGGTGAGCTGGCCGGAAATATAGAAGGCGACGGCGTCAGGGCCGTGCTCGAGGATGACCGCACGGAATTTCTCGGCGGCGTGGTCGAGCGCGGCGTCCCAGCTCACCCGCCGCCGCGGCGAGGCACGGTCGGCGCGCAGCTCGGGATGGCGCGCCCGCCCGGACGCCTGCGCCGACAGCGCGAGCGCCGCACCCTTGGTGCACAGCTTGCCGCGGTTGGCCGGGTGCGCGGGATCGCCGCGCACGCCGGTGATTTTTTCGGCGTCGGCCTCGATCAACACCCCGCAACCGGTGCCGCAATAACAACAGACAGATGAAACGACAGACATGATGGCTCCTCGCCCTGTCTGTCAGCAGGGTCTGTGCCAGAAGCCTGGAGCGCAATGAATTCAAGGGTTTGTCCCAATCCGGTCGGGCCAATGCCGCCTGCCGTGCTCAGCGGCAGTGCATGCGCGGAGCGAGGTGCCGCAATTTGGTGCGCCGGGTCAGGGCGTGGATGGGCTCGCGCGGGGCGGATCGAGCAGGCTGGGACGGAGGCTGACCTGGACGCGGTTGCCGCCCTTCTTTTTGGCGTCGTACATCGCCTCGTCGGCATAGCGGATCAGCTGCTTGTAGTCGCGGCCATGCCCGGGATAGAAGGCCACCCCGATGCTGGGCGAAACCCGCGCCTGCTGGCCGGCCAGTTCAAAGGGCTGGTCGAGCGCAGCGCGGATCTTCTCGGCGACCGCCAGGGCCTGTTCCGGCGGATCGATGCCGTTGAGCAGCACCAGGAATTCGTCGCCGCCGATGCGCCCCACCGTATCCGATTCGCGTACGCAATGCCGCAGGCGGCGCGCGACCTCCTGCAACAGCAGGTCGCCGATGGAATGCCCCAGCGTGTCGTTGACCTGCTTGAACCGGTCCAGGTCGAGGTACAGCAGGGACAGCGGCGACGGGTTGCGTTCGGACAGGCGCAGCGCCGTTTGCAACCGGTCGTGGAACAGCTCGCGGTTGGGCAGATCGGTGAGCGGGTCGTGCCGGGCAATGTGCTGCAGCCAGAGTTCCATCTGCTTGCGCTCGATCACCGGGGCAACCTGATTGGCGGCGAACTGCAGCAGCTCGATGTCCTTTTGGGTGTAGCGCACCTCGCCGTCATAACTCTGCACCACCAGCGCCCCGATGACATTCTCTTTCGCACACAGCGGCACGCCCAGCCAGTGCAGCGCGTTGCGGCTGACATCGGGCCAGACCTGACCGGACGGGCTCGGGTTGGCCTGCGGCGCCAGCAACAGCACCTGGCCGGTACGGATGACCTCGGCGCTCATCGCCGCCGAATCCAGCTTCTGCGGGACGGGCGCCTGGCCGAATTCATCGGCGCAGTAGGGAAAGGTCAACGCGTCTTCGCCGGCGTCGTACAGCGCGACGAAGAAATTGACCGCCGGCAGCAGCTCGCCAATGATCTGGTGGATGCGCTCGAACAGGGCGACCAGGTCTTCGGCAGCATGTGCCGCTTCGGCAATGGCATAGAGCGCGGCCTGCATGGCGTCGGCGTGCTTGCGCTCGGTAATGTCGCGCGCCACCGCCACCCGCAACTGGTCGGGCGCCGACCAGCGCGCCGACCACATGATGTGGACGATCTGGCCATTCTTGCGCACATAGCGGTTCTCGAAATGGGGCTGGGGCTGGCCAACGAGAATCTCGTCGATCGCCTGCAGCGTTCTCGCCCGGTCGTCGGGGTGCACGAAATCGAGCACCGGCCGGCCGATCATTTCTTCCGGCCGGTAACCGAAGATGCGTTCGCCCGCTGCGCTGATAAAGACGAAGACACCCCGCGCGTCGACGACGCAGACCGCGTCGAGCAGCAGATCCATGACTTTGCTGAGGGGGAGGCTGGTATTCATGATGGGGGGCGTCTCCATTTTAGCCCGTACCGCCGCATTCCCGCAGAGAGGCCGGATTCCGCTATCCGGACCGGTGCCCGCCGTTCGGATCGCAGAGGTCTTGAAATCGCCTGATGCGCATCTAGATTGAATACACAGTCGCCCAGGCGGCTCAGATGCTTATCCAAGGTCTTTTTTTCAGGAGTAAAAACATGCCCAATCTCAGTCGTTACGACCCCCTCAATCTTGCCCGCATCGATCCGTTCAGCGATATCGACGACATGCTCAAGGGCTTTTTCGTGCGCCCCGCGTTGTTCGAGGGCCAGCCGCAGATGCAGATCAAGCTGGACCTGAAGGAAAACGACAACGCGTATACCGTTCACGCCGACATTCCGGGCGTGAAGAAGGAAGACATCCACGTCAGCATCGACGGCAACCAGATTTCGATTAGCGCCGAAACGAAGATGGAAAAGGACGTGAAGGAAGGCGAAAAAGTGCTGCGTTCCGAGCGCTACAGCGGCAAGGTGGCGCGCAGCTTCACCCTGGCGCACGACGTCGACGAAACCAACGCCCAGGCCAAGTACAGTGACGGGGTGCTGGAACTGACCCTGCCCAAAAAAGTGGCCAACTCGGCCAAAGAACTGGCGATCCAGTAATCCGGCCTGTATCTGAGCGTGCAAAGGGCGGCGTCCGCAAACGGGCGCCGCCCTTGTCGTCTGGGCGCACGGCTGACGCTCACGGAGGGGAAAGCACGGCGGATCCGGTCACGATCACGTCAATCACTTCAGCGTGACTGCGCGGTGTTTCGGGCGTGAACCGGCCCGCTGCAGTCCCTGCTAGCCCATTTTTCTGAACAATTGATTATTCTCAATGAAGTGCAGAACAGGATCCGGTATATACCTGCCGCCCGGCCCCATGCCCGGCGCGCCCGTCAGGCGCACTTCCAGAAAACAATTGAGCGGAATCCAATGCATCCAGATCAGCAACAGTACTCAAGCATCTCTTCAGGGGAGGATGCCACTCCATGAAACCGAATTGCACCAATCCAGAATGGGTCGGCCGGGCAAAATGCACCCTGTGTGACGTACGCAGCTTCGTGCTGTTCTCCGGCTTGTCCCCGCAGGAGCTGGACGCCGTCCTGGAACCCATCGGCAACCTGCATGTACCGCAGCATGCGGTCCTGTACGAACAGGGAGACGCTTCACCGAGCGTCTTTACCGTGCGCAGCGGTGTCATCAAGCTCAAGGTCGATCTGCCCAACGGCGGGCAGCGTATCGTGCGCCTGGTGCGGCCGGGCGACGTGGCGGGGATGGAAACACTGGTCGGCGAGCCGTATCACCACACGGCCGTCGCCCTGCAGGGCACCGATGTTTGCCGCATTCCGCGCGAGGTGGTGCTCCGCCTGGACCAGACCAATCCGTCCGTACACCAGGCATTGATGCAACGCTGGCAGCGCTCGGTCGACCAGGCAGATCACTTCATCGTGGCGCTGTCCACCGGCCCCGCGGAAGCACGCATGGCACGCCTGCTGATCACCTTGGGCTGCACCGGCAGCCAGCCTGACACCTCATTGCCAAGCCGCGAGGACATGGGGGCGCTGCTCGGCATCACCACCGAAACAGCCAGTCGCATCATGGCAGAGTTCAAACGGCGGGGCCTGGTTCAGAGCGCCCGGGGCAGCGATTTTGTCTGCGACCCTGCTGGACTCACACAACTCGCCCAAAGCTGAGGCCTGTTGCTAAATTGGAACATTTATATTCACTTGATAATTATCAATCGTGGCGTCGAAAGACGTCCTTACAATCAAGATGAAGTCTTAACACAACAAATTGAAACCCTAATAAGCAAGGCGATTTAATCGCCTGGGAGAACTCCAGTGAAATATGCGTTGAAACCACTTGCTGCGTGCATGGCGGCTGCGTTTGGCCTGACGTCGCCTACTGTGTGGGGTGCACCACCCGCCCCTCCTCCGGTCCAGAACCAGAACGCACCCCAGCTGGGCACCGGTACCCCGACCGCAACGGTTCCCCCGGTGCTGGCCACCCGCCCGATGACCTCGGTGTTCCCGGCCCAGCCGAAAGAATTCCCAGGCATTCCCTGGGGCGCCTTCCTGCTGTATCCGGATGTGACGCTGGCCGCCACCTACGACGACAACATCTACGCCGAGCGTCCCCTGTCCGTTAATCGCACCTACGTGACCGAAGATGTCGTCTACACGCTGTCGCCGTCGCTGGAACTGAAATCCAGCTGGAAGCAGCACGCGCTGAACTTCGACGTCGGCGCCGACTTCGACCGCTACCAGAACCAGGACGCGGAAGACGTCAACGACTACTGGCTGGGCTTCGACGGCCACTACGACCTCGGCCCCCGCACCAACCTCTTCGGTGGCGCGCGGCACAGCCGCGATCACGAAGACCGCTCCACCCCCGGCTCGCTGCTGACGCAGGTCGAGCCGACCCGCTACGACCACGACGAAGCCCACCTTGGCGTGGCGCATTCGTTCGGCGCCTTCCGCTTGCGCCTCGGCGGCACCTGGGACCAGTACGACTACAAGGACGGTGCCCTGGGCGATGGCACCGTCATCGACACCGACTACCGCGATCACGACCTGAGTTCGCTGGGCGTGCGACTGGGCTATGTGCTGTCGCCCGTGTACGAAGTTTTCGGGCAGTTCGCCACCGACAATCGCGAATACGGCAACCTCATCCCCGGCCAGAGCTTCAATCGCGATTCGGACGGCACCCGTGCCGCGGCCGGTTTGAGATTCACCCTGCGGCCCCAGCGCCTGGCAGGTGAGGTGTTCGCCGGCGTGATGCGCCAGGATTACGACTACAGCGGCTTTTCTGACCTCAGCCAACCGTATTTCGGCGCCCTGGCCGTATGGAAACCCACTGCGCTGACGACCGTGACCGGTTTCATCGATCGCTCGCTGGAAGAAACCACCGTCTTCGACGGCGCCGACTACGCCTCCGGCTCGCTCGACACCACCTACGGTTTCGAGGTGGAGCGCCGCCTGACCAGCAAGCTGTCGGTCAACGGCCGTGCTGCCTACACCAAGAGCGATTTCAAGGGCTTCGACCGCAGCGACAACATCATCGACGCGGGTGCCGGCCTGCGCTACTACGTGATGCCGACCGTGTTCGTCGGCGCCGACCTGCGCATCATCGACCGCGACTCCAGCGACCTCGCCGCCCAGTACAGCCGCAACCAGGTGATGGTCAGCGTCGGCTACACCCCGGCGCGTAACCGCGACTACTCGATCATTCCCGAGCGCGAGGCGGGCGCCCCCGCCGCACCGCGCGCACAGGGCGTGTTCTCCGGCTTCTACGCCGGTGCCCAACTGGGCCACGGCGGCCTCATCACCGACACCTTCGGCGTGCGCGGCAGCGGCTCCGACACTGCCGACATGGGCGGCTTCGGCGCCAGCTACGGCCTCTTCGCCGGCTGGGGCACCGAGCTCAACAACTGGTATCTCGGCCTCGAAGTCGAGGCCGGCGACAGCAGCGCCGACTGGTACCACAAGAAGGACAAGGGCGACGCGCCCACCGTGTACGTGGAGAAGGATGACAGCCTGGGCCTGAGCGCCCGCGTCGGCTACCTGCTCGATGGCGGCCTGCTGTACGGTGCGATCGGCGCAGTGCGGACCCGTTTCCACAGCTATTACACCGACAACGCGTATGTGAGCGGTGCCTTCGACGACAAGCATCGCGAGACCGGCACCCGCCTCGGCCTCGGGCTGGAAATCCCGGCCTCGCGCAACCTTTTCGTGCGCACCGACTACAGCTACACCCGCTACGACGACTATGACGTGACCTATCTGACCATGGCCGGCCTGACCACGGACAGCTTCGAGACCAGCGACGCCGTGTTCAGCCTGGGCCTCGGCTGGCACTTCGGCGGCGCGCGTCCCGCGGTCGCCACCCGCTCGGCCACCGAGTTGCGCGGCCTCTACGCGGGCGCCCACCTGGGCCACGGTACCCTGGGCACCGAACTGACCGGGACGCACAACCTCAACACGGACGTTGCCGCCTTTACCGGCGACTTCGCCAACACGGGCTTCACCGGCGGCTTCTTCGCCGGCTACGGCCACACCTTCAACCGGATCTATGTCGGCCTGGAACTGGAAGCCGAGGCAGCCAACTTCGGCTGGGAGCACGATCGCCAAACCGAGGGTGGCGGCGGCCGCGATTTTGCGGTCGAGAAGCGCGGGAGCTACGGCGCCAGCCTGCGCGTCGGCTACGCACTGCCCAACGGAGGCCTGCTGTATGCCCGCGTCGGCGCGGTCGAGACCCGATTCAACACGATCTACAACCGCGGCAACAATGACGCCACCTGGATCAACCGCAGCGACACGCTCGACGGCACCCGCTTCGGCCTCGGCGCCGAGATTCCCGCTACGGAGAATACCTTTGTGCGCATGGACTACAGCTACACCCGCTATAGCGACACGGTTGGCTTCCTGACCACCCAGGCCGACCCGGACAACATGCGCTTCGACAACAGCGAAAGCCTGGTCCGCCTCGGGCTCGGCTTCCGCTTCTGAGCGCGCAGATTGCAGAAAATTTATTGCTGGAACATTGCGAAAAATCAATGCTTTTTTAAACAAGACAATCTAGTCTCAAATTGTAAGTAAAAGGGCTTTGCTTCCGGTTGCAATACCGATAGCAAGGTGAGGGAAGACGTAATTTTTAAACAATGGAGAGCTTCATGACACACAGCACATTCAATCTCAAAAAACTGATCCTCGCGGGCGGCACCCTGTTCGCCATGCTCGCTGTCCCAATGGCCGTGAATATCGCGACCGGCCTTGATCTGGGCGTGATTTCGTCCGCCCAGGCAGCTGAGGATGGCGGCGCCAAGAAGGGCAGCGCCAACAAGGGCGGTGCCCAGAAAGGTGCCGCCAACAAGGGTGGCCAGGGCAAGGGCAGCGACAAGATCTTCCGCGCCCCGGTTTCGGTCGATGAAGACAGCGACCGCCCCGTCTGGGCGGGCGTCAAGGGTGGCAAGTCGGGCGGCGGCGGCAAGCCGGCGGGGGCCGGCAGCAAGAAGGGTGACCTGTTCGGCGACATGGTCGTGCTGCTGCGCGACACCAACGGCGAGCCGATTCTCGTTGACGGACTGGTTCAGGTGGTCGCGTATGTCTACGACGCAGACATGAATCTGGTTCCGCTGAAGGATGCCTCCGGCAAGCTGGTGGCGATTCCCTACAATACTGAAGGCGATCTGTTGCCCACGCTCACCCTCGATGGCGTTACCTACACGGTCTATGGTTCTGAAGTCGAACTGGGCCGCCTGAGCGTGGGCCGTGCACCGACCAAGGTGCTGGATCACTCCCTGACCGAAGCGCTGAGCAAACTGACCGCAGACGGTGCCGTCATTGGTCTGGACTCGACCGGCCGCCTGACGGTGAATGGCGTGACCATCGATTCGCCGCTGGAAAATCTGGCCCTGTACCTGGACTACATGAAGGACGGCGTGATCACCGGCGTGACGCTGCCGGCCGGCTTCAACCCCGCTTCGCTGTTCGCGGCCGCGGCAGACAAGACCGGTACCATCACCGTGGACACCGTGGTCTATCTGAACTCCATCCTGGGGATCAACAATCTGGCCTCGGACACCTATTACAACTTCGACACCTACAACTACGATCGCTACACCACTTGGAAGGATGCGACCGCAACCGTGCTGGTGCTGAAGGATGGCGTGTACGTGCCGACCCCGGTGAATCTGTATGAAGCCGTGTTCGGCAGCACCAACTGGGTTGACCCGACGAACGTTGTCGGCGACGCGGGTGCGGACGACTTCGCGGCCGCTGCGAACGACTACCTGCAAGTGATCGAGTTCGTCCACGACAACGCAGTTCGTTAATCGCCAGACCGGGCGGCTTGCCGCCCGGTGCATCACACGCAACAGGAGTCATCAGCATGAACGCTTACAGCAAATGGGCAACGATCGCGTTGCTGGCTGCAGGCCTGGCAACGGGCACGGCAACCGCCTACGCGGCCGACAGCCACGACGACGGCCATTCGTCCGGCCACACCTCGGGTGGCAAGGGCAAGGGGCCGAAGTACATGGGCGGCGACCGCGGTTCCAGCCACAGCAGCAGCGCCCACAAGGGCGGCAGTTCGCACCATGACGGTTCGGAGGGCGGCAGCAAGTCGGTGGAAGGCAAGATTTTCCACGGCAAGGCGGGCGGGGCCGGCGGCCACGACGATGGCGGCCATGACGACGGCACCGAGCACACCCATTAATTAGCCGTTCGTTGCAGGGGAAGGGGCACACGGTTCGTGTGCCCTTTTTCTTTTGTGGATTACGTTTTTGAAGGCCCGGGCTTTCCGCCGTTGAAACAGACTGTCACACACCGAAACGGTCAGGACACGCTGCAGACACCCAGCGTCCCTAAGATGCATCCCATCAGCAGACGCGAGCGCATCGACAGGCGAACGCAGCACGCTGAGCAACACGTTCTGTTTTAATCTTCTAAAGGAAACCGGTTATGAAAAGCGTTCTTCAAGTTGCAGTTCTCACTTCCCTGCTCGCCTCGTTCTCGGCATTCGCCCATCACCCTGCCGAAGACATCGTCGATGAAGACATCTACCTGATGATCGACGCCAATGTGGCCGACACCCCGCATGCCGATCTGGATTTCTCCAGCATGGGGCTTTAAACACAGCAGCAAATCGGGCGGGAACGCGTTCCCCACCCGCTCCCTGGATGCTTTCGAAACCGGCCTTCTGCAGAGGGCCGGCTTTTTTTGACCCCCAGCCGTCGCGAACCGGGCTAGCCGCGGTAGACGCAGCCCGCGTCGTGGGTTTCCATCACCCTGACCGCGCTCAGACCGGGCAGCGCGGGCTTGAGCTGCTGCCACAGCCATACCGCCAGGTTTTCACTGGTGGGGTTTTCCAGCCCGGCGATGTCGTTCAGATTACGATGATCGAGCGCGCTGTGAATAGGCTGCCAGGCCGCCTCGATGTCGGCGAAGTCGAGCACCCAGCCGAACGTGGGATCGATGTCACCGCTGACCGTGAGCTCGACCCTGAACGAATGGCCGTGCAGGCGCGAGCAGGGATGGGCGTCGGGCAGTGCCGGCAGGCGCCGCGCGCATTGCAGGTGGAAGATGCGGAAGATGTCCATGCCGCATTCTCGCGCAAGTTGTGGCCGCTGGCCATGCGGGGCGCGGAACTTAATGCCCGATTTTTTAACTTATGCGAGACCCATATTAAAAACGACGGAGAACGCATGTCCATGAAACATCCCCTCCCCCTTGCCGCCGTCCTCGCGCTGCTCACTCTCGGCGCGTGCTCGGCCGAGAGCGGACCCACGTTGACCGCCCCCGAAGCCTTTGCCCAGTCGCAGGCCGGCCAGTTGACCCTGATCGACATCCGGCGCCCCGACGAATGGCGCCAGACTGGCGTCGCCGAGGGCGCGATGCGAATCAACATGGTGCATCCGCAGGGCGGACCCGGCTTCGTGCGGCAGGTCGCGGCCGAACTCGACGGCAAGCGCGATACGCCGATCGGGATCATCTGCCGTACCGGCAACCGCACCACGCACATGCAGAAAGCCCTGCAGGAAGCCGGCTTCACCCAGGTCTACAACATCAAGGAAGGCATGGTCGGCAGCAGCGCCGGGCCGGGCTGGATCGCGCGCGGTCTGCCGGTGGAGCCGTGCAAAACCTGCTAGCCGGCGCCGCCGCAGCAACTGTCCGTCTTGCCCACCAGCTGGATCGGCGGACACGGCACGCTGCCGTAGGAACAGAACACGCAGCAATCACCCGGCAGCGGCATCAATACGGTGTGACAGGCTTCGCATTCGTAATACCACTGGCAGGCATCGGTCGGCATGGTTTCGGTTTTGACGTGACCGCACAGCGGACAGGTCAGGGTCGATTCGAGCACGACCTCCTTCACTTGCCAGGCTCCTTCAGCGTCGACGGATAACCGGCATCAGCGGTGGCTTGCGTCAGGCTCGCCACGCCGGTCCTGGCGTCGTCGAAGGTCACGACAGCCTGACGCGTGTCGTAGCTGACAACTGCACGGGTCACGCCATCAACGCGGGTCAGAGCCTTTTTCACGGTGATCGGACAGGCGGCGCAGGTCATGCCCGGCACCTCCAGGGTGACGGTCTGCTGCGCCGCGAAAGCGGAGGTGGCAAGGGTGGCGAGCAGGGTCGCCAGTGGAATACGCAGTGTCATGCGGGAGCTCCTTCAATAGAACAAGAACGCGTACCAGGGAAAAGCCAGCAGAAGCAGCAAGGGCGCAGCAACGCCCCAGAAAATGAAGCGCTGGCGCCGCAGCACGGCGGCATCGGCGCAGGCCTGTCCGGGCATGCAGACAGCGGCGCGGCGATAGAGCGTGTTCCAGGCGAGCGCCAGCAAACCCAGCGTGAGAATGATGAAAAGCGGACGCAGCGGCTCAAGCCGGGTGAGCGTTGCGAGCCACGCCCCGCCCAGCCCGAGGCTGACGAGCACCAGCGGTGCCACGCAACAGAGCGAGGCGCCGATTGCAGCCAGCGCGCTGGCCCAGAGGGTGGGTTTCGTGTCCATCGGTGTTTCGAAATACTGACGATGGACGTACGATAAGCGCCGTACCCAAGTACGGAGTCAATATGGGCCGCCATACCATTTCAGGCGTCGCGCAGGCCGCCGGCGTCAACGTCGAGACCATCCGCTTTTACCAGCGGCGTGGTCTGCTCGCCGAGCCCGCCAAGCCGCTCGGCGGCATCCGCCGTTACGGCGACGCCGAGGTTGCGCGGGTGTTGTTCATCAAGGCGGCGCAGCGCATCGGCTTTACGCTGGACGAGATTGGGCAGCTGCTGCAGCTGGACGACGGTACCCGGTGCGCGGAAGCGCGGGCGATCGCCGAACACAAGCTGGCCGATGTGCGTCAGCGTTTATCCGATTTGCAGCGGATCGAGGCGGCGCTGGCGCAGCTGGTGGACCGCTGCGCCAGCCGTCGGGGCACGGTGAGCTGTCCGCTGATCGACGCGCTGCAGCCGCCCGATCCAGTCTGAAGACCCGGGTTGCCAGGAACCCGGATCGCGGACATTCAGGTCGCCAGTTCCTTCGCCAGCGCGTTGCGCCGCGACGTTTCGCTGCCGGTGAGCGCGAAGCCCTGCATGCGACCGGTCGCGTCGAGGTGCAGAGCGCAGATGCCGCCGTCGAAGCACTCGACCTTCCAGCTGCCGGCCGCGCCGATGCGGGGCGGCAGCACGGCCACCGGGTGCGCCGGCGTCTTCACCATCACCGGCATCGGCGCGTAGACCACCGGCGTCGGCGTGCCGGTCAGCGTGGCGGCGAGCGCACGCGCCTGCACCATCAGCGGCTGCACGTAGGGCAGATTCAGTCCCTCGACCTCGGCGCAGTCACCCATCGCATAGACGTCGGCGGCGCCGGTTTCGAGCAGTCCGTTGGTCTGGATGCCGCGCCCGACCGTGATGCCGGCCACCTGTGCCAACAGGGTGCGCGGCTTGAGGCCGATCGCTGACAGCACGGCATCCGCTTCGAGGCTGTCGCCGTTGTCGAGCGTGAGCTGGTAGCCGGTCGCAGTCGCATCGACGCTTTTGCCCGTGCGCCCAAAATGCCAGGTCACCCCCAGTGCTGCGAGGCTGTCGGCCAGGCGCTGCCCCGCTTCTACTGGCAGCAGGCGTTCCAGCGGCCATTCGCCCAGGTGCACCACGTCGACCGCGTAGCCGGCATGCACCAGATCGTTGGCAAACTCGCAGCCGATCAGCCCGCCGCCGAGCACCGCGATGCGCCGCTTGCCCTCGATGGCGCCGCGGAAAACCGCGTAGTCGGTGAGATCGTTCACCGCCATCACGCTGGCCGCGCCGCTGCCGGACAGGCCGTGTGCAAACGGGTCGGCGCCCAGCGCGAGCACCAGCTTGCCGTATTCCAGCTCACCGCTGTCGGTGCGGATGCGCTGGCCCTGCGTGTCGATCGCGGTGACGCGGGTGTGCGTCAGCACCGTTGCGTTCTGGTCAGCCGCCATTTTTTCCGCACTGGCGCTGGCGAGCGCCGCGGCGGTGCGGCCGGTCGCCAGCGCGTTCGACAGATTGGGCTTGGAATAAAACGCGCCGTCGTCGGCCGTGACGAGCGTGACCGGCGTTTCCATGTCGCGCTTGCGGATTTCCTTCAGCAGGGTGTAGCCGGCGAGGCCGGAACCGACGATGGTGATGGGGTGCATGACAAACTCCAGGGTTCAGATTACGGGAGGCGCTCTGCGCCTCCCGGTATGGCCGGCGATCAAGAGGTGACTTCGGCCATCTCGAAATCGGCTTTCGATACGCCGCAGTCCGGGCATTCCCAGCTATCCGGCACGTCCTCCCAGCGGGTGCCGGGCGCGATGCCGTGCTCCGGGTCGCCTTTGGATTCGTCGTACACATAACCGCAAACGATGCATTGCCAAGCTTTCATGATGTGTCCTTTCATTCAGTCAATAAAGTGTGTCCAGGTTTCGTTCAGGCCGCAATCGCGTCTTTTTGCGCCTGGTAGTGCCTTGCGTGCTTCTCTTCCACCTTGGCCAGCGCGGCGAAGCGCTTGGCGGCCTTTTCCAGCACGGCCTGGAACATCTCGGCATGCTCCTTCGATTCGGCGATCTGCTCGTCCATCTCGGCCACCGCGGCAGTGTTGCCCTCGATCATCGCCTCGTGGCGGAATTTCGGGTACATCTCGGTGTACTCGTGGGTCTCGCCATCGATCGCGTACTGCAGGCACTTGGCCGGCGTCATGGTCTCGTCGGCGAACAGCAGCTCGGCGTGGCCGAAGGCGTGCAGCATTTCCTGCGCGGCGGTGTCCTCGAACACCTTGGCGGTCGCTTCGTCGCCGGTCTTGCGGCACTGGCGGGCAAACCACATGTACTTGATGTGGGCCATCGACTCGCCGGCAAAGGCGGCCTCGAGGTTCTGGATGGTCGGGGACGTCGTGTTCTGCATGGTGGGCTCCTGTAAGTTGATTTGCAATGTCAATCAAGACAGGTGCCATGGTAGAGATCATCAATAAATCGATCCAACGGATTATATGGATATATTCGATTGACGTCATCAATCAATAGGTTGGATGCGATGTACGTGCAGGGCAATGACATGAGCAAGCCGCTGGCCCCCGGCGCACCCGAGATCTGGCTGAAAACCCGCTAGATCCCCGCCGGGCCGCCGCCGCGATCGCCTCCCTGAGTCTTTCGCTTCAATCCGCGCAGGGGCTGTGTAACACTGCCCCCTGAAGCCGTTCCGGAGACCCCTCATGCATCCGTTGTTCCGCCTCGCCCCACTTGTGCTGGCGGCGCTGCCCGCCATTGCCTCGGCGGCCGCGCTGCAGCCGGGCCTGTACGAAGTCTCGCTGCAACTGATGATGCGCGGCACGCCGCTGCAGCTGCCGGTGCGGGTGGTGCAGCAATGCGTCACGCCGCGCGAGATCGTCAACGGCAGCGCCTACGCGGCCAGCGAAACCGGGTTGCCTTGTGCGGTCAGCCGGCTGCAGCAGGTTGGCGATAAGGTGAATTACCACTTCACCTGCCCCACGCCCGGCGGCGGCCGCATGGTCGGCCGCGCCAGCGGCAGCAGCCATGCTGCCGGCTGGGATGTCCTGATGGGCGGACGCTACGTCCCGGCGCTGGAGGGCATGCGCGAATTCACCCAGCACGCACGGGCCCGGCGGATTGGCGACTGCACGCCGCGCTGAATGACGATGGACTGGACGCTGTTCGGGTCGGCGCTGCTGTCGTCCACCCTGTTTCCCGGCGGCTCCGAAGCGCTGCTGCTGTACCGCCTGCACCAGGGCGCCGATCCCCTTGCCAGCGTGGCGACGGCCACCGTCGGCAACGTGCTCGGCAGCCTGATCACCTACGGCATGGGGCGCTTCGGCCGGCAGGCGGTACGGCGCAGCGAAAAAGCCGAGCTGCGCGCCGCCCGTGCCGAACGCTGGTTCGCGCGCTGGGGCCGGCCCAGTCTGCTGTTCGCCTGGCTGCCGGTGGTGGGCGATCCGCTGTGCCTGGTCGCGGGCGTGCTGCGCGTCAGCGTGCCGGTCTTTCTGCTGCTGGTGACGCTGGGCAAGCTGGCGCGCTACGCCGCGCTGGCCTGGCTGATCTGAATCACGCCCGTGCGCGCCAGCGTCTGAGTGCCGCTTCCATCCGCGCCATGCTCACGTAGAAGGTAGGCGTGATGTAGAGCGTGAGGAACTGCGAAAACACCAGGCCGCCGACGACGGCGATGCCGAGCGGACGGCGCGCTTCGCCGCCGGCGCCGAAGCCGATCGCGATCGGCAGGGTGGCGACGATGGTCGACAGCGTGGTCATCATGATCGGACGCAGGCGCACCAGGCAGGCCTCGACGATCGCGTCCTCGGCGCTCATGCCGTCGCGCTGCCGGGTCAGCGCGAAGTCGATCATCATGATGCCGTTCTTCTTCACCAGACCGACCAGCAGGATGAGGCCAACGTAGCTGAAGATGTTGAGCTCCTCGCCCGTCAAGAGCAGCACCAGCAGCGCGCCGAAACCCGCCAGCGGCAGCGCGGTGAGGATGGTGAGGGGATGGCCGAGGTGCTCGTACAGCACCGCGAGCACCATGTAGATGATGACAACGGTGAACAGCAGCAAGAGCGGGAGCGTGACGGTCGATTCCTGGAATTTCTGCGCTGCCCCCGTCAGCTCCACGCTGACCTCGGCCGGCAGCGCCTCGGTCGCTGCGTCGAGCGCGGCATTGAGACCGACGTCGAGCGACACGTTGGGCGCGAGCCCGAACGACAGCGTCACCGCGAGCTGCTGGCCGTAGCGGTGCACGGCGATCGGGCCGACGCTGGCCTCGACCTTCGCCACCGCGTCGAGCCTTGTCAGCTCGCCCGAGGCGGTGCGCAAGGGCAGCTGTCCGAGGATCGCAGGATTCAGCTGCGCCTCGGGCAGGATCTTGAGGCTGACCGTGTACTGGTCGTCGACACCGTAGATTTCGCTGATGCGGCGGTCGCCGAGTGCGTCGTACAGCACCTGCTGCACCTGCCGCGCGGTGATGCCCAATCGGGCCGCCTGCACCGGATCGAGCACGACGTGCAGTTCCGGGTTGCGCAGTTCGAGGTTGCTGTTGACGTCGACCAGCAGCGGCACCTGGTCGAGTCGCTTTTCGACTTCCTGCGCCGTGGCCTTGAGCGCCTCGAAATCGATCGACGTCAGGGTGAGCTGGTAGTCGCTGCTGGAGATCAGAGACCCGACGTTGATCGAGGCGGGATTCTGGAAGCTGATGTTGGCGCCGCCGACGCCGCGCGTGGCGGCGCGCAGTTCCTCGATGAGTTCATCGGCGCCAATGCGTGTGTTGCGCGGCGTGAGGCGGATCACCAGGCGGCCGATGTTGCTGCCAGTGACGCCGCCGCCGCCCTGCCCGGCCGACGACATGAGCGCATCGACCGCGGGATGCTTCGCCACGATGTCGGCGACCTGCTGCTGCCGGCGCGACAGCTCCTCGAAGGGAATGCCCTCCGGGTACTGGATGCTGGCGAAGATGCGTCCCGAGTCGACGCGCGGAATGAAGCCCTGCTTGACTTCGCCGGCGAGCCACACCATGGCGCCCAGCACCGCTGCCGAGAGCAACAGCATGGCGCCACGGTGGCGCATGCTGGCACGCAAGGTGTCGCCGTAGAAATCGCGAAAGGCGAGGAAGGCACGCTCGAAGCCGCGCGACAGCGGATTGTTCAGGGTTTCGTGCGACAGGCCGCGCGCGCACAGCATCGGTGTCAGCGTCAGCGCCACCACGCCGGAGAGCAGCACGGCAACGCCGATGCTGACGGCGAACTCCTGGAACAGGCGGCCGATCATGCCGCCCATGAACAGGATGGGCAGGAACACCGCGGCGAGCGACACCGTCATCGACACCACGGTGAAGCCGATTTCCTGCACCCCGTCGACCGCGGCCTGGTAGCGCGGTTTGCCCATTTCCATGTGGCGCGCAATGTTCTCGATCACCACCACCGCGTCGTCGACGACGAAGCCGATGGCAAGGATGATCGCCATCAGCGACAGGTTGTTGAGGCTGTAGCCGGCGAGGTGCATGAAGGCGAAGGTGCCGAGCAGCGAACTCGGCAGCACCAGCGCGGCGATCAGCGTGGCGCGCACGTTGTGCAGGAAGGCGAAGATGACCAGGATCACCAGCACCAGCGCCAGCGCCAGCGTGATGTTGACCTCGTGCAGCGTGTCCTTGACGAAGACCGAACGGTCGATGAAGGTTTCCAGCCGCACGCCGTCGGGCAGATCGGCCTCGATCTGCGGCAGCAGCGCCTTGATGCGTTCGGCGACCTCGACCGTGTTGGCGCCGGGCTGACGCTGCACCGCCAGCACGATGGCACGGTTGCCGTTGAACCAGGTGCGCGCCCTGTCGTTTTCGACGCTATCCTCGGCGCGGCCGAGGTCCTTCAGCCGGATCGCGGCACCGTCGCGGTAGGCGACGATGATTTCGCCGAAATCCCGGGCGTCGGCGAGCGCTACCGGCGCCTTCACCGAATAGCTGCGGGTGGCGCCGTCAAGCGTGCCCGAGG
>Ga0180009_10000171_pt1 | contig 100344 bp, 74 predicted proteins | sample OS_PC_MetaG_FD_123537 | JGI IMG/M metagenome (GOLD analysis project Ga0180009, IMG submission 123537) | Groundwater microbial communities from the Aspo Hard Rock Laboratory (HRL) deep subsurface site, Sweden - OS_PC_MetaG | ecosystem: Environmental > Aquatic > Deep subsurface > Groundwater... | reverse complement strand
TAACATGCTTGGTCAGGAAATAAAAACATTAGTAAACGAACAAATCAATGCTGGTGTTAATACAGTAACATGGAACGGACAAGATAATTTTGGACATAAAGTATCAAGCGGAGCTTATATCTATCAGATAGTATCCGGCAACTTTGTACAGACAAGAAAAATGATCTTACTGAAGTAAGCATAGAAAAAATAATTTTAGTGAACCTATCCGCCAAAAAACGGGTAGGTTCCTGAGATAAAGAATAAATCAAATAAAAAGTTCTTTATAACAAACTGAAATTGGAAATAGAAAAATGAAAAAATTATTTATATCAATCTATTTAGTGCTGTTTTGGCTAGTAGTAGCCTCGGCAATTTATGCTTGCCAGACTTCTTTTTTCTAAGTGAAAAATTATACTCTGTAACCACGCTAAAATAGCTTAACACTATATGTTATTTGAATGCTGCAATATATTTATTTATTGCAGCATTTTTTTTTGTTCTTCTGATAATTAAACAAAATATGTATGAATTCGATAATTAATGTATGGTACTTATAAGTATCGTTTCAACAATAAATTTTTGTTGAGTTTATAAAAACTTCAGCTTATAAGCACTTAGAAATTTCTGACATTTTATTCCGGATTGAATTAACTTTGTATAATTATTGGAGCCGTAAAATGAATTTCAAAATTTTATTATTAATTTTTACGCTGGCTGGTTTTGTTCTTGTCACAGCACAGCCGGCAAATGTTTTACCCGCCGATAAACAATCAGATGTTGCTCAATCATTAACACTTATTACTTGGGACGATTTCAGCGACGGTTTTGGCAACGGTCCGTATGATTTTGAGATATCTAAAAATTCTAATTTTTCATCTATTGAATCCATTCCTTCTCCCGTTTCAAACAGCTCTGATTTAAGCGGCATTACTCTTCAATACTATACGACTTATTACTGGAGAGTAAGAGATAATGATATTGACGGATTAGGCGGCGACGGCTCATGGTATAATTATTCATTCCAGGTTATTGATAATTACACCCCCACATTATTCTCACCTTCAAACGGCGCGGCCGATATTTTTAACAGCAGCGTTACATTAACATGGGGACTTCAAAGCAGAAAAAATTTCACTACATATTTATTTCCTGAGTTCCAATTAGAATACGGCACTGATCCCGGTTTGGCAGGAGCAGAAATTATTTCGGGAATTAAATCTACATCGCGTTTTATTGGGCTTGATCCCGGTCTTACTTATTACTGGAGAATTTCTACAATAAAAAATTCGATAATAGTTGCGCAGTCAGTTATTTGGAGTTTTACAACTTCAGGCGAAGTAGCTGTCCCTATTATTTCTTACCCAAAAGATGAAACAACGGTTTATTCAAACGCTCCTGTATTTTATTGGTACACTACCGACTTTAATGCACTGCATTTTTATGAAATTGAATACGATACAGATCCGGGTTTTGGAACTGCGCTCTCAATTAATAATATTCCAGGTTTGTTTTCGGCTGTGCCGGGATTAACCGGCGGTACGCATTATTATTGGCGAGTTCGTACAAAATTAGACAATATTTCAAACTGGTCTGCATGGTCTGATCCCGCAGATTTTTATACATTTGATGTTGTTGATGCTTCAATCCCTTCGCCGGCTTATCCGACAGGCGGGGTAGAAGTTTACAGTAAATTTCCAAGGTTATATTGGGTGCTTAATGGTCCCAGTCTTGGATTTACATATAATATACGATACGGCAAATTTTTGTCGGGAAATGATGTTGACATTAGCGGTACATTAGGAAGCGATTATTGGACATTGGATGATATTGCAAGTTTGTATGTTACTTTATATGATGGTATAACGGGCGGTGAGACATATTTTTGGCAGGTTCAGTCTTTTAATGGTTCTACGGCATCCGCATGGTCCGATTATGCTGAATTTAAAATCTATAACTTCAGCGCTGATCTAATACCTATTCTTTCGTGGCCGATTGGCGGTAATACTGTTTACTCATCAGATGTAAATTTTGCATGGCATGTTGAAGGTCCTTCTTTAGGATTAACATACGATCTTGAGTATAATACAATTAATGATTTTACAGGGGGGCAATTTTCAGTTAACGGTATTACTGAAAATTTAATAACTATTACTCTAATTCCGGGACAAAATTATTGGTGGAGAGTAAAAGTTTCAAGTGAATCAAATTGGTCCGATATTGAATCATTTGTCGTTATTGGATCAGGCGGTGCTGATGTGCCTCTTCTTAACTGGCCTATCGGCGGCGCAACGGTCTGGAATACCAGCCAGTATTTCAGCTGGTCAGTAAACGGAAATTCCAGCGGACTTAAATATGATTTTGATATTGACAATAACAGTGATTTCAGTTCACCTTTAGCCGACCCTGGATTATTAACGGCACCAAACCATACTGAAAACGGTTTACTTGCAGGAACTACTTATTATTGGAGAGTAAGATCTACAGATGATAACGGAATTACATACTCTAGTTATTCAAATGTAGAAGTCTTTTCCGTATTTGCGGGATTAAGCCCGGAAGCGCCTCCAACATTAGCGGCTGTTCCAATTTTGGGAAGTCCAATCAACGGAGTCGAAATTACTTCTAATCCCACATTATCTTTTTTCTCGCCTGTTTATTCTGAAGGAGAAATAAAATACGATGTTGAGTATTCACAGGATTCCCAATTTGTAAATAACAATGTAGTAATCTCAGATTTAAATGAACCTGCTTATAACACCAATGGATTATCAGAAGGCAAATGGTTCTGGAGAGCGCGGGCAAGGGATTCCGAAGGTTATAAAGAATATTCAGAAATAGGTAATTTTATTTTAACACAAGTAACCGGAGTTGAGGATAACGTATTAAACAACAGGTTTAATTTGGAACAGAATTATCCTAATCCGTTTAATCCTTCAACAACCATTAGATTCGTCGTTCCTGAGGCTTCTAATGTAAAATTAAGAGTATTTAATACTCTTGGTGAACAGGTTGCAGAACTATTTAGCGGCTTTAGAAATGCCGGAACTTACAGCATAAATTGGAATGCGGAAAATATTTCAAGCGGAGTTTATATTTACAGGCTGGAAGTTGGTTCAACTGTAATTTCCAAAAAAATGACTTTATTAAAATAGTATACTAATACTATAATTTTTTATATAAAAAAAGAAGCATAAGAAAATCTTATGCTTCTTTTTTTTTTTGTATTTCAATTTATGAATACCAATTATTCTGTTTATAGTCTTTACAATATTATATATAGAAAATTTAATTCAGAGATTAAATCAATATAGAAAATCAAAGGCTTGCAAAATTATTAAGATATTTTTTCTTATAAATCTTATAATATTAAATTGACTTCTTCTAATTATTCATTTTATTTATAATTGTTAAATTATTTGTCAATTATCGAATAACAAGAATTTATCGCAGTATAAAATAAATTCCGCTTTTTAATCAAAACCAAAAGAAAGCCAAATAAAAACATTAAATTTTTTTTTATAATCTATTTATAAAAAGATAATATATGCATAAATTTGCGTGGTATATTTTCGGAGTTTAAAGACAATGACTAAAAAATACATTTCAAATAAGGACGAAACCGTAAGAATGTTTGAAAACAACTTCTTAGAGTCCTTATCAAGAGTGCATTGGACAGTTCCGCTGTGGTTTTTCATACCGATAATTCTTTTTTTTCTTTACAGAAGCATATTTACCTTTAATATCATTGCAGAGGTAATTCTTCTTTATTTTTTTATTGGACTTGCTGTTTGGACAATTACTGAATACGTTCTGCACAGATTTATTTTCCATTATAAACCTTCAAGTGAAATAGGAAAAAGACTTCATTTTATGTTTCACGGCGTACATCATGATTATCCGAAAGATTCAAAAAGACTTGTTATGCCTCCTTCGGTAAGTATTCCTTTGGCTTCATTATTCTATTTTATATTTAATTCTATTTTCGGTTCAGTTTTGGTTTCCCCGTTTTTTGCAGGATTTTTAGTCGGCTACCTTTTTTATGATATAACACATTATGCAATCCATCATTTTAACATGAAAAGTAATTTTTGGCTTGCAATAAAAAATCATCATATGCTTCATCATTACAAGTACGATGATAAAGGTTTTGGTGTAAGCCAGCCTATATGGGACCATGTATTTAATACAACTTTTCCTGATAAGAATATTGATTAATATATTCGCCTTTTAATGAAACTTTTTCCATTTTATTAGTTATAAAAACCGAACATATAACTATTACGGCAATCTATGAATTCTACTTTTTATGGCAAATTTGTTGTCCTATTTTTTTTGATTACACTTTTTAATTCAAGCCTTATTTATTCTGAAATTCATATAAGAATTAATCAGGTAGGATTTTTACCTGAGGATGTAAAATCAGGTGTAATTTTATCCGATCATAGTTTGAATAAACTGGATTATTCAATTGTAAATTCGAAAACAAACAAATCGGTTTATAACGGACAAGTCTTTAATAGCGTTACAACATATGGAAATTTTAGATTTACATATCGATTTCAATTTACTGAATTAACCGAAACCGGCACATATATTTTTATAATCGGCAATAAAAAATCATATCCTTTTAAGATTGGAAAAGAAGTTTATAATGGAATAGCTGATTCCTTGCTTCAATTTTTTTCGCTTCAGAGATGCGGGTATACTGAACCCTTTATGCACGAAATCTGCCATATTGCAGATGCCTCATTAATTATTGAAGACGGGAAAGAATTAAACGAAAAATATGATTTAACCGGCGGCTGGCATGATGCAGGTGACTATGTTAAATTTTTAAATACTACAGCCTACGCAACATATACATTATTGCTCGCATACGATTTTGCCCCTGAGAAATTTAATTTTGATAACAACGGCAATAATGTGCCAGATATTTTAGAGGAAGCAAAGGTTGGACTGGATTGGCTGCTGAGAGCAAACCTTCTTGTTCAGCATGGAGAATTGAAGAAATATAAATTAATTACACAGGTACAAACGCTTCAGGATCATGATGTTGGATGGAGAATGCCTGAGCAGGATCCGCTTCAATTCGAACGGCCTGCATTTGCTGGAATTGGGAAAAATTTAATCGGAATATATGCCGCTGCTTTATCATTGGGATCAAGAATTTGGGATGCAAAATTTAATTATAAAGAGTATTCAGATAAATGTTTAACCGCTGCCGAAGACCTTTATTCGATTCATAAAAACGTTCCTGATATTGATACAAACGGTACGGGAATGTACATAGATAAAAAGTTTTACGGAAAACTCGCTTTAGGCGCAGTTGAGTTGTACAAATCAACCCAAAAAAATAAATTCTTAAAGTTAGCTAAAGAATATGCAGATTCGGCCAAATCGGATTATTGGTGGAGCTGGGGTGATATTAACTCTTTTGCTCATTTCCGTTTGGCGGAATATGATCCTAAATACATTGAATATATTAGAAAAAATTTAGAACACTTTAATGATACTCAGAAAAAAAATATTTTTGGTCAGGGAGCCGCTTACTCATGGGGAACAAATAATACTTTAATAGGAATTTGTTTGCAAAATATTTTGTATAAATCATTAACAAACGATAAAAGCTTTGATACACTGGATGTATTTCAAAGAGATTTTATACTTGGTAAAAATCAATGGGGAATAAGTTTTATTTATAATATCGGAAGCAACTTTACTAAAAAATTTCATCATCAAATTGCGTATTTTAAAAACGGATATCTGCTCGGCGGATTTGCGGCAGGACCTGTAACAAAGGAATTTTTAGATAGTTATGAAATTCCTTTTGAGAGTTCCGACAAATACTCAAAGTTTCAAACCGATTTTTCCTTTTACAGGGACGACAGAATGGATTATATTTGCAACGAACCTACAATATCGGCAAACGCGACTGCAATTTTTGTAATGGGTTTTTATTCCAATTAAAAAACTTTTTATTGTATTTGAAATGGAATTATCTTAAAATGAGACACGAAGATTTTTTTATTAGTGCGAAAATTGAGCAATTTCTGGATTTTTATAGGCATAGTAATTGTTTCATATGATTGCTATAAATATTAGGTGGTAAAATGGCAGGTTCTGTAAGTTTAATTCCTTTTGGATTTTCTTTTATTGATATAAAATGGGGCGGTGTGTACCGGGGCGGAAGTTATCTATTGATGGGGTCCAGGAAATCCGGTAGAACCCTACTCGGACTGCAATTTGCTCTTGAAGCCGCAAAATCGAAAGAAGTATGTCTTTATTTTACAAATATGCGTCCAAAAGATGTAATGATTCAGGCTGCTTCTCTTAATTTCGATATTCAATCCTACATGAATCAGAATCTAATAATTGTTGTGCGTGTCGCTCCTCCAAATGATATATATGATATGAACAGTCCGGATTATGCTCTTGTGGAATATCTTAACGATATTATTACAGTGGTAAATCAATATAATCCCTCAAGAATTATTTTTGATGAATTAACGCCATATATTGGTTTCAGGAATTTAGAATTACTGAGAGAAACATTTTTAAGAACTTTGGAAACTATTGAAGATCATGATATTACAAGTCTGTTTTTAGTTAGTGAACCAGCTACGGATAAGGCTCAATTAATAGTAGATGTATTAGCCCAAAGTGTTACGGGAATAGTTTATCTTAAAAAAGATTCTTCAAAGGGGCAGTTAAGTCAGGGCGGTAAGGTTATTATTAGTCCGAATATCGGACATACCGAAGGTCAGTTCACTGCCGATTATAGAATTGAGCCATATAAGGGATTAATAATTGACGAACCTGAAGAAAAGAAACCGGTTCAGCAGAACGCGCCTCAAGCTAATTCAAGAACATCAATGCATATTCCTAAAAATGAAAGCGCCGGCGATGTAATGAGCTTTTCGAATGTTTATAATCAAAACGATTTTCAGCTTATATTAAATAATCAAATCGCTTTGTTCAAAAGTACCGGACAATTATTTAATTTAGTTTCTTTTAAATTAGATCCCGCGGCTCAGGTTAAAGGTTTACTTTCAATTAACCAGCTTCAGAATGCTGTAAGATTATCAACCGATAAAAAAGATAAAATTTCTGTCGTCGATAATAAAATAATTGTCCTTATTGCCCGCAGCAATCCGCAAAGCGTTCCCAATTTATTAAGCCAAATTCAAAGTCACTTTCCAAGTGTTGACGAAAATTATTTGACTACCGTGTTAGAATATATTTCTATTATGAATATTGAAATTGATGAGAATATTTCAAATGCCGAAAGTATGTTGGATTATATAGTGTCCTCGCAGGCTGACTCAGAGGAAAACTATGTCCCTTTGAATAAATTCACCGGGTAATGAAACTGACCATAAAAAAATTATTAATAATTATTCTCGCTTGTTTTTCTTTTTTATACGGACAAACAAATAGTGAAATATTAAAACGCCAGGCTATTGAAAATATGCAGTCCGGCTTTTATGAAAGAGCTATCGACCGTTTAAAAAATTACATATCTATTAACCCGTTTGATGCCGATGGATATTCCTTAAGAGGATTATGTTATGAAAGGTTGGATAACCTTAATAATGCCTATTATGATTTTAAACGAGCTAAACAAATTGACTCAACAGATTCGGAAATATTACGCAATTTTGATAGGGTTGAGACTGAATGGAAAAATTCAATTTATAAAGAAATTGATTATTACAAAAATAATCTAAAAACCGATCCTGAGTATGCCGATAATTACTTAAAAATTGCTGATAGTTACGTAGAGCTTGAAAATTATACATTAGCTGAAAAATGGTACGACGAGTATTTAAAAAGAGAACATAATTCAACTCCCGAAGAAATATTAAAATACAGCGAAGTTTTTGCGAAAAATAATTCTATTGTAAAAGGTGAAAATTTATTATCGGTTTATATTCTAAAATATCCTAATGATTGGAGATTAATTACAAGACATGGTTATTTCAAACTTTGGCTTGGAAAAAACGAAGAAGCCATAAATTCTTTTAACACAGCTTTGGAAATCAAACCATTTAACAAAGAAGCCGAAGACGGATTAAAACTCGCAAAAAGTTATGTAAGTTTTTCAGTTTCGGAAATGCTTCCTCAGCATAATAGCGCATTGATAGAAAGTTATAAACAGATTTTATTAAATGATCCGAACAAGGATGATGTTAGATTTAACCTGATTGAACAACTTGTAAAATCAGGTCTTTATGACGAAGCTTATTCTCATTTAAGTTATCTTTCACCTAATTATGTTGGTATATCAAGATTTGATGACCTCATGGATATAACCGCTGAAGGTAGGGAAGAGTACAATGATAAACTGATCGATTCCTATACCGCAAGTCTTCAAAAAAATAAAAACGACAAACAAACTCTTGTAAAACTGGTTAATCTATATAATAGTATTAGGAATTATAGCAGCTCGGCAGATCTTATGGAAGATTATTTAAGCCATAATTCAAATGCCGATGATATATATTTCCTTCTTGCTAAAACACTTTCATATGATTCCATGTACGATGAAGCATTTATTAATATTCAAAAAGCAATTAAAATTAATCCGGATGAAAACAGCTATAAAATACTTGCCTCAAAAATAATTGTACTTAATAAAGATGATAAAAATTATAATCTCGCATTTAAACTTCTTAATGAATCGATAAATAAGAACCCATTCGAAATTGACGCGCTTACGTTTTTGGGCAGATTAAATTTTCTAAAAGGCAATTATAAAGACGCCAACATATATGCGATGAAGGCCGCTCAATTGGATGCTAGCAACCCTGATCTTGTCAGTTTGCTGTTGGATCTGGAAGAAAAAAATCCTAAACAGCCGGAAACAGAAAAAGTCCAAACTTCACCTCCGGTTATAAATAATCTTGAAATCGGCAGAAACCTGGCATTAAATTCAAAATGCGATGAAGCTATTGATTATTATCTGAAGTACATTGATGAAAAATCAGCCAATAAAGATTTATTACTGGAGTTTGCGGATGTATATATTTGCGCTCAGGAATTCGGGGAAGCAATAGATATTTATAATTTTTTACTGGAAAGAAAAGACGATTATCATATAAAAAAATTGAAAGCAAAAGCATATTATTTAGATGACGATTTCGACAGTACAATTGATATTTTGGCCCCATTAGCCGTATTGTATCCTAACGATTATGAGCTTCAGATACTACTTGCCGACGCTTACGCAAACGAAGGCGAGTATAATTCTTCGAATGATATTTATACTTTAATTGAACAAGACGCCCCTGAGAATTTGCTTGTCTCGCAAAGAAAAGAATGGCTGCCTGTACCGGATGTAGTTATGGATGATACTGATTCCGGTTCCGGTAACTTTACCGAAAATTTCTTTTCCTATGCAAATTTCTATCCTGAAATATATTTCTATCACGGAAATGACGGATTTGATTTTAACAAAATGGGGACCGGGGGAGAAATAGGACTGTTTGAAAATATCTCAATCGGCGGAAATGTTCATCGCGGTTATTTGGCAAATAATTCAGGTAATATTAATTATATGTCGTATTTGGGCAATATAATTTATATGCCTTCAAAATATTGGAAGATTAAAGCCGGGTACGGAAAAATGACCTCTGTTGGCAATATTGATCAGCCGATTTATGAAGGATCTGTTGAATACCGGGGACATACTAGATATACATTTTATTCTGCTTCGGCTAATTATAAATATACTGATGCCGCAACCTTGATGTTTTCACAAGAACTTACGTTTACGCGATTATCCGCGCATTACGGAAATTTAACAGGATGGTATAAATTCAGAAAAGGCCTTAATATTTACGCGGATTATAAAATTTACCTTTTAGAAAATACCCCTATTTTTATCAATGAAAATATCGGTAATTCTATTGACCTGAAAATTGCAAAAGAGTTTTATGAGGATTTTAAAGCGGGTTATCAGTACTTTTTTGAGGACTTTAAGTATAAATTAGCTACATATTATTCTCCGCATAAATTTTCTTCTCACAGTTTTTGGGCTGATTGGGACATTCATACCGATATTGAATGGGATCTGAATCTGATGGGAAGAATTGGATATATACCTGATCAGGATAAGGTAATCCGTGATATTTCAGCCAGAATAGTATATAAAGGTTTTGAAAATCTGCAAATTACCGCAAATGCTTTTGCCGGCGATACTTCAAGAAATAATGTTGAATATAGATCATTTTATTTTTATTTGACCGCCTCTTGGAATTTCCTAAAATAACTTCTTCTGCCTCTGTAAATACATAAGTTAACTTAAGTATTCTTGAACATAGCTTTAAGAAAATTTAATAAATTATTGTATTGCAATGAGTTAAATAATATATTATATTCGTTATGTTTGATGTACTATTATGAGTCATTAATTTTATTCTGTGTGAAATTGCAACAATTTTTTTTATAAATATGTTAAAAACAAATGAAAAATTAAGTTATTTTATGGCATTAAAGTTGTCCAATACCAATTGAATAATATGTCATTAAAAAATGTCTGAAAATAAAGATTTACAAAAATATCAAATTGCGCTGGATAATAGGGAGGTTACTCCTCCGCGGCGAAATGAAGAAAAAGAAAAATTACGCGTAATTTGGATTAGCGGCATTTTATCAGTTTCTTTGATTGTTATTATTTTAATTACACTTCCGCTTACAATTTTATCTTTTAACGGACTTTTAGTATATGCATCCATAGTCTCGCTTGTTATGTTTCTTTTCGTACTTTTATTCAGATATTTTTCAATTCTTGTTTTTGCTTACCTTTATATTACAAAATATACGATAGAAGAAAAGGAAGGGTATTATCCTTTCATTTCTATAATTGTTCCTGTGTTTAATGAAGGACAGGTAATAAACTATTCAATTGAATCGTTATTAAATTTGGATTATCCTTCATACGAAATTATTATTGTTAACGACGGTTCATCCGATAACACCGCCGAAGTTGCAGAAAAACTTGTGGGTTACAGGCAGGGAAGAAATTCAATGGTAAAAGTATCATTGATAAATAAACCTAACGGCGGCAAATCAAAAGCGTTAAATGCCGGCATTCAGTATTCTGAAGCAGAGTTTGTATTATGTATGGATGGTGATTCGCAGTTATCCTCAAATTGTTTAAGAATGGGTATAAGGCATTTTATTGATCCGTCGGTAGGTGCTGTCGCGGGAAATGTAAAAGTAGAGAACAGAAGAAAATTCCTGACGGATCTTCAGGCTCTTGAATATGTGGAAGGATTAAATCTTGCCCGCAGCGCTCAGGGATTTGCGCGTTCGGTTAATATTATTCCGGGTCCAATCGGGATTTTTAGAAAAAGAGCATTAAGAGATGCCGGTTATTATTCAAGCGATACATTTGCCGAAGATGCGGATTTAACATTAAAAATTTTAGCCGCGGGATGGAAAATTAATTATGAACCGAATTCAATTGCATATACTGAAGCGCCGGTTAAACTTCATCAATTATTAAAACAAAGATACCGCTGGACGCGCGGAATTCTGCAAGCGATAAGAAAACATAAAAAACATATATACAACCCTACAATCAATTTCAGCAATACGATAATTCTTTGGGGTATGTTTTATGAAGCTTTAATTTGGCCTGCAATGAACATATTTGCGAATTTATTCTTTATAATTGTCGCTTTGTTCTATGGTATGTCAAGCTTGGTTTTTTTCTGGTGGCTTGGAATTATGGTGCTCGATATGATGTCGGCCTTATACTGTGTAGCCGCGGAAAAAGAAGCGTTTAGATTAGTGCCGTATTCTGTCATTTATCGTCTAGTATTCATTCTTGTAATTGATATTACTAAAGCGATGGCAACAATAGAAGAGTTTTTAGGAATTCAAATGACCTGGGGAAAATTGGAAAGAGTCGGCGTTGGCGGTAAACCGTCTCCTAAACCGTCCCCTGCAAAATAGATTTTAGTATAATATAAGAGGCTATAATGGAATTAATTCCAATTTTATCTCTAATCATTTTAGTTGCCACAATCTCAACCTTTATACTTGCGGTAGGAGCTTATATTTTATATAAAATCCGGGAAAGAAAAGGAAAAGTATCCCAAGCTCCGCAGCCTGCGGCTATTCCGGCTGAACTGGTTTCTCCCGCTCCTTTGATGGCTGAACAGGGATTAACGCAATCCAGAAGCACCTACGCAGGTGAACGTACTATGGCGCCTGAATACGGCCGCCAGCCGGTATATATGACCGGACATGAAGAAGTACAGAGAGCTGGTCCTGAAATGAGACCAACCTATGTTACTCCGCCTGCCGCAGCTACAAGTTATTCGCAGGAGGGACGGTATCAGAAACAGGTAACAAAAACTCCTACTTCCGAAGCGAAAAAATTTATGCGTTATACGCAAGAAGGTTATGTTGATCCAAGCAAGGAAAAAGAAGCTAAAAAGAAAGATGAGAAAGAGTCGCTGAGATGGCGGTAAAAAAAGACAAAAAAAGTCTTAAGGTAAATTACCTTATTATTTTTCTGGGAGGATTTGTTCTTCTCATAACTTCCGTTTTGGTATTTTTGCTTGTTGTAAAAAATGTTTACGGCAATTATGAAATTGAAGAGATTCTTCCTACAAAAGAAAATTTGGAAGCAATTGCTTATAAAGAAAAAGCGGCGATTTTATATTCCCGCTATACCGAAAATATGCTTCCTGAAGGGAGCACCTGGCTAAGCGACAATATTGATACGTGGGAAACATTTTTTAAATCCATCAAAATGGATTTTGATATTATTAGCGATCAAACAATTGAACTTGGAAGACACAAAGATTATAAGCTGATAATTTTAGCCGGTTCTAAATCGATGAGCGATAAAGAACTAATTCAAATAAAAAAATATTTGGAAAACGGTGGAAGTATTTTCTGCACTTCCGGACCCGCTACCTTTTCGGATGAAGCAAAATGGAGAGGCTGGGACTTCTTTACCGAAGTTTTCGGGCTTAAATTTACAAAAGAAATTAATCCTGAAGATGAACTGGATAAATACAAAGTTCACACCTTAAGAGGCGCGCTCCCCATTACAGCAGGTATTCCTACCGGATATGCATTAAGAATAGCAACATGGGATAGACCAATTTACGCGGAAATATTAGAACCTAGAACTACTCAAGTTAGCTTTTGGTATGATTTCAGACGCGGCTCTACAAGCCTTGAAAAAAGCGTTGAGGAAAGATGGTACGGATTTGAAGGTCTAGTTAGAGAAGAAGTTCAAAAAAGCGCGGGAATTGCATACGGCACTTATGGTAAAGGAAGATTTGTATGGTATGGTTTTGAGCTTAATTCCGTAATCGGTAAACAGGAAGATTATATTTATTTCGAAAAATTATTTAAGAATTCAATCAATTGGCTTACATATAAACCTACAGGTTATATAAAAGATTGGCCGTCGCCTTACGATGCTGCTTTTGTTTATGTGCCTACTGTTACGAATATGATAGGCAATGTTAGGAATATCGGATATGTAACAGATTCAATAGGAGTCTCCGCAAATATTGTTGTTGATCCGTTTGCAGCTGCCGATAATCCAGGTACAATTAGATCCGTAGCTAATTACGGTGAATTTAGCGCCGCAGTTGATATAGGATTTTTAGTCTCGGCACAGGATACAATAAATAAACTTTACGGTAAAGAAACTCAATATTCAAATATTGCGTTTGCAGCTGATACATTAAGAAAAATAACAGGCAAACCGTTAAAAGGCATCTCTCCTTTATACGGTTTTTATGATGAGAATACTCTTCAGGTAATGTCGCAGCTTAATATTGAATATCTATTAACCGATTCTTTAACCGACAGATCTGTCCCCAAAGTTGAAATTAGAAACGATAAGCAGATGCTTATTATAACTAAAACCGCAAGAGATGATTATGAAATTGTAAGAGATTACGGACTAAAGGAACCTAAGTTTCAAAAATATACATATGAAGAAGATGTTGACCGGGTTGTATTTGAAGGGGGGCTTTATGTGCTTAAGGTGCATACCGACTATCAATTAAGACCTGAGTATGCCGGTGTAATTAAAGAAGTTATTAATTACGGAAGAAGCAAGAACATGTGGGTAACTTCTTTAAGCAATTTGAAAAAGTGGTGGCTAAGGCGCGGCGCTGTTGAAGTAAGATATGATACAAGAAGTAAACGCAGAATTGCAGTAGAGGTATCAAATCCTACTGATAAAATTATTACCGATTTTGTAGTAGAAATAAATTTAAATAAACCGGTAAAAGATATTGAAATATCGTCTGAAATTATTACAACAAAAATACCCAGGTATGAATTCAATCCATTAACATATGATTTGAAATTGTTTTTGGAAACCCTGGATCCTGGCGAAACCAAAACTTATTTAATTGATTTTGATAATCTGCTTTTTTGAAAATTTTAATTAATAATAAGGATTCATTAAAAGAATATTTCCTAAATTTGTATATAAAATGATCTATAAAAAAGTATTAAATATCGCCCTGTTTATTTTACTGACTCTTTCATTTGTAAAATGTGTCGAGTCCGTAAGCAGTAATCCTGGAGCCGTTCCTACAATTACGGTGAAGAGTCCAATTTCCGGCGACACTGTACAGGTGGGCAAAAATGAAATTAAATATGTCGCCGCTGATTTTCCCGGAGGGGATGGATTAGGCGCGTACGAAATATACATTGACGATGCGCTTTCAGAAGAATATAAACAAAATGACGACGGAACAAATCCTAAATTGTATCTTACAATTGACTCAACATATATGAATAAAAAAATTTCATACTATGTTATTGCATATAACAACAACGGCGGAGCTAAAAACAGCGGTACTTTTTCTAATATTTTTGTACGGCAGAATACCGATCCGCCTGATAAACCTGTAAACCTGCTTCTGCAGAAACTTAGCGATTCGGAAGTTATTTTATTTTGGGACGATAGTTCCGATAATGAAAACGGTTTTCAGATTTGGAGAAAAGAAAGCGGAGGTCAATATAAACTTATAAAGGATCTTGCCGAAAACGCGACAAGTTACAGGGATTTCGGTTTGTCGCCGTTTGTTAATTATTTCTATAAAGTAAGAGCGTTTAATCAATATGGTTATTCTTCTTTTAGTAATGAAATAAGCAGTACGGGAGGTCAGACCGGTGAAGCTCCTTCAAATCTTCAAGCCGAAGCTCTCGGCGCAAGCGCTGTGCGTTTGACATGGATTGATAATTCATCAATTGAAAACGGTTTTAAAATAGAAAAAAAACAAGTCTCGGAAGATGCTTGGTCAACAGCCGGATTCGTAGGTCCTAATGTGCAAGAATACATAGATGCAAGTAATTTATTGCCGGGCGCAACATACAAGTACAGAGTTATTGCGCTTCTATCAACTTCACAGGCAGTCTCTTCAGAAGTTACGGTTACAACGTCATTTAATGATATAGCCGCTCCGGCTAATTTAGTGGCTACTTTTAATTCATCTACAAATTCTGTAGATGTTTCTTGGACTGACAGAACATTACAGGAAAACGGTACAATAATAGAAAGAAAAAAAGGCACAGCAGGAACATATGCGGAAATAGGTCGCGCCTTAACCGATATAACAACATTTACCGATTCTGATCTTGAACCCGAAGTTATTTATTCATACAGGGCACAGCATTCAACTACGGACGGAGGAAAAACTAATTTCTCCAATTCCGATACTGCTTATGTTCCTAAACTTCCGCCTCTTCCACCGTCGAATTTGCAGATAGTTGAAATTATAACCAATACTTCATATGGATTAATTTGGGAATATACATCAGACGAAGATATTGACGGATTTGAACTTCATATAAAGGATAATACTGTCGGCACTGATTTTACAGTATATAAATTATACTCGGCCGATAGAATTGCCGACAGTATAGCCGTGCCTACACCCGGGAATGAATACTTTTTTAAGATAAGAGCCTTTAGAGGAAATAATTTTTCCAAATTTTCAAACGTTGTTAGTACATCAGGCGGTACGGGATTATTTTCGGTAATTGCTCTTGAAACGACTTCAACACATGTTGTGCTAAGATGGAATGACGCTTTTTCAAATGAGGTGGGATATAGAGTGCAAAGATTATCCGTAACGGCTAACGAAACTGAATTTAAGGATATTAAATTGGTTGCTCCAGGCTCGGGCGGCAATTTACTTTATCAGGATGATAATGTAACCCGTGGAATTACATATAAATATAGAATACTGGCGGTATTGCCCACTGAAATAATTAGCACTGAAGAAATAACTGTTGCTATCCCTAATTTTTAGCGATTAAAAAATGAGTTACGAAAAAGATTTAATAAATATTGTACAGAATAACATTCAAGATCCGGCATTTATATTGGATTACGACGGTTTTATATATGATTTAAATTCCGCGGCTAAAAATTATTTCCCTAATGCACAAAAAGATAGAACCTTTTACGAGTTATTTAAACCGCAAATTTCGGACAAGTTGAAAGAACTTTTTGATAAAACAAAAACTTCAAAAGAAACCGTTAAAGGTAACTTTAACTTATTTGAAACAGGCGTTCAAAAAGAAATGGAATTTTTTTTCTCGTCCGTTGAAATTCACTACGATCAGAAATTTTTAATAACTGTTAAAGTAATCGAAAAAATTGTTGAGCCCTGGAAGATAAATAAAATTGAAATCTTTACTTCTGAAATAACAAGACTCGTAAAAGACAGAAAAGTAATTGAAATAATTGAAAAAATAAAATCATCTTTCCCATTCTCATTTATCGGTAAATCAAAAATTCAAAAAGATATTGACTCACTTGAGCATTATTTTTGGATTAAAGATCTAAATAGAAAATATCTTTTGTCAAACAATTCGTTTGCGAAATGGCTGGGATTAAAAATTGAAAATATTGAGGGAAAAAGGGAAGAAGATTATCTTCCGCCCTATTTAAATAATTTGTTTGAAACAATTGACCGTTATATTCTTGATACAGCTAATGTTGTTGTGTTCGAAGGAATATTAAATTTTACCAAGGACGATCAAACAACTGAAATTGTTGCTCTTCCTATTTATGATGCTGAACAGAATGTAGTGGCAATTTGCGGGGTAACTCAGGATACAAGTTCCAGAACAAGCAATATTACCGAGCATTTTTCATTCTATGAAAATACAATCCAAAATTTCAGCGAACCGATTGTAATTGCGGATAAAGAAAATAAAATTTTATCCGCAAGTAAAACTGTTAATGAAATGCTGGGTCTTGATGAAAAAGCGGATATTAAAACTGCGACTATCGATAGAATTTTCGGCGAAGGATTATTAACTAAAATTACGAATACGCTAACTGATCCTGATTATAATAAAAAAATAATATTTGAAGTAAAGGAAGGAAAAAGACCCGGTAATTTTGATGTTTTGATCCATAAAATATTAAATTCCAGAAATCAATTATCAGGCTATTATCTTTACTTTAATAATAAATACGAAGGTGAATCATCAACATCCGTGAAGGTTAAAATGTACGATATAATAATGCAGACAAGCCCGGAAGCGATATTTATTTATGATATCGATAATCTTAAATTTTTGGAAGTCAACGATTCCGCGCTGAAATTATACGGATATAACAGAGAAGAATTTTTACAGATGGATTTAACGGATCTTTATGCGCCTGAGGACATTCAGACCTTGCTCGACTCATCAAATATTATAGGCACTGACAATCAGTTTTCAGGTCCTTGGAGACATAAAAAAAGAGACAGTTCCTCATTGCTTGTTCTTCTTAGTAAAACCGGACTAAACTATAACGGCAAAAGAGCTCATTTAAATATTGTTAAAAACGTAACAGACAAACTTGAAAATGAGAAACAACTGCAATTACTTAAAGCTAGTTTTGAAAATTCGAGTGATATGATTCTGTATACTGATGTGGACGGCTTCATAACATTCGCAAATAAACCGGCAATAAACATCTTGGGTTATTCAAAAAAAGATTTTGAAAAAAAACCTTTCTTAAGTATTCTTGCCGATAACGACCGTGCAAAAGTAAATAAAGAAATATTCCATTCGGATTCGAAAACAAAAAAACAGCTGAAAATTGATCTTAAGAAATTAAACGGAGAAATATTAAAAGTTGAGGCAGTCGCTTCTCCTATTGTGGATTATAAAGGAGAAATTGATTCATTTTGTATTTCTATAAAGGTTGAAAAATCAGTCGAGGTAATTCGGAATGTTCAAGAATCCGGCAGCGGTTCTACCGGCTTGGATTCATCTTTTCTTTCCCAATTATTCCATGAACTTTTAACTCCGATAAATGTAATTATTGGTTTTGCCGGTGAATTGACTGAGAATGCCGACAGTTCGCCTGAAGAGTTAAGAGAAGCGGCTGATATTATTAAAGAGAATCAGAAACAGCTTATGCAAACAATGGATAATGCCGTAGAGTATTCCAATGTGGAACAAAACCTTGTAACTGTTAGAACTGAAGATATTAATTTTATTGATATTATTGAAGAGATTGAAGACGGCGTAAAGAAAACTTTGGAATCATTCGAAGTCGAATTGTCATACGGTAAAATTTCATCATCGTTAGCATTTATTAACGACAGACAAAAATTTATGACCCTCTTAATTCAATTTCTGAAATTTACTATCCAGGCAACTAAAGAAAGAAAAATATATTTATCCGCCTATCAGTATGAGGATAATAATTTTATTATAAGCGTTAAAGATTCAGTAGGCGGAATAAGCGCCGCGTTGAACAATAGTCTGAACGAAATATTCTCAGGGGATGAAACCGCCGTCCATCATAAATTCGGAGTATCCAGATTTACGCTTAGATTGGTTAGAAGATTGCTGGAAATATTAAACGCAAGAATTGAATTAGTTAATAAATCGGGCACTGTCTCGGAATACGGTATTTTATTCCCGCTTGAATTGAAAGGCGGACATAAAGTTGAACCGAAACAACCTAAACCTTCTGAGAAGAAAAGTAAGAAAGATTCTTTGCCCAAAGTATCATTTGTTAATCAGGAAGATGAAAAACCTGTTTTTATTGAAGAAAGAGAGCATGTTCGGCAGACTAAAAGCCAACCGAAACATGAACCTGTTGCCGTGTCGGCAGAGTCCGTTATGGAAGGAGCAATTAACCTAAACGAACTTTCTTGTTTATACGTTGAAGATCAGGTTGATTCGCAAATATTATTTAAAGTGCAGATGAAAGATCTTAAGTCAATTGATTTTGCAACTAGTTTCGAAAAAGCCATGCCTTTGCTTCAGAAGAATATTTATGATTTTATTGTGCTTGATATAAATCTGCAGGGTGAGTATAACGGTCTTGACGCGTTAAGGGTTATTCAAAAAATGCCCCAGTTCAAAAAGACTCCTATTTATGCGGTTACTGCTTACGCGCTTCCCGGAGATCAGGATAGATTTAAAACAGCAGGATTTACAGACTTCGTTTCAAAACCAATTTTAAGAGAGAAATTGGTTGAGGTATTAAACCACTCATTTTAAGAATTTATTTTTCCGCTTTCTTCAATATAATATCTTTTAAGTCGATAGAATATTTAAGAAAGCGGAAAAAAGACTGCCAATCCTTCTTATCCTAATTTTATAATATTGCCGTATGTAGGATTGATAATGATAAAATTAAATATTATCACTCCATTCTGCATTAACTATTATCGATATAATCAAATAACCTTACCGCTATTCATTTTACTTAATTTTCGAATTACAATTTCTCATTACCATTCTTAAATCCGCATTAGTTAAATGTTAATATTAATCCTAAAATTTACTGTTGACAAACTTAAAACATGTTTATATATTTACCATACATTTGTATGGTATTAACAAAACCCAAATAAAAATGTAACTTACCGGCCGGAGGTTTAAAATGGCAAGAGAATTAACAAATATTCAGAAGAAAATTTTGGAATTTCTAATTGAGAGAAAGACAAAAGGGAGTGTTCCTACTCTTGCCGAAATTGCCGGTTTCTTCGGTTATAAAAACAGGGCCACCGTTCAGCAGCATTTGCAGGCAATTGAGTCAAAAGGATTTATAAAAAGAAACCCAAAAATTTCACGGGGAATTGAACTTACGATTGAGGATAAATTTTTTATTCCCCGTCCCGTGCTTGGAGAAGTAGCCGCCGGTAATCCGCTTACAATCTACCCTGATTCTATTGATACGGTTGAACTGCCTACTATAGCCCGTATGCCGCAGGATTCATTTCTCCTTCGCGTAAAAGGGGACAGTCTTAAGGATGCATATATTTTCAGCGGCGATTTGGTGATTGTTAATCCCAATATTGAGCCCGGCGACGGACATTTTGTTGCCGCAATTCTGGATGATGCCGCTGTGGTGAAAAGGTTTTTTAGGAGGAAAAATAGAATTGAACTCCGGTCAGAAAACCCGGAATATGAGCCTATAATAATTGAAAGGACCCACCCTAACTTTAAGATTGTGGGTGTTGTAGTTGGCGTTTACAGAAGCATGGATAAAAAGGTTGGGTGATTTTAATAAAAGTGAGTTTTGGTTCACGCAAAGAGCGCAGAGTTTTCCCGCAGAGATCGCAGAGGTTTGAAGTGATCGAAAATAAAATATCAAACAAAATAATTGGGAGTGCGATTGAAATTCATAAAAATTTAGGTCCAGGTTTATTGGAATCCGCTTATGAAAATGCTCTCGCATATGATTTAATTGAAGTTGGATTGAATGTTCAACAGCAAAAAGCAATGCCTTTTATTTATAAAGAAATTAAGCTTGATGTTGGTTATAGAGTGGATTTAATAGTGGAAAATAAAGTAATAATAGAAGTGAAATCAGTTGAGCAACTTGCTCCTGTACATTTTGCGCAAACATTAACATATCTAAAATTATCAGGCTTGAAATTAGCATTATTAATTAATTTTAATGCTGTTTTATTGAAAGAGGGAATACATAGAATTGTCAATAAATTGTAACCTTTGCGAACTCTGCGTTTTTTTTTCTTTGCGATCTTTGCGTGAAACAGAAACCTGAGTTGATCCCAAACCTAAAAAAACAAGGTTTTTACATGAACGAAATATTCAAAACATACTACAACTCGGAAATCGGCATACTCGAAATCACCGCCTCAGCCAAAGGAATTATTAGTCTGGGTTTTTCCGAATCCCTCCCTGAAGAAAGAAGCGTAGAAAACGAGCACACGAAGAAATGCGTAAAGCAGCTCGACGAGTACTTCACCGGGAAGAGAAAAAGATTCACCCTCAACCTGGACTTATACGGCACTGACTTCCAAAAGAAAGTGTGGATGGAACTGCTGGCAATACCCTATGGCGAAACACGTTCATATATTGATGTCGCAATAAAACTCGGGGACGAAAAATCCGTCCGCGCAGTTGGAATGGCGAACAACAGAAACCCGATTGCTCTTATTGTTCCGTGTCACCGTGTAATAGGGGCAGATGGTAAACTTGTAGGTTACGCCGGCGGTTTATGGCGCAAGGACTGGCTGCTTAAACACGAAAAAGAATACTCCGGTGTTGAGAAGCAGATGGAGTTTTTTTAATAATGGTTGTTAATTGTCATTTGGCTTCGCCGTCATGAGTGGTCATTGGTTGTCATATGGCTTCGCCGTCATGAATGGTCATTGGTTGTCTCATATCTAGAGGTTAAATTTGAAATTGGAGGATTTACAAGTTTATCAAATATCGATGGAGTTGGGAGAAAAAACTTGGGATTTAGTTTCCAGATGGAATTATTTTAATAAAGATACAATAGGAAAGCAATTAGTTCGTGCAATTGATTCTGTGTCGGCAAATATAAGTGAGGGTTTCGGGCGATATCATTTTAAAGAAAACAAACACTTTCTTTATTATGCAAGAGGTTCTCTTTCAGAATCAAAAACATGGATAACAAAAGCATACAATAGAAAATTAATTGAGGGAAATGAATACAAAACATTAATTGAAGAAATAGAAAAACTTAGTGTAAAATTAAATAACTATATTAATTCAATCGGTAAGACCCAACACAATAAATGACCACCCATGACTTAATGACTATAAGTGACTATTTAATAACGTATCAGAGGTTAAAATGAACCCTTATATGTACATGTGGGAATTCCACGTAAAAGAAAGCATGACTTCGGCATTTGAAGAGGCTTACGGCCCAAACGGGGAGTGGGTCCGGTTATTTAGAAAGGATAAAAACTATATAAGAACCGAGCTTCACAAGGACATAAACAATAAAGGAAGGTATGTAACCTTAGACTATTGGACTTCCCAGGAAGCTTGTATAAATTTTAGAGAAAAGTATAAAAAAGAGTTTGCTGAAGTAGATGAAAAATGTGAGTTATTAACACTTAAAGAAATTTCGCTCGGATCTTTTACTATTATTAAATAGATGAGAATAAATTGTCAAAACTAAAATTCAAACAACTGACTAACAAAACTTGGAAGGATTTTGAAACTCTATTCGGCGAACGCGGAGCCTGCGGAGGATGCTGGTGCATGAGCTGGCGTTTAAGAGCGTCTGAATTCGAGAAGCAGAAAGGAGACGGCAATAAAAAAGCAATGAGGGAACTGGTTGCCAAAAACACAACAATAGGAATAATTGCCTACCACGGGAAAGATGCAATAGGCTGGTGTTCAGTTGCGCCAAGAGAGGATTTTATAAGACTCGGAAATTCCAGAGTATTAAAACCTATTGATGATAAACCCGTATGGTCAATAGTCTGTTTTTTTATAACCAAAGAATATAGGAAACAAGGCTTGTCATCTGAAATTATTAAAGGTGCGGTTGAATTCTGTAAGAAAAAGAAAGCGGCAATAGTTGAAGGTTATCCGGTTGAACCGTACACGGAAAATATGCCCGCGGCATTTGCGTGGACAGGCTTTCCCAATGCATTCATAAAAGCCGGTTTCAAAGAAGTTGAAAGAAGATCAAAATCGCGGCCGATTATGAGATCCTATTTATAATGCTAAATGTTTAATGCTGAATTTTGAATGAAATGAATCATCATAAAATTATTTTTATTAAATTAATATTTACAAAATGAACAATTCCATTTAACATTTATAACTTAACATTCAGCATTAATAAAAGATGTTCTATCAAAAAGAAATAATACTAAAACAAAGAAGCCGCGGGTTTCATATTATTACTCAGGAAATCATTAATGAGATTCCTGAGATGAAAGAAATTTCGGCAGGACTTTTACACGTATTCATAAAACATACATCTGCTTCATTAACACTTAATGAAAATGCCGATCCCGATGTACGCGTTGATATGGAATCGCATTTCAATAAATTAGCTCCGGAAAATCAGCCCTATTATATCCATACAATGGAAGGGAGCGACGATATGCCCGCGCATATTAAAGCTTCGCTGCTCGGCAGTTCGGTTACAATACCGGTATCAAACGGAAGATTAAATATGGGGACATGGCAGGGAATATATTTATGCGAACACCGCAACCACGGCGGCGCAAGAAAAATTCTCCTTACTCTGCAAGGCGAATAATAGCACACGTAGCAATACTGCGATAAAAACTTCAAACAGTTTATAAATAAATATTCATTTCACTTTCACATTTTATGATGTAATAGATTAATCGGTTTTTAATCTTAACATCATCATTTTAACTTAATCAAAATTAAAAAGGAGAACGTACCATGAAAGAAGGTCTGATTGAACAATTGAAAACTCAAGAGAAATTTTTTCTCAACACAATTAATTGCCTAACAGAAAAAGATTCGGATTTTAAACCTAATGAAGAAATGTACACCGTAGCGCAGCATGTAGGCCACACTTCGGAAACAGTTGCCTGGTTTTTGGAAGGAGCTTTCGGAGATAAAGGATTTGATATGAGTTTCGACGGTTATGAAGAAAGAATGAAAAAATATACTTCTCTAACAGAAGGTATTAACCAATTAAAGCAAAATGTAGAACGGGGGATTGAACTAATCAATAAAGTGTCTGAAAGTGAATTGACGGCTCCTATTACGGCTCAGATAATGACCGGGGCTCCCAAAATGGCCGTTGTAGGCGCTATAGTCGATCATACAGCGCATCACAGAGGCGCATTGGCTGTTTACGCCAGACTGCTGGGTAAAAAGCCGCAGATGCCTTATGGACAAATGTAAATGTAAGAATAGATAAACTTGATCTCCGCAGCACACAATAACATGTAAATTTTCCGCAATTAAAATCATACAATAATTTGAAAACCCCAAAACTCTACATTGGTACAGCCGGGTGGACATATCACGACTGGTCGCCTAGTTTTTATCCGCAGAATCAGACAAGCAGTTTCAACTGGCTTACCTTTTATTCGCAGTACTTTAATGTTGTAGAAGTAAACGCTACGTTCTATAAACCATTTTCCGAAAAAGCCGTATATAATTGGATAAAAAAGGTTGAAGCATGCGTCGACTTCATGTTTGTTCTAAAATTGCATTACAGTTTCACTCACAGCAAAAGATTCAGCAACTGCGATGTAAAAGCGTTTTCTTCTATGCTTGATTTGTTGAAAAGGGAAGAAAGACTGGGCGGAGTTCTGCTGCAGTTTCCGTATTCGTTTGAATGTACGGATGTAAACATAAAATACCTGGGCGCACTTGTAAACATATTTGAAGGATACGACAGATTTGTTGAAGTGCGCCATTCATCATGGGAAAATAAAAAAGCACGCAAGATTACTTTCTGTACAATTGATCAGCCGGATATCGGCAGATCAATTCAGTTTAATCCGTTAGCCTCAAATAACATGGCGTATTTCCGCTTTCACGGACGCAATGAAGAAGCATGGCGCGATTCATTAAAAAACTTCGGGAAAGAGATGAGCTACGATGAACAAAATATACGTTATAATTATTTATACTCGCCCGGCGAACTGCTCGAGTTTGAAAGAAAGATAAGAGAGATATATCACCAGGTAAAAAAGATATATGTTATTATGAACAACCATCCCAAAGGGGACGCGGTAGCCAACGCTTTTGAAATGCTTTCTCTGCTTAAGGACAGAGGCAAAATTGAAATACCGCAAACAACAATTCAAACCTATTCGCGGCTTGTAAGAATTGCGGTTTAATATTAGGATATATCCCCGCTCATGCTTCGACTTCGCTCAGCATGACAAAACAAAATTGTTTCAAGCGGAGTCGAGGTGTCATCCCGAGCCTGCCTCGCCGGTAGGCAGGCGGAGTCGAGGGAGGGGACAGCATATAAAATTAAAACAAAGGATAGTGTTTATGAAGCACGGCTTTGTTTACATATTAAAATGTTCTGACGGCAGTTATTATACCGGATGTACTTCTGACCTTGAAAAGAGAATCACCGAACATGAAACCGGGAGGTTTGCCGGTTTCACTTCCAGAAGATTACCTGTAAAATTGGTTTACTCAAAAGAACATCAAGATATAAGAGAGGCCATTAGAGCAGAAAAACAAATATAAGGATGGAGCAGAAAAAAGAAAGAAGCTTTGATTGATGGGGACTTTAAGCTGCTACACGAATTAGCTAAATGTAAAAATGAAAGTAATGTTGATAATCTCTAATATTTTCTAATATTCGCATACTTCAACTTTTTCTACACTTTAGACTGCCTGTCGCAAATCCGCTCATGCTTTGGTTTCGCTCATGCTTCGACTTCGCCCATGCTTCGACTTCGCTCAGCATGACAAAACAAAATTGTTTCAAGCGGAGTCGAGGGAGTGAGTAACTAACTATAAAATTTATGAAAACAATATTCCATCTAGATCTGGACGCGTTTTTTGTGTCGGTAGAAAGAGTACTCGATCCGTCTCTTAACGGGAAACCTGTAATTGTAGGAGGCGATCCTCACGGACGCGGAGTAGTAACAGCCTGTTCTTACGAAGCGCGCAAATACGGACTGCATTCGGCAATGCCCATACGTAAAGCTTATAAACTTTGTCCGCACGGAATTTATGTGCACGGTTCGCACGGAGAATATTCAAGGTTTTCCAAAGCGGTAAAAAGCATTCTGGAGCAATACGCGCCTATGATGGAACAGGCGTCAATTGATGAATTTTACATGGACTTCAGCGGCTGCGCAAAAATTTACGGTTCGCTGTTTATATTCGCTTCAAAAATTCAAAAAGAAATTATGAACAAGGTATCGCTGCCGTGTTCAATAGGAATTGCCTCAAATAAAACAGTCGCGAAAATAGCTTCTGATTGTATGAAACCCGAAGGAATAACATACGTTATTCCGGGAATGGAAAAATATTTTTTAGCCCCAATGCCGGTTGAAACAATTCCAGGTGTGGGAAAGGTTATGCACAAGGCGCTAAATGAGAAAGGAATTTATTTAATAGGCGATATTACAAAATTGCCCGAAGATTATTTCGGCGCCGCATTCGGTAAATACGGCATAGACCTTTGGCATAAAGCCTGCGGCGAAGGAAAGGATTATATAGCTCCCCCGCAGCTTAGAAAAAGCGTATCTAAAGAAAGAACTTATGGACAGGACGTAACAAGCAGGGAAAAAATTGAAGAAACTTTATTTAAACTTACCGGGCAAGTTTGCCAGATATTGCGCGATAAAAACTGGCAGACATCAACCATAAGCATAAAACTCCGCTATTCCGATTTTACAACAATAACGCGCGCAAAAACAATTAAAGCTACCGACGACGATAAAACAATTTTTGATACGGCCGTTCAGCTTTTCAGAAATAATTACAAAAGAAGGGTAAGCGTGCGTTTAATAGGAATTCATTTAACTAAGTTCAGCGAATTCAGCGAACAGGAATTTCTTTTTGACGAAGAAGAAATACGAAGAAGAAAAATGCTGCGTGCCGTTACAAAGTTAAGAGATAAATTCGGCTATTCGGTAGTGCAGTTCGGAAGAACCGGAAAGGTAAATAATACGTTTGTTAATCCTTTTCATCCTGAAACATAATAAAGAATTTAAATTATGCTTAATCTTCATAACCATTCAAACTATTCAATTCTGCAGGGAATAATTCCCATCGGCGATTTAATATCGGCAGCCAAAGCAGACGGCGCGGAATTTGTCGCGCTTACCGATACAAACGCCATGTACGGAAGCATTCAATTCGCGAAAAAAGCCGAAGAGGAAAAAATAAAACCTATACTAGGCGTTCTAATTGACGATCCTAAAAATAAAAACATAAATGCCGTTCTTCTTGCTAAAAATAACGAAGGCTACTCGCTGCTTTGTAAAATTATAACAAGCAGAAAGCTGAAAGATGATTTTTCACTTATAAAAATTTTCAATGAAGATTTGAGTGACCTTTTTATAATAACTTCTTCCATTGAACTGCTAAACGAAATCTGGTATCAATCAAATTTGAAAGAAAATCTTTTTGTTGAGCTGATTGTAACGGATAAGCGGAAAAAGAAAACGCGCGAGCTTTTTAATTTCGCGAAAGCAAAAGGTCTGCAGGTTGTAGCCTCAAATCCCGTCTATTTTTTGAAACCTGAGGATTACGAACTTCATAAAACTGTTACCGCAATTAGGCTAAACACAACGCTTGAAAATTTGTTGGAAGAAGATTTGGTAGATGAAGAATATCATTTTATAAAAAAAGAAGAATTCCGGAAAATATGGAAAGCCCTGCCTGAGGCGTTTTGGAATATCACTAGAATAGCGAAAAACTGCAATGTTGATCTTCAGTTCGGGAAATATAAATTCCCCGTATTTCCGCTGCCTCCGGATGAAAACGCATATTCGTATCTATGGAAAATATGCTTTGAAGGATTAAGCGGAAAATATAAACCAATAACGGATAAAGCGGTTCAGCGGCTTCAATATGAACTGGACGTAATAGCCGAACTGGGATTCTGCGATTACTTTCTTGTAGTTAACGATATTGTGCATGAAGCTAAAAGAAGAAAGATGATGCTTATAGGCCGCGGCTCTGCTGCAAACAGCCTTGTGGCTTACTGCCTTAACTTTACTCAGGTTGATCCCATAAAACATAATTTATATTTTGAAAGATTCTTAAACAGGGGGAGAACATCGCCCCCCGATGTTGATCTTGATTTTTCATGGCGTGAAAGAGATGAAATTGTGAAATATGTATACGATAAATACGGGTACGATAAAGTTGCTATGATTTCAACAATGGTAACATTCCGGGCCCGTTCGGCATTCAGGGAAACAGCAAAAGTCTTCGGCGTTTCCGAAAGCGAAATTACAAAATTCAGCAAGTTTATTCCTTGGACGAGTGCACATAATCTGCCACGCCTGGCCGAAAAATTTCCGGAATCAAAATCATTAAATTTAAATTCCGAACCGTGGAAATCTATAATTAGAATTGCGTCCCGGCTTGCCTCGTTCCCGCGGCATTTAAGCATTCACCCCAGCGGTATAGTTGTAACGGAAAAACCTATTACAAATTATGTGCCTCTTGAATACGCCAAAAACAAGGGACTTGGTCTTGTAATCACCCAGCCGGATATGTATCCTATTGAAGATTTGGGATTAATTAAAATTGATTTATTAAGTCAGCGTTCCCTGGGAGTTTTAAGAGATACGATGAATGTTCTCGAAGAAATTAATAATGAAGTAAAAGAGGAAGAAGCTGAAAATGCACATGAAAATATTTTCGATATCCGGAATCAAATATAAAATTCATTCAAGTTAACGTTGCAGTTCTAAGCTGATGAAATTACTTCACCCTCTTACATTTTTTATACATAAGCCTTCCTCAATTTTTCTTTATCCAGCGAACTTACCACAATAAATTCATCTTCATTCACTTTTTCAACATCGCCGTAATATTTGTTTTCCGAACTGTCTTTCTGTGTGAAAGCTAATGCGTCTTTGTCCGATAATATCTGCAGCTTTTCTACTATAATATTATTTCCGTTCTCCAAATCCGTTCGTCCTTCAATAAGATAAGGCCCCATGGACATTGTAAGTTCGGCGAATTTCTGATAAGCCTTTGGAAAAATAACGGCTTCAAAAGTTCCGCTTAAATCCTCGAGTGAAAGGAACTTCATTATATCGCCTTTTTTTGTTTTTATTCTTTTTGATGCCATATACCAGCCGGCCATTTTGATTCTTTTGTTTACGTGATTCTTTAATTCCGACGCATTTATTATTTGATGCGAGTCAGTATATTTTTTGAAGAATTCCATTGGATGTTTTGTAGTCATATAACCGAAAAGTTCATATTCCATTGCGCATATTTCGCTTATGGAATACTGAATATCGGTTTCCACTTCTTTTTCCAGTCTTGTGCTTTCATGCGCAAAAAGATTGTAATGCCCATCATCCAATAATTTTTTATGGTTAAAGTAAATATCGAGCAGACGCATAAGCGTGGGGCGGGTCTGATTAAAACAGTCCATTGCGCCGCATTTAATTAATAACTTTGTCTGTTCATAACTTGTTTTTGTCCGCACTAAAAAATCGGCAAGCGACATGTACTTACCATTTGTGTTTCTTTCTTCAATTAAACGAAGAGCGGTATTCTTCTCCAAATTTTTAATTGCCAAAAAACCGATTCTTATTTTACCTTCTCTTCCTTCATAATTATATTTGCTTTTATTAACGCAGGGGAGAAGTATTTTAAGTCCCATTCTTTTCGCTTCGTTTATATATACTCCCGGCATATAAAAACCGCCGCCGTTGTTAAGAACATTTGACATAAACTCTGCGGGATAATGTACTTTTAAATAAGCTACTTGGAACGATAGAAGAGCGAAAGAAGCGCTGTGCGCTTTGCAGAAGGCATAGCCGGCAAAGGATTCAATTTGACGCCATAACTCCTTCGTGATTCTTTCTCCGTATCCCTTTTCAATGCATGATTCAAAAAAATGTTCTACAACTTTTTTCATTGCCTTGTGTGAACGCATTTTTCCGCTCATAGCTCTGCGCAGCAAATCGGCTTCTTCCAAACTTAATCCGCCGATATGATGAGCAATTTTAATTACATCTTCCTGATAAATCATTACTCCGTATGTTTCACCCAGGTATTTTTCCATTTCCGGGATTAAATATTCACGGCGCTTAGGATCTTTATGCCGGGCTATAAACTCCTGCATCATTCCGCTTTCGGCAACTCCGGGGCGTATAATTGAACTTGCCGCGGTAAGCATTTCAAAACTGTCGCACTCCAATCTTTTCAGAAGAGACCGCATGCCCGGCGATTCGATATAAAAGCATGCGATTGTTTCCCCTTCCCGAATTATTTTTTTTGTCCCCTCATCGTTAAAGATCATCTCGTAATCATAAATATCGAAGCCTGTTTTAGGAATAGGGGAATAGACCTTATGAATAACCTTACGTTTTGCTCCCTTTTCAGGCAGTTTATACTCCTTCAGATCAAGTATTGCCGAGTTAAAGGAGTTAGTTTCGTTTATTTTTATTATAGTGTACATTTGTACACTATAATATGATTTTAAAAATACATTTTCAAGTATTTTAAAAGTCTAAAAAGACTTAAAAATCGACTTGACATCTAAAGGTAATTTCAATAAATTAAATTCATAATAACAACAAATTCATCCCTCGGTGTCTAAATTACACATAAGCAAGGTTGGCTCCGCAGTAGCTGACAATTATGATTCCATTTCTTTTGGCGAGCAGATCTTTGTCGAAGAAATGCTTCAAAAAGATATTCCTTCAGATTATCAAATAATCGATAATTCATATAAAAGAGAAGCAAAATTATTTGAAGAAAATTCAATAAGCCGGATTTCATTGGATGGATTTTTAAAAGTATTAATACGTGTGTTCGCGGTATCCGCAATAATTTTTATACTGTTTTCATTATTCGGAGGATTACTGGATAGATCCGAAATGGCTTCAGAGCCTTTGGGCAGGGAAGCTGGAATAACATTCGGGTTGTTTGCGTCAATAGTAATTTTTACAATACTTTTTTTATTCACGAAGACGAAAATAAAAATTAGTATTGAAAACGGATTATTGCATATTAAAAGTTTCAGAGGAATTAATCATGCAATTCCCCTTGAAAGCATTGCGGATTGCAGGATAAACATATTTAAGAATGCCAATTCTATAAAAACTTTTCTAACTTCCAAAAGTTATAAAATTGATCTTGAAGCAGGTATGTTAATAACATTTAAGGACGGTAATAATCTATTAATTGCTTCGTCAAATACCTACCAATCGAATAAGAAATTAGTATTTAATTAAAGAATACTAAAAGATTCCGACAAATATGTCTTTATTTTATCCCGATTTATTTCTATTTTTATAAGTTAAAATTAGTTGTTTTGTTTCTCATAAATGAGATTTGATAACTTATTTTTCTAAAAATTAGTATTTGTCACTCTTAAATTTAAGATAATAAGTCACAAAATCCGATAAATAAGAAGATAAAGAGTTCTTTTAATTGGCTTGATATTTGTATAATGACAAGTAAATGTTGAAAATCATTAAATATTCAAAATAAATTCTGGGGTAAACTTGATGGAAAGACAAAAAATTACTATTGATGGTAATGAAGCCGCTGCGTATATATCATACCATGTGAGCGAAGTAGTTGCCATTTACCCGATAACCCCTTCTTCGGGAATGGGTGAGATGTCCGATGAATGGGCAGCAAAAGGGAAAAAAAATATTTGGGATACAGTACCGCATGTTGCAGAACTTCAAAGTGAAGGCGGTGCATCGGGCGCTGTTCACGGGGCCTTGCAAAGCGGTTCATTAACAACAACTTTTACGGCTTCACAGGGATTATTGTTAATGATCCCGAACATGTTTAAGATCGCCGGTGAATTAACATCGACAGTTTTCCATGTTTCAGCACGCTCAATTGCAGCTTCGGCGTTATCTATTTTCGGTGATCATAGCGACGTTATGGCTGCCCGGCAAACAGGTTTTGGTTTACTTGCTTCTGGTTCCGTTCAAGAAGTAATGGATTTGGCTCTGATTACTCATAAATCGACATTAGAATCTAGAATTCCTTTTGTGCATTTTTTTGACGGATTCCGTTCATCGCATGAAGTTCAGAAAATTGAACAGCTTACTAAAGAAGATATTCGCGCAATGATCGACGACAAATATGTAGCAGAACATAAAAAACGCGCGCTTACTCCTGATAATCCTTTTATTCGCGGAACCGCACAAAATCCTGATGTATATTTCCAGGGCCGGGAAACTGTAAATAAATTTTATAATGAATGTCCTGAAATTGTTCAAAACGCAATGAACGAATTTGCAAAATTAACTGGAAGACAGTACAATCTATTTGATTATTACGGCGCGCCGGATGCAAAAAGAGTTATCATAATTATGGGTTCGGGTGCCGAAGCTGTTGAAGAAACAGTAGAGTATATGGCCGAAAGAATGGAAGAAAAAGTAGGTGTTTTAAAAATAAGATTATACAGACCTTTTTCAGTCGACCATTTCTTAAAAGCATTGCCTAAAACAGTTGAAAAAATAGCAGTGCTTGATAGAACTAAAGAACCGGGCTCTGCCGGTGAACCTGTTTATCTTGACGTTGTTACAGCAATATCAGAAAATATGACATCTGATGAACCAATGTTCTCTAAAATGCCGAAAATTATCGGAGGACGATACGGATTATCTTCAAAAGAATTTACACCTGCAATGGTAAAAGCTGTATACGATGAATTAAAAAAAGATAAACCGAAAAATCATTTTACTATTGGTATTAACGACGATGTTACTTTCACCAGTTTGGATTTTGATCCTAATTTCCAAGTTGAAGGAAACGATGTTACAAGATGTTTATTCTACGGATTGGGTGCGGATGGTACTGTCGGCGCAAATAAAAACTCAATAAAAATTATTGGTGAAGAAACCGAAAATTATGCACAGGGATATTTTGTATACGATTCTAAAAAATCAGGCTCAACAACAGTTTCTCACTTAAGATTCGGAAAGAAACCTATTCATTCAACATACTTAATTGAAACTGCTAATTTTATCGGATGTCATCAATTTAACCTGCTTGAAAAATTCGATGTACTCGAAAGAATTGTTGACGGCGGAACATTCTTGTTAAATAGCCCGTTCAGCAAGGATGAAGTATGGGATAAACTTCCAAGAAAATATCAGGAAGTAATAATAAATAAGAAATTAAATTTTTATGTAATTGACGGTATTACAGTTGCAAAAAATACTGGAATGGGCGCAAGAATTAATACAATTATGCAGACTTGCTTCTTTGCAATTTCAGGCATATTGCCTAAGGATGAAGCGATTGAACAAATTAAAAAAGCGATTAAGAAAACCTACGGCGCAAAAGGGGAAGAAATAGTTCGTAAAAACTATGAAGCAGTTGACCAGACACTTGAAAATCTTCATAAAATTGATATCCCTGAAAAAGCAAGCAGTACATTAGAATTACCTCCGATTGTTTCGGATAATGCACCTGATTATGTTAAAAATGTTTTAGCTAAAATGATGGAAGGTAAAGGGGATAATGTTTCTGTAAGTCAAATGCCGATTGACGGAACATTTCCTTCAGCGACAACACAATGGGAAAAAAGAAATATTGCTTTGGAAATTCCTGCATGGGATCCAGAAGTATGTATTCAATGCAATAAATGTACGCTTGTTTGTCCTCACGCTGCAATTAGAGTAAAAGTTTATGACGAAGCTTTAACTGCAAATGCTCCGGAATCATTTAAATGGACTAAAGCGAAAGGAAAAGAATTCGAGGAAAATTCAGTTTATACGATTCAAGTTGCAGCTGAAGATTGTACCGGTTGTGAATTATGCTTCGAAGTTTGTCCCGCAAAAAATAAAAAAGAAGTAAGACTTAAAGCGCTGAATATGGTTGAGCAGATTCCGATTAGGGAAATGGAAAGAGCAAATTATGATTTCTTCCTTAACTTGCCTGAATTCGATAGAACAAAGGTCAACATGGGCACAGTTAAAGGATGTCAGCTTCTTCAGCCTTTATTTGAATACAGCGGCGCATGTTCCGGATGCGGCGAAACACCTTATGTAAAACTTGTTTCTCAATTATTCGGCGATAGAACTATAGTTGCAAACGCAACCGGCTGTTCGTCAATTTACGGTGGTAATCTTCCTACAACCCCTTGGGCAGTAAATAAAGACGGAAGAGGTCCTGCTTGGTCAAACTCATTATTTGAAGATAATGCTGAATTCGGTTTCGGTATGAGGCTGTCAATTGATAAACAAGCTGAATATGCAAGAGAAATTCTCGTTAAATTGAAAGATAAAATTGGCGTTGAAATTACTGAAAGTATTTTAACAAATGCTCAAAGTAATGAAGCTGATATTTATGAACAGAGAGAAAAAGTAGCGGAATTAAAAGAAAAATTAGAAAAACTTGATTCTAACGAAGCGAAAATCTTATTAACAATTGCAGATTATTTAGTAAAAAAATCTGTTTGGATAATGGGCGGAGACGGCTGGGCTTATGATATTGGTTACGGCGGTTTAGATCACGTTATAGCTTCAGGTAAAAATGTAAACATTCTCGTTATGGATACCGAAGTTTATTCAAATACCGGCGGTCAATGTTCAAAAGCTACCGGCATGGGCGCAGTTGCTAAATTTGCCGCCAGCGGTAAACCAACGCCTAAAAAAGATCTTGGTATGATGGCTATGAATTATGGAAATGTTTACGTTGCTAAAATTGCTATGGGCGCAAACGATGCTCAAACAATTAAAGCTTTCTTGGAAGCCGAAGCTTATGACGGACCTTCTTTAATTATCGCTTACTCACATTGTATTGCACACGGTATTAACATGGCTAAAGGAATGGATAGCCAGAAACTTGCCGTTGACAGCGGTCACTGGCCGTTGTTCAGATTTAACCCGGATAATCTGAAAGAAGGAAAAAATCCTCTTAAACTTGATTCGAAAGCACCTAAGATTAAATTGAAAGATTATATTTATACTGAGACTCGATATAAAATGCTTACAAAATCAAATCCTGAAGCTGCCGCTAAATTATTAAATTTTGCTCAAGCTGAAGTTTATAAAAACTGGAAATTATACGAACAAATGGCTGCTTTTGATTATTCTGGAAACGGAAATCAGGAAGTAGAAGAAAAAACTGAAGAATAAATTTAAGCGGAATCTTTAATTTAAGATTCCGTTTTTAATAAAACTGAAATTAATAATTAGAACGGAGTTAAAATGGATTTATCAACAACATATATGGGATTAAAGCTGAAGAATCCTATTGTACCTTCGGCTTCTCCATTAACTCAGAATATTGATTCCGTAAAAGCTTTGGAAGATGCCGGTGCTGCAGCGGTTGTTTGTCATTCATTGTTTGAAGAACAAATTACACACGAATCCGGAGAATTGGACCATTATCTGTCTTACGGAACTGAAAGTTACGCAGAAGCTACAACCTATTTCCCTGAGCCCGAAGATTTTAAATTGGGGCCGGTTGAATATCTTGATCATATCGCCGATTTAAAGAAAACTGTTGATATACCTGTTATTGGCAGTTTAAATGGCGTGAGCAACGGCGGATGGGTGAAATACGCTAAGAATATTCAAGATGCCGGTGCAGATGCATTGGAACTAAATGTTTATTACATCCCAACAAATGCTAATCTTACCGGGACTGAAATTGAAAATATGTATATTGACACTTTAAAAGCAGTTAAAGAAAATGTTAGTATACCTGTTGCAATAAAATTAAGTCCGTTTTTTACTTCAATGTCAAATATGGCAAGAAAACTGGATAAAGCTGGAGCAGATGCGCTAGTTTTATTTAACAGATTCTATCAACCTGATTTTGATCTTGAAAAATTAGAAGTTGTTCCTAACCTGGTTTTAAGCACAAATTGGGAACTGAGACTTCCGTTAAGATGGATATCAATTCTTTACAGCAATATTAAAGCTAGTATGGCATTAACAAGCGGCGTGCATTCTCATATTGATGTAATTAAATCAATGATGGCAGGTGCCGATGTTGCAATGATGGCCTCGGAACTATTAGTTAATGGAACCGGAAGAGTGGCCGATATATTAAAGGATACGGAAAAATGGATGGAAGAAAATGAGTACGCTTCTATTCAGATGATGAAAGGCAGCATGAGTCAAAAATCTGTTGAAGAACCGGCAGCATTTGAAAGAGCTAATTACATGAAAACTCTTCACAGTTATAAAACTTTGATCTAATTTTTCCGCAATTAAAAATTGCTGCAGGATATTAGAATATAAAAGCCGTTCAATTTGAGCGGCTTTTGTCATTTAAACTACATTTGGGAAATTTTTTCTGTTTTATTCGAATCTAAAACAGCATATTTGCATCTTACTGTTAAAATTTACAAGGGCTTAAAGTTGAAAAAATCTAATATATTTTTAACTGTTTTAATATCGTTATTTTTTCTGAATATAAATGTTAGCGCAGGCGGAAATTTAAAGTGGCATTCATTTAAAGATGGATATGAAAAATCAATAAAAGAAAAGAAGTTATTGCTTGTTGATTTTTATACCGATTGGTGTCATTGGTGCAAGGTTATGGACGAAAAAACATATTCTAATGAAAAAATTATAAAAGAATTAAATAAAAATTTTATCCTAGTAAAACTTAATCCTGAAAAAGACGGTCCCGTAACCTTTCAAGGCGAAACATACAGCGCGGCCGACTTTGCAAGAGCTGCTCAAGTTTCAGGATATCCGGCTACCGGATTTTTTTCACGCAGCGGTGATTTTATAAATACAATAGCTGGATTTCAGGATCCTGATAAATTTTCATTGTTGCTCCAGTATTTTATAAATGACCATTATATGAAATTCGGTTATGGAGATTTTCAGCTCTTTAAAGCTTTGGAAAATAAATATATAGCTGATCCTAAAAACGCCGATCTTAATTTCATAATGGGGTATTTTTATGAAAATATTTTTGAAAAAACATCCGAAGCTAAAAAATATTATTTAAAAACAATTGAACTTTCTCCTAAATATTCTGAAGCATATTCCAGTCTTTATCTTATTTCTAAAAAAGGGAAAGATAAAGCCGAAACAGATAAATGGTATAAAAAAGCTAATTCAAACAAAATAAAGAATCAGGACCAAATACTTGCAAAACTTAAAGAAGTTATAAAACTTTATCTTTAGTTATTTTTATTTTCTGATTATTTATTTTTTCTTCACTATATTACTTCCCAACACTAGTTGCTTCACTTTAAAATCATCAAATTTATATGCAAGAGTATTATCATAAATGGTATTCCCAATATCTTGGGAGGGACTTTGAAATGCTTGTTTTCGGGCATTCTGGTTTACCTATTGTTCTTTTTCCAACTGCGTTGGGCAGATACTATGAAACAAAAGATTTCGGGCTAATTGATTCAGTTAAAGATTTTTTGGAAAACGGAAAAATCAAAATATATTGCCCTGATACAATTGATAATGAAAGTCTGCTTAATTATTACATTGAACCAGATGAAAGAATTAATAGACAAATTATATATGAAAATTTAATACTTAATGAAGTTATTGAATTTGCAAAATATGAATCTAATTTTGATAAAATTGCTTTAGCCGGGTGCGATTTGGGCGCATATCAAGCTGCTAATAACTCATTTAAACATCCTGATTTAGTTAGTCATTTGATAACGATGGGCGGAACTTTTGATATAAAACGTTTTATTTTCGGGTATTATGATGAAAATTGCTATTATAACAATCCGCCGGATTATTTAACCGGTCTAAATGACTTAAAATATATTGATGAAATTAACAAAATTAATATTATGATTGGAACCGGGGAAAAAGATATTTGTTATGAAGAAAATAAATTATTATCAAAAATACTTACCGAAAAAAACTTTTTGCATAGGTTTGATGTTTTACCGGATGCAGATCATAACTGGCCTTGGTGGAGACATATGTTTTATAATTATATAAAAGAGTTAGAATATTAAATAAATAAAAAAGGTATTTATATGAAAAAAATTGGAATATTATTCGGACAGGAAAACACATTCCCCCCGGCTTTAGTAGAAAGAATTAATTCTAAAAAAGAAAAAGGAATTTTTGCAGAGTTAGCGAAAATTAACAAGGTTTTACAAGCTGAACCAACTGGTTATGCAGTTATTATAGATAGGATTAGCCAGGATATACCTTTTTACAGAGCATATTTGAAAAATGCGGCTATTTCAGGAACTGCAGTTATAAATAATCCGTTTTGGTGGAGTGCAGATGAAAAGTTTTTTAATAATTCGCTTGCAGTTAAATTAGGTGTGCCGGTTCCCAAAACAGTACTGCTCCCTTCAAACCAGCATCCGCCTGATACAAATGAATTTTCAATGCGCAATCTTGAATATCCGCTCGATTGGCAGGGTATATTTAATCATATTGGATTTCCGGCTTTCTTTAAACCATTTGCCGGTGGCGGATGGAAAAATGTTTATAAATTAGATTCAGCGGATGAATTTTTTAAAGCATATCACGAAACAGGTCAGCTTGTTATGATGCTTCAGGAAGCAATTGATTTTACCGATTACTTCCGCTGTTACTGTATTGATAGAAAAGATGTTCGAATAATGCAGTATGATCCAAAACAGCCTCATCATTTGCGTTATGTTAAAGATCCCAAACCTATTGAAGCAAAGTTGCTAAAGACAGTTGAAGATTATGTGCTCAAGTTAAATAATGGCTTGGGTTATGATTTTAATACAGTTGAGTTTGCCGTTAGAGATGGCATTCCTATTGCGATTGATTTCTGTAATCCGGCCCCCGACGCAGATGTAAATTCTGTTGGACAGGAAAACTTTGAATGGGTAATTGAAACCGCAGCAAATATGGCGATCAGAAAAGCAAAAGAACATAAAGAGGGTATTGATAACCTTACATGGGGTGAATATTTGCAGAAAAGTGTTAAAAAACAAAAACTCTAATATATAAATTAGAAATGAGAGAAATTTATGAGCGAAGGAAAACTGTTTTCACTAGGGATCGAAGAAGAATTTCAAATTATTGATCCGCATACAAGAGAACTTAAATCACATATTCAGCAAATCTTAGAAGAAGGCAAGATGCTTCTTAAAGAGCAGGTGAAAGCAGAGATGCATCAATCAGTGGTGGAAACCGGTTCAAATATTTGTGAAAACATAAAAGAAGCAAGAACTGAGGTTACAAATCTTCGAAGAAAACTTGCGGATGTTGCGGCTGCGCACGGATTAAAGATTGGGGCATCTGGAACTCATCCTTTTTCCAGATGGGAAGATCAAAGAATAACCGATCATCCCAGATATCACGGAGTTGTGGAGGATATGCAGCAGGTGGCTCGTGCGAATTTGATATTTGGTCTGCATGTTCATGTAGGAATTGATGACAAGGAACAGGCAATTCATATTATGAATGCGGCAAGATATTTTCTTCCTCACATTTACGCTCTCTCTACTAATTCTCCTTTTTGGAAAGGAAGAAATACAGGTTTCAAATCATACCGCGCTAAAATTTTTGATAGATTCCCAAGAACAGGAATTCCTGATCATTTTAACAGTTATGGTGAATACCAATCTTATATTAACTTACTGATTAAAACAGGCTGCATTGATGATGCTAAAAGAGTATGGTGGGATATAAGACTTCATCCTGTATTTAATACACTCGAAATTCGAATATGCGACGTTCCAATGCGGGTTGATGAAACTATTGCTCTTGCAGCTCTTATTCAGGCGGTAATCGCAAAACTTCACAAACTTCTAAAACAGAATTTGGGGTTTAGATTATATCGAAGACTTTATATAAACGAGAACAAATGGCGAGCGTCTCGCTACGGACTTGAAGGGAAGATGATTGATTTTGGCAAACAATCAGAAGTTCCCACACCGGAATTAATTCATGAACTGCTTGAATTTGTTGATGATGTAGTTGATGAGCTTGGCAGCCGCGAAGAAATAAATTATGTAAATGAAATTTTGAAAATGGGTACCGGAGCCCGAAGACAATTGAAAGTATGGCGTGATACTAACAGTATGGAAAAAGTAGTTGATCTAATTATTGAAGAAACTAACATGGGTTTAAGGTAAAAATTAAATAAATGATTAGAGAAATAAGAGAAAAATTTAATAAAGAATTTTCCGATCAAAAGTATTTGAAATTTTTAGATGATGTTTGGAAAATTACCGGCGGAGAGGTGGATTTTCGTATTAATGAAACACCGTTATTTTTGGATAATGAAATAAAGAATAAACTAATTAATGCGTCGGAATCAATTGCAGATCAATTGCAGTCTCAAAAATTTAAAAATTCCAGCAGAAATGCAGTCCCTAATAAATTTAATATACCTAATGAAGATGAACACCCGGTTTTTTTGCAAATTGATTTCGCTATTGCAGAAAATGAAAACGGTGAATTAATTCCTCAGCTTATTGAATTGCAGGGTTTTCCTTCGCTATACGCTTTTCAGTCCTACCTTGGCGATAAGGTTAAAGAACATTTTCAGATTGAGAATTCTTTTACAAACTATTTTAATAATTACAATAACGATAATTATTATAAACTTTTTTCAGACGCGGTATTAAAAAATAAAGACAAAGAAAATGTAATACTTCTTGAAATAGACCCTGACAATCAAAAAACCAGGATAGATTTTTATTTGACTAATAAATTGTTGGGAATTAATACAGTCTGCATAAGTCAAGTTATTCAAAAGGGGAATAATCTATTTTATAAAAAGGATGGCAAGGAAATTCCTATCGAAAGAATTTATAATAGGGTTATTTTTGATGAGCTTGAAAATAAAAAAATTGAGTATAACTTTAATTTTAAAGACGACTTAAATGTTGAATGGGCCGGTCATCCAAATTGGTTTTTTAGAATAAGTAAATATTCCCTGCCGATTATTAAAAGCGAATTTGCGCCGCCTTGTTTTTTCTTAAACGAAGTTAAAGATTATCCTTTTGATTTGGAAAATTATGTACTTAAACCATTGTACAGTTTTGCGGGTTCAGGAGTTAAAATTGATGTTTCAAAAGAAGAATTGAACTCAATTAAAGATCCGCAGAATTATATTCTTCAAAGAAAGGTAACTTATGCGCCAATTATAAAAACTCCGGATCAATTTGCTAAAGCTGAAGTTAGAATGATGTTTATTTGGATTGATAAACCGGTTCTAGTAAATAATCTTTTAAGAGTCAGCAAAGGGAAAATGATGGGTGTTGATTTTAATAAAAATCAGACGTGGATTGGTGCTAATATCGCATTTCATAAATCATAAACTTATTAATAAATTTCTGTGGCTCATTTATTAAAAAACTAATAATTATTTAGTCCATTACAAGATATAATTACGATATCAATATTTAAAATTGAAACGTACTTGGTACAAAAAAAGGTTTAAAACGATAAAGCAATTATTCAAAATATTTTATCAGAACGTGGTACTTAATTCCAGACTTACCGGAAGGGCATATTATGGTAAGCTCGAACCGGCACATCCTTGCAGATACATGTATATAATCTGAAAACTATTCATAAAATTGTATGTTTGACAAAGTTTTAAGAAATTCTTTTCCTATACCGCTTTTAAGATATTTTTCTTTAACTCTTGCATCAATTCTATTATCGAAAGATTCGGTAAAAATAAGATTGAAAGGACTGTAAGGTTTCGTAGTTTTTTCATAACCTTTGTTATGATATTCAAGACGTTTTATAAGATTGGAAGTCATTCCAACATAGATATAATTTTTCGATATGCTTTTAATAGCGTAAACGTAATACATATTAAAAAATAGCGTAAACGTAATACATATTAAAAAATAGCGTAAACGTAATACATATTAAAAAAAAGCCTGAAGAATATTTCAGGCTTTTTGTACCGAAGGCCGGACTCGAACCGGCACATCCTTGCAGATACATGATTTTGAGTCATGCGCGTCTACCAATTCCGCCACTCCGGCTAATTGAACTGCAAAATTAAAGCTAAATTACATCTTAATCAATAAATAAATAATAAAAAATCTTATCCCTTTGATATTTTTGCCCAAGTATCTTTTAAAGTAACTGTTCTGTTAAATACTAACTTATCTTTATTTGAATCTTTGCTGTCAGCACAGAAATAACCAAGTCTTTCGAATTGATATCTATCACCCGGGTTAGAATCTTTTAAGTAGGGTTCAAGTTTGCAGCCGGATAAGATTTCCAATGAAAGAGGATTTATAAATTCTTTAAAGTCTTTGTCTTTATGTCCGCCTGGATCTTCATCAGTGAATAACCTGTCGTATAACCTCACTTCGGCTTCAATTGCGTGTTTGGCTGAGACCCAATGAATTGTACCTTTTACTTTTCTTTGACTTGCGGTTGAACCGCTTTTAGTTTCAGGGTCATATGAACATTTTAGTTCAATGATATTCCCGTTCTCATCCTTAATTACATCATCACATTTAATTATATATGCATAACGCAAACGTACTTCATTGCCGGGCGAAAGTCTAAAGAATTTTTTCATGGGATTTTCCATAAAATCATCTTGTTCAATATAAATTTCTTTTGAAAAATATATTGTACGGGATCCCATTAAATCATCCTCGGGATTGTTTACAGCATCCATTTCTTCAACAAGGTCATCAGGATAATTAGTTATTGTAACCTTTAGTGGTCTTAAAACTGCCATTACTCTTTGAGCTCGTTTGTTCAAATCTTCTCTTAATGTATGTTCAAGTAATGCCAGGTCTATTATATTATCTCTTTTGGCAACACCAACACGTTCGGCAAAAGTTCTAATTGATTCGGGAGTATAACCTCTTCTTCTAAAAGCGGAAATAGTAGGCATACGGGGATCGTCCCAACCTGCAACAAATTTTCCTTCTACAAGTTCAAGCAATTTTCTTTTGCTCATTATAGTATAATTAAGATTTAATCTCGCGAACTCTATCTGCTGAGGGTGATATATTCCAAGCTTTTCAATATACCAATCATATAAAGGTCTATGATTTTCAAATTCAAGTGTGCAAATTGAATGAGTAATTTTTTCAATAGAATCGGACTGTCCGTGCGCCCAGTCATACATTGGGTAAATACACCATTTGTCACCGGTGCGGTGATGGTGGGCATGACGTATTCTATACATAATTGAATCTCTTAAGTTCATATTCGGAGAAGACAGGTTGCCTTTTGCCCTAAGCACGTGTTTGCCGTCAGGGAATTCGCCGTTTTTCATTCTTTCAAATAAATCAAGGTTTTCTTCAACGGATCTGTTTCTGTATGGACCTTCCTTTCCCGGTTCAGTGGGATTACCGCGCAGTTCTTTAATCTCTTCGGATGAACAAGAGTCAACATAAGCGTCGCCTTGTTTTATTAGCTGAACTGCGAAATCATAAAGTTTATAAAAATAATCTGAAGCATAATATTCTCTTTCGCCCCAGTCAAACCCAAGCCATTTAATATCCTCTTTTATCGAATCAACATATTCAACTTCTTCCTTAGCCGGATTAGTATCATCAAATCTTAAGTTGCAAAATCCTTTGTAATCCCTGGCGATCCCAAAATTTAAACATATTGATTTCGCATGTCCAATATGAAGATAACCATTAGGCTCGGGAGGGAAGCGGGTATGAACTCTTCCTTCATTCTTATTTATTTTCAAATCTTCATCAATTATATCTCTGATAAAATTTGAAGGTTTTATCGAATCATTTTCTTTAGTTTCGGAGTTGATGTTTTCTTCATGCATAATTTTATTCAATAGTTTTTAATTATTTATTTTTTCAAGCGCGGTTTTTATTCTTAATATTACTTCTTCTTTCCCAAGTATATGTAGCAAGTCAAAAATTCCAGGTCCGGTAGAACTTCCTGAAACAGCAAGCCTTACAGGATGAATTAATTTCCCGTTGCCAATTCCAAGTTCTTCGGCGGATTTATGAAGAGCATTTTCAAAATCTTCCTTGCTCGATGAATCTATTTTTTCAAATTCACTTAACAATTTTTTCAGTTCATCGGGAGTTTCCGGTTTCCATCTTTTTTGAACTGCCTTCTCTTCATATAAATTGGGAGCTTCAAAAAAGTATGGAGATTTTTCAATTAATTCGCGGATAAAGATTATTCTTTCTTTCATAGCGTCAATTATTTTTAAAAGATGCTCGTCTGAAAAATTATGATCCTTATAAATAGAATTATCCAGCTCCTCTTTAAATAATGGAAGAATTTCAAGTGCAGTTTTGCTTCTAATATGTTCTCCGTTTAGCCAATCTAATTTTTCAACATTAAATACCGCTCCGGATTTGTTCACTCTTTCCAAAGAAAAGTTATTAATTAATTCTTCAAAATTATAGAACTCTTTATCGTCTCCGGCATTCCAACCCAATAATGCGACAAAATTTACCAAAGCTTCTTTCAAATATCCTTTTGCTCTATAATCTTCAACGGCAACATCGCCTTGTCTTTTGCTAAGCTTTGATTTATCGGGATTCAGCAGAAGAGGGAGGTGTGCAAAAACAGGAATTTCCCAACCAAGAAATTCATATAATAAAACGTGCTTAGGAGTTGAAGAAAGCCATTCTTCGCCTCTAATTACATGGGTTATCTTCATTAAATGATCGTCAACGACGTTTGCCATATGATAGGTAGGATACCCGTCGCTTTTAATTAATATTTGATCATCAACAATATCAGTATTAAATTCAACCCTTCCTCTTATAACATCATCAACAATTACTCTTTGTCCGGGTGTAACATTTAGCCTAATAACAAACGGCTCTCCTGCATCAAGTTTATTTTTTATTTCTTCTTGAGATAATGTCAATGCAAGTTTATCATATTTTGATTGTTCTTTTCTAGCTGTCTGCTCTTCTTTTAATTTAGCAAGCCGATCAGGAGTATCAAACGCGTAATAGGCTTTACCTTTTGAAATTAATTCCTCGGCGTATTTTAGGTAAATGTTTAATCTTTCTGACTGCATATAAGGAGCGTATTCACCATCTTTACCGGGACCTTCATCAAAATCGAGTCCGCACCATTTTAAGGAGTCAATTAAATTTTCAACTGCTCCTTCAACGTATCTGTTTCTATCGGTGTCCTCAATTCTTAAAATAAATTTTCCGCCGTAATGTTTGGCGTAAAGAAAATTATATAAAGCGGTTCTCAATCCTCCTACGTGTAAATATCCTGTTGGACTGGGGGCAAAACGAACCCTTGGTTTTTCGTTTATCATTTTTCTCCATAAATAGTTTTTAGATTTACCTGCCGAATAGCCGGAATCAAAACAATAAATATAATGAAATTATAGTATTGATATAAAACCGAATTCATACAAACAGAGGGATATTGAATTAAGTTAAAAACTATTTTTGCGCATTAGTATAATATTTAACTTTTTCAATAAACTCTTTGCTGTCTATCGGTTTTGGAATGTAGTCGGTTGCACCGGCATCAAGACATTTTTCTCTATCGCCTTTCATTGCAAAAGCCGTAAGGGCAATAATCGGAGTATCTTTATATTCAGGCAGCTGCCTAATTTTTTCAGTTGCTTCGAATCCGTTCATTATGGGCATTTGCATATCCATAAGAATTAAATCGAATTTATCTTTTTGCGAAGCCAAATAAGCTTCTTCTCCGTTTTCAACAACAACAACATTCTCGAAGTTGTTTTTCTTTAGAAGTCTGGTTACGATTATCTGCGAGTGCTTATAATCTTCGGCAAGTAATAGTTTCACTTCGTCCTTCTTTTGTTTAACTTCTTCAACAGTTGACGGGATATCCATTCTATTAATCATCGAATTAATAGTATCTGATAAATCTTCAATATTTGTGCTTTTTTTATCCAGAAGAAACTCAAACATACCGTCAATTTTTTTTAAATCTTCCTGATAATTTTCCTTGCCTGTATAAATAATGATAGGCAGTTTTGCGAATTTATTTTCAGTTTTTATTAATTTAATTAATTCAAACCCGTTAGGGTAAGGCATGTCAAGATCTATTATGGCAAGATCAATATCTTTGTCTTTAATCAAATTCATTACGTTCGCAGAAATATTTTCGGCAATTGAATTAAAGCCTGCTGTTTCAATTGCCTGCTTTACCAAATTAAGTGTTGGCAAATCGTCATCAACACAAAGAATATTTGAATTTTTTCTAAGTTTATAGCTTGTTAATACTTCAACCAAATAATTGTAATTGATAGGTTTAACGAAATATTCAACAGCTCCCATTAAATATGCTTTCTGCTGTTCAGCTTCGACCGAACAAACTATAATAGGAGTTCCTTTATTTGTATTAAACTCCTTTATTTTTCTCATCAGTTCTAAACCGTTGATATTCGGTAATTCAATATCCAAAATAATTGCCAGATATTGTTCCCGTTCAACCAACGCTAATATTTGTTCATATTTATTTACAATGGTAGGTGAGTACCCCCATTTATTTAAATAGTTGCTTAAAAGTTTTGAAGTAGCAAAATCGTCTTCAATTACTAATATTTTTGTATTATCGGATGTTGGTTTTGGCAACTGAGAAACAGCAGACTCAATATTACTTGAAGATGACGGTAGTTTGTTGGATGTTCCGATTGAGAATTTGACACTTGTACCGTCGGAAATTGAAGAAGCCGCAATTTCGCCTCCTAAAATTTCCACATATCTTTTTACAATGGTTAATCCAAGTCCAGTTAAATTTGATTGCTTAAGTTCAGAAATTTTCGAAATAACGAAAGGTTCAAATATAGTTTTTTCAGAACCGGAAGGGAGCGGGTTGTTTTTTCCTTCCAAAGAAATCAGAATTTTATTACCCGCCGGTTTTGCTGTGATAACAACGGAATTCTGATTTGCTAAACTTGTCATAAATAGAAGAAGATTATTTAAAATATAACGGAGTTTGGAATCGTCAATATTTATTTCATTAGGAATGTTTTCATCCGCATTCCATGTATAACTTATTCTGTTTCCGAATTTATTTTTAAAAATGGAAGTAATTTCATCAATAAGTAATTTTAGATTAATCTGTTTTTTAGTATCAGTGACTTTTCCGCTTTCAATTTTAGATAATTCGGATAGATCATTAATTGTTAATAACAAACTTTGAGAATTTTTTTTGATGGTCGATACATATTCGGCTTGCGAAGCGCTTAAATTATCTTCAGACAATATTGATGTAAACCCAATTATACTATTAGTCGGAGTTCTTAATTCGGATGAAATTTCCGCGACTAAAGTACTGAATGGTTTTGAAGCCAGGTTTGTAGATCCGCCTCTAATATTTCCCCAAGCCCTCAGTAAAAAACCGATATAATCGGTTATTTTGTTAAGTGATTCAGAATCACCCTGAGCGAAAGGGGATTTTTTTGCGAGTTTTAAAAATCCTTTTTCTCCCGAACCCATATCAAATAAAACACATGTTTCATAAACGACAAATTCGGAAATTTGCAGTTCACAATTTGTATCTGAATTAACAGAGAAATCAAGTTTGTCGTTTATAATTTTACAAACATGGCAACCAAATTTAGAGCCGCGTAAATAATTTTTACGGGCAGTTGAAGACTTTCCTAAAACTACAAGTTCATTTCCCTGCACTTTAAATAAAACAGTAGCTTGTAGTTCAAATTCGGAAACCAGGTATTTGCAAATTTCATCGGGAAAATTATCATTTCCGGCTAATGCCAGTTTTGACAGTTCATTTGTTTTTTCAAGAGCTTCTAGTTTTACTCCGTAAATCATAATCGATACTTGTAATTGTAGGAAGTGTTATTTAACTAAAAAAAATACATAAATTATATGTGATTTTAAACTATAATATAATTAAAATTAAAAAATAAGTAATAGGTTTTAAAAAAAGAAAGGGCTCTAAATGAGCCCCTTTTTCGAAAATATTTATCATTTATCAGACTTTTTTTCTTTTTCCTTACCGGGAAGAATTCGTTTGTCAAAAATTTTATCAATTAAATGATATTCCTTAGCTTCTTCTGATGTTAGGAAGTAATCGCGGTCGCAGTCTTTTGCAATCTGTTCCATTGTTTTACCGGTATGAACAGTAAGAATTTTATAAAGCGTATCACGTGTTTTCATCATTTCTTTTGCGTGAATTTCAATATCGGATGCTTGTCCCTGCATTCCACCGACCCATGGCTGATGAATCATAATTTTTGAATGGGGAAGTGAAAATCTTTTCCCGTCTTGTCCGCCTGCCAAAAGAATTGCGCCCATACTTGCTGCAAGTCCGACACAAATTGTTGAAACATCGCATTTAATAAATTTCATTGTATCATATATTGCAAGTCCAGCAGAAACGCTGCCGCCTGGAGAATTTATATAAAGATTTATATCCTTATCCGGGTCTTCGGCTTCAAGAAATAACAATTGCGCAATAATTAAACTTGCTATATGATCGTCAATTGCTGTCCCAAGAAAAATAATTCTTTCTCTAAGAAGTCTGGAAAAAATGTCCATTCCGCGTTCACCGCGTCCGGTCTGTTCAATAACATATGGTACTAATTGATTATAGATTTCCGGTTTCATTATTTTTTCTTCCCCTTTGTTCCTTTTGCCGCTGTCTCTTTTTCTTTTGATTCTTTTAGTTTTGTTTCCGGGTCAATTTCTATAATTTTTGCGTTTTCTTTTAAGAACTTCACAACTTTATCTTCCAGCAATGCTTCTGTTCTATTTGAATCTTTATAGTATTTAACCAATTTATCTACAGAGATACCTGTCTTTTCGGCTTCTTCTTTGGCAAGTACTTCCAATTCGGAATCGTCAACCGAAATGTTTTCTTTTTTTGCTAAGTTTTCTAATATGATCTGCCATTTAGCTGTCCATTCGGCGCGTTCTTTTAATTGATCGGCTACAGCGCGTTCATCAAATGGTTGTTTGTATCTTTTAGCGTTTTCTTTTTCCATTTCAATTAATCTGTTTTTCAGATTTTCAACATAACCCGGAGGTGCTGTAAAGTCATTATTTTCAACAACTTTATTTATTAATGAATTGCTGAAAATATTTTCTGTCTGTCCCTCATAATAACTTTCAAAATTCTTTTTAAGTTCAGCTTTTAATTCATCTAAACTTGAAGCCTTATCTTTGGAAAGTTTTTTTACCAATTCTTCGGTTGGTTCTGGCAGAACAATTTTTTCAATTTTGGTAATATCTGCCGAGTAATTGAATTCCTCAACGTGTTTTTCTTCACCGTGAAAATGTTCGTCCGTAAATACAAAATTAAAAGTTTCACCTACTTTTTTATCTTTTGCACTTTGAGCAATTTGAGGATTAACATTCGATTCCGATAGATCAATAACAATATTTTCGCTGCTGCTGCCTGATATCGGATTGTTTTCTTTATCAAGTCTTTGAAGATTAACCGTTATTCTGCAATTATTATTTTCTACAGCATCAGCCGGTTCGAAAGTTGCATTTTGTTTTAATAAATAATCAATTTCTTTCTGAACATCTTCATCTTTTACTTTGAAAATAGGTTTCTCTATTTCAATTCCTTTATAATCTTTTAATTCAAGTTCAGGTTTAATTTCATATTTAACTTTAAAAAATAGTTTTTCATTTTTAACAAAATCTATATCGGTTAACGCAGGAGTACTTATTGGTTTTAATTCTTTTTCGTCAACTACATCCCAGAATTTTTTTTGTGCAATTTTTTCGCTTGCCTGGTATTCAATAGCTTCGCCATACATTTTTTTTATCATATGCATAGGTACTTTTCCTTTACGGAAGCCTGGTACCGCAATAGTTTTGCTTTCTTTTTTATATGCTTCTTCAATTTCCGGTTTTATTTCTTCGTAACTAAGATTCACTTCAACTTCGTGTTCAGAATCCGAAATAATATTTACTTTTGTTTCCAAATATAACCTCTGTAATAAATGATTTTAAAACTGGTACGAGAGGGGGGACTCGAACCCCCACACCTTGCGATACTAGATCCTAAGTCTAGCGCGTCTGCCAATTCCGCCACTCTCGCAGAAATAAGAAAACAAAATTATGGTTTAACTTGATTAAAAGCAAGAAAAGTAAACCCTGAAAAACATCCTTTATAGAAGAAATTTGCTGAAATCGTTATGTCGAATAATATTTTTATTATATTATTGAAGAAAAAAAACTATTTTACGCTTATTAAATCCAATAAATTCATGCCTTAATGGAAAATCTTGTAGGGAAAAAAATAGAAAATTATGAAATCCTAAGCCAAATAGGGAAAGGAGGCATGGGAGAAGTTTATCTGGCCCATGATCTTAAACTAGACAGGCGGGTTGCGATTAAAATTTTAGGTTCCGCTGTTGTTGATAATGCAAAATTTATTGAAAGATTTAAAAGAGAAGCCAAAAACCAAGCTCAGCTTTCTCACCCTAATATTGTTACAGTTTTTGGATTTATTGAATATCATAATCTTCTCGGCATTGTAATGGAATATGTTGACGGTGAAAGTTTGGATAAAATTATTTACCGTCAGAAAAGATTGCATATATATGATGCAATTTATATTACCCGTCAGATTTTAGCCGGTTTAGGATATGCGCACACAAAAGGATTTGTTCACCGCGATATAAAACCTTCCAACATAATTCTTAATAAAGAGGGAATTGCGAAAATCGTTGATTTCGGGATTTCAAAATCTCTATTTGATAAAGGAGTTACTCACACAGGCGCTAAAATCGGTACTGTTTTATATATGAGTCCCGAACAAATTATGGGGAAAGATGTTACTCACAGAAGTGATATTTACGCTTTAGGTTGCACATTATACGAAATGCTTGTCGGCCAGCCTCCATTTTACGAAGACAGTGAATACAATGTTATGGAAGGACATTTAAAGAAAAAGCATAAAAAAGTTAATGAAGTAATGCCCGGTACTTCTGAAATTATAGATAAAATAATTGAAAGAGCTTTGGCAAAAGACGCTAATGAAAGGTACAATGATTGCGGCGAATTTCAGCAGGCAGTTCATGAATTGGATAAATACTTAGCGCAGGTTGAATCAAACTTATTCAATCAAAAAAAACGGAAGCCAAAATCTAAATCATTTTCAATCTTGGCATTTTCTGGATTTATTTTAGCAATGTTTGGGTTATCTTATTTTGTTTTTCTTCAGGTTGATGCCCTGCTCCACAGCGAACAGCTTAACGAATTGAAAAAATACAGCTTTCAGTCCTTGTTTAATTCAACTGATGACAGTCCGGGTTTTACAGGTTTAAAAAAATTAAAAAGCGGTACAAATTTTAGAATTAATTCAATTTCATTTCTTGATGAAAGAAATGGTTTTGCTTTGGGTGATTCAGGTACAGTGCTTACGACATCCGACAGCGGAAATACATGGCAGCAAATAAATATTTATAGTAAAAAGAATATTTATGATGGTTATTTTCTTCCAACCGGAAAATCAATTTTAGTTGGGGATAGTTCTGCATTTTACTTCAGCACCAATTATTTAAATGATTACAGGCAGATTCTTATTCAGGGGAATAATACTCTATTTAGAATTCATTTTATTGATGACTTGACGGGTTTTGTTTTAGGAAATAACGGTATAATAATGAAATCCTTGGATGGAGGTTTATCCTGGCGGCGGATATTTTCACCTACAAATCAATTATTATATGATGTATCGTTTGTAAACGAAAGTCTGGGATTTATTGTAGGATGGAATGGAACCGTTCTTAAAACAACTGATAGAGGTGAATCCTGGACTATTGAAAAACCAATGACGCGCAAGTATTTAAAATCAATTGATTTAATGGGCGAATACGGTGTTATTGTCGGCGGCGGCGGCGAAATTTATAAAACCGATAATGCAGGTGAAACATGGACATTAATAAATGTTGATAATATAAGCGGGTTGCAGAAAGTAAAGTTTATTAATGAAAATCTAGTTATTGCTATTGGAAGTAAAGGAAATTTTATAGTTTCAAATAATAAAGGTGAGAATTGGAATCTTCTTGATGAAGACATTTTCGAAAATCTCACAAATTTATGTTCCACACCATTAGGCAGACTTTTTCTTGTTGGTGTAAATGGAACAATTATTAAATTATTGTAAAGGTAAAACTTGGAAAAATTTGTAATTAATGGCGGTGTGCCTTTAGCTGGCAGAGTAAAAGTAAGCGGAGCAAAAAATGCCGCTTTAGCTCTTATGCCTGCGTGTATACTTAATTCGGGTATTAATAAAATATTTAATATTCCCGAAGTTAATGACATTTTTACGATGATGAAGCTTTTAAAAGAATTGGGAGTTAATTCTGATTATAATAATTTTGAGATGTCAATTGATTCGTCAAATATTACAAGTCAATTTGCTCCTTATGAACATGTAAAAAAAATGAGAGCTTCAGTATATGTGCTTGGCCCATTGCTTGCCCGTTACGGTCATGCTAAAGTTTCGATGCCGGGCGGATGTGCTTGGGGCCCTCGCCCAATAAATTTACATCTAGAAGCGATGAAAAAGCTGGGAGCGGAAATAGATCTTGAAGATGGGTATATTATCGCTAATTCAAAAAAACTTCAAGGAACAAAACTGCATTTTGATATTTCTTCCGTGGGAGCGACCGGGAATGCAATGATGGCAGCTGTATTGGCTAATGGAGAAACTACAATTTCAAATGCGGCAATTGAACCTGAAATAACATTACTTGCCGAATTTTTAATTGATATGGGAGCAAAGATAGATGGAGCAGGTACAAGTCATCTTATAATTCAAGGAGTCGACGAGCTAAAATCTGCAGAAGTAACAAATATTCCCGATAGAATTGAAGCAGGAACCTTACTTATTGCGGCGGCAATAACTAAAGGAAATATTGAACTTGAATACGGAAATAATGATCATCTTGATTCTGTTATTTCTAAACTAAATGACAGCGGAGTTAACGTTATTAATAACAATGGTTTATTGTCTATTAACGCAAGTGGTTTATCCGCTAAAAATATTGACATTCAGACAGCAATTCATCCGGGATTTCCTACTGATATGCAGGCGCAATGGACAATTTATATGGCGCTTGCAAATGGCACTTCAACAGTTACGGACAATATTTATTTTGATAGATTTAAACATGTTCCCGAATTAGTTAGATTGGGAGCAGATATTGAAGTTATGAAAAACAGCGCGATCATTAGAGGGGTAAAGTCCTTAAACGGCGCAAAAGTTATGTCAACTGATTTAAGAGCAAGCGCATCCTTAGTCTTAGGTGGTCTTGCTGCCGAAGGGACTACTGAGGTATTAAGGATTTATCATATTGACAGGGGATATCAGAGAATTGAAGAAAAATTGATAAATCTTGGAGCTGACATAAAAAGAGTTTCGACATCAGAATTTTAACTGTGTTGAAGAGAAATCAAATATTTGTTTTTCCCGTTTTATTATTAACGATAATTACCGGGATAAATGTATATCTTCAAACCCTTCCTCTAACTAACGTGCTCCATTATGAATTTTCTGCAATAAATGGAATTATTCAGTCATTATTCGGGGGACTGATTTCCATTTATTTTATTAATAAAAACTCGCTGAAAAAAGAAATTCAGTTTAACGTATTCAAATCAAATTTTAGATTCTTATTTTTATTTACTTTTTCGCAATTCTTACTGGCTTTTATCTTTAATGTTTTTGCTCAAATCTGTCCTCTTTCAGAAGGATTATTGTTTTATTTTGTAATAACCATACCTTCATTTTTTATTGGGATAATTATAGGGATATTTGCTTTTTCGATTTCCGGAAGATATTCAATTCTAATATTTATTTCAATTTGGCTGTTAGTATTGCTTGCTCCGATATCGGAATTGTACTCAAATCCGCAGTTATATTTTTATAATCCTTTTATTGGTTTTTCACCCGGAACTATATACGACGAAGATATTACAATTACATTTCCTTTAATTCTTTACCGGATTATGAATATTATCTTTTTTCTATTTGTTTTCTATTTAGTTATTGATAAAAGATTATATAAAATTGAATTTCATAAAACTATTAGGGTTTTAGTCATTGTAATATCAGTACTTAGCTTCTCTTTATTAAAACCAAGTTTTGGATTATCTACAGATTTAAGCAGAATGCAGAAAGAGTTAAAAAACACGATTGAAACAGATCATTTTTTAATATTTTATTCGGAAGATTTCACAAAATCTCAAAAAGACGATTTGATTCTAAACCACGAATATGCATATGAAGTTTTAAAAAATGAATTAAAAGATGAACCAGAAACGAAAATATTTTCATTTATATTTAAAGACGGAGCACAGAAAGGTGAACTTTTCGGGTCCAAAAACGCTGATGTAGCTAAACCTTGGCTCAATCAAATATATTTAAATTATTCAAACTATTCTGCTACTTTGCAGCATGAAATCGCTCACTTATTTTCTGCCAATTACGGAATAACAATTTTTAAAATTGCCGATAATTTTAATCCGGTTCTAATTGAAGGATTTGCGACTTCTTTAGCTAATAATTATGACGACAATGACATTCATTTTATGGCGGGGCTGGCCTATAATTCAGGTTATAATATTTCAATAAGTTCATTTTTTACGGGATTTAACTTTTTCGGTCAAACTTCTTCTATTTCTTATATTTACGCAGGTTCGTTTATAAAGTATTTAAGTGAATTTTACGGAATCTCAAAAACAAAAGAACTTTACGGAAATTTAGATTTCGAGAGTATTTTTAATAAAAAAATTGAAGAACTTGAAACTGAATATTATGAATTTCTTTTAAGTAAAAATTTTATTTATAACAAAAATACGGCGGATTTGTATTTTGGCAGTAAACCGATTTTTAAAAGGTTTTGCGCGCGTTTTGTGGCTAATGAAATTAAAAAAGGTTTTGAATATTATAATTCTGAAAAGTTTTTTGAAGCGGAGCAGGTTTTCTCTGATATTTACAACGTCTCAGATTCTTATCAATCTTTGGCCGGAAAAACCAATTCATTAATTAAATTAAATCGAATTAATGATGCGCTTAATTTTATAAATAATGAGATCAAAAAGTTTGAAGGCACTTCTTATTTCTTTAATTTGGAAATTCTTTTAGGTGATCTTTTTGTAAGAAATAAAGAATTCAATAAGGCAGATTCGATCTATTCGGTATTAATGGAGCAAAATCCCAAACCGGTATATAAAAATCTGGCGTTTTTCAGAAAAATATTATTACATGAAAATGACTCTTTATTAGTAAAATATTTAGAAGCTGAACCGGATAATAAACTAACGATAATTAAGGAAATTCTTTTAGAAACAAATGATCCGCAAATTGTGCCTTTTTATTTGAATTTGTCAGAAAAAGAAAATTATAACGATAGGAAAAATTTTATAACCGGATTAGGGGAGCATGCTGTTTCAGCAAATTCCTTGTTTGAAATTTCTAAAACAGCGTCTTTAAATAATGATTATAATTACGCTGTAAATTGTTTAAATATTGCATTAAAATTAGAAATAAATGAAAATAAAAAAATCATTTATAATGAGTATTTAAAAAAATATAAATGGTTTCATAAATTCGGTACTGATGTTTTATCCAATTCAACTATTACAAATTGAGAATCAAATCATGGATTTTAATAAATATTTCAGTTCTAAGAAAATTTATACTATTATTTCAGAACTTGCTGCTGAATTAGAATGTGAAGTTTATGTCGTTGGCGGTTTTGTTAGAGATTTAATTCTAGAAAAAGATAAGAAAGAAGTAGATTTTTTAATAGTTGGCGACGGTATTAATTTTGCGCAAAAATTAGCCGATAAACTGAACATTAAAACTCTATCGGTTTATAAAAATTTCGGTACAGCTCATTTTAATTATAATAATTTTGATTATGAATTTGTAGGAGCACGAAAGGAATCCTACAAAAAAGAAAGTAGGAATCCTGAAGTTGAAGCCGGATCTTTTCAAGAAGATATAGAAAGAAGAGATTTTACAATTAATACCCTTGCGGTTTCTTTAAATGCTAATTCATTCGGAAAATTAATTGATACATTCGATGGTGTAAATGATATAATTAATAAAGTAATAAAGACCCCGCTTGATCCTATAATTACATTTAATGATGATCCTCTTCGCATAATGCGCGCTTTCAGGTTTGCCTCTCAACTTGAATTTGAAGTGGACAATAGTATTTTACTGGCAGCCGAACAACTTGCAGAAAGATTAAAAATTATTTCCCAGGAAAGAATTACGGATGAATTTTTGAAAATTCTTTCCTCTCCCAGACCTTCAATCGGTTTAAAACTTCTATATTATTCAAAAGTAATGGATGTAGTATTTCCTGAAGTTGCAAGTCTGGGCGGAGTGGAACAACGGCAGGATCATCACCACAAGGATGTGTTCCTGCATACCTGCCAGGTAGTGGATAATATTTCGCAGAATACCGATGATGTATGGCTTAGATTCGCAGCACTTGTTCACGATATTGCAAAACCTGCGACCAAAAAATTTGTGGAAGGTACCGGATGGACATTTCACGGTCACGAAGAATTGGGCGCGCGAATGATGAAGCATATATTTAATAGAATGAGAATGCCGTTAAACAAATTGGAATATATTGAAAAACTAATACGTCTTCACCTGCGTCCTATTGCATTAGTTGACGACGATGTCACGGATTCCGCAATAAGAAGATTTGTTGTTACGGCGGATGAGGATTTAAATGATTTGATAACTTTGTGCAGAGCCGATATTACAAGCAAGAATCCGAATAAGGTTGCTAAATATCTTGATAATTATAATAGAGTGATGAACAGAGTTATAGAAGTACAGGAAAAAGATAAACTAAGAGCGTTTCAATCTCCGGTTAAAGGAGATGAAATTATGAGTATATGCAATTTAACTCCCTCAAAAAAAGTTGGAGAAATAAAATCCGCAATTGAAGAAGCAATTTTAGAAGGTGAAATTGGTAATAATTATGAAGAAGCATATCAGTATTTATTAAAAATAAAAGATAAATTTCTAAACACATAATTAACCGATTTCAAAAACATTTATTCCAATTCGATTGTTAAACTTATCGTTTGCTGAAGAACTCAAAAAAATAGTTATTTTATCTTAATTAAAATGTAACTTTTAATAATAAGGTTACGTCAAAAGGGCAAAGAAATTAAAATAAATTTAAATAAAACCGTCTTAATGAGGAGCGAAAATGAAAAAATACCTAGTTCTTTTCTGTGCATTCTTGATATCCACAAGCTTATTTGCTCAACAGAAACTTACTTTAACTGAAGCTGTATCTATTGCACTTCAAAGAAATTCAAATGTTATTAAATTTCAAAATAACCTCGAAGTTAATAAGTCTAACTTAAAAAGCGCTTGGGGTAATTTATTGCCTAGTCTAGGCGCCTCCGGTTCATGGGGCTGGCAAAGAATAACCGATATTGGGGGTACGCAGATTGATGAATTCGGAGTTCCAAGAGTTTTCGGAGCTTCGGAAACTGAATCAAGAGATTTTTCTTTAGGCGCCGGCGGAAATGTTACATTGTTTGACGGATTGGCTAATTATGCTAATATTTCAGGCAGGTCCGATGATTTGGAGTCAGCAAAACTGGACTTTGAAAGATTAAAAGAAAACACTGTTTTTCAAACTATGGAATTTTATTATAACGTATTAAGACAAGCAGAATTGGTTAAGGTAAGAGAAGATAATGTTCAGTTTAATAAAAAATTCCTGGAACAGGTGCAGGAAAGAAATAGATTAGGTTCAGTAGCAATTGCAGATGTATACTCTCAGCAGGTTCAGCTCGGCAACGCGGAACTTCTTCTAATTCAGCAGCAGAACTTATTTGAGAATTCAAAATCAACCTTGCTTAATTTTTTAGCCTTGGACGTATTGGAAGATTATGAATTTGTTGACCCGTTTGCTGAAGCAAAAGAACTTAAATCTGATTCCTTCCAGTCTCAATTCGGTGACATAACTTCTTTAGTATCAGAAGCATTGACAAACAGAAAAGACTACCAGTCTCAAAAGTATTCTCTTCAAAGCGCCGAAAGCGGTGTATCTGCGGCATTTGGGGGTGTTCTTCCTTCTTTGACTGGTAATTACGGATTTTCAACTAGAGCAACCGAACCGGGAAATCTTTTTGACAGAAAAGCGTACTCTCTTGGGCTAACTTTAAGTCTGCCCATATTTTCTAATTTTAATACCGAAAACAGAATTCAAATTGCTGAAGTCAGCGCTAAAAATGTTGAAGAAGATTTAACAGCTTTGGAAAGACAAATTAAAGTGGAAGTTAAACAGGGTTACCAGGACTTTCAAGCAGCTAAAAAAGGTTTGGATGTTGCTACCAAAAATTTAACTTCGGCCGAAGAAAACAGAAGAATTAATTATGAAAGATACAATCTCGGCTCCGGAACAATACTTGACGTGCTTCAGGCCGATAGAGATTACTCTGTTGCGATAAGCAATAAAATTGACGCAACATTTGAATTTTACAGATTAAAAGACAGGTTGGTAAATTACTTGGGTAAATTGAACTATAAAGATTTTGAATAATTTTTTCTAAAAGGGGATTAGATAAATGGCAAACGGTAAAAAGAAATCTAAAAAGAAAATAATAATTATCGGAGTTATTGTTGTTCTATTATTCACTGTTGTGGGTCTTGTTGCCTTCGGCGGAAATAATGAGGTAATAGTATCGGTGCAGACTGAAGATGTTGTAAAAAGAAATATTACACAGGTAGTATCAGCTACCGGAAAAATCAATCCTGTTTTTCAGGTAATAATAACTCCTGAAGTGACCGGTGAAATTGTTGAACTGCCGGTTGAAGAAGGCGACGATGTGAAAAAAGGTCAGCTCTTACTTAGAATTAAACCTGATATTTATATTGCGCAAAAAAATAGAGCGGAAGCTAGTCTTAAATCTGCCGAAGCTAATTTAAATGTAAGGCAAGCCACTTTGGATCAAGTTGAATCAGAGTATAAAAGAGTTCAAGGATTGTATGACAAAGGTTTAGCAAGCGATTCACAGCTTGAACAGGCGAAAGCAAATTATCTTCAGAATAAAGGACAATATGAATCGCAGCTTGCGATAGTTGCTCAAGCTAGCGAATCATTAAAAGAAGCACAAGAGAATCTTGCTAAAACTGCTATTTATTCTCCTATTAACGGTACTGTTAGTGCCCTTAATGTTGAATTAAGTGAAAGAGTTTTAGGAAGCGGGTTCAGTCAAGGTACAAATATGTTAACTGTAGCTGATTTAGATAATATGGAAGCTACGGTTGATGTTGACGAAAATGATGTAGTTTTAATATCTGTTGGTGATACGGCAGAAGTTGAAATTGATGCCTTTGGCGATGAGAAATTTCTCGGAACTGTAACTCAAATTGGAAACAGCGCAAAGGTAGCCGGTCTTGGTTCTCAAGACGAAGTGGTAAATTTTGAAGTAAAAATTAAAATATTACATCCTAGCGAAAAAATAAGACCCGGAATGTCATGTGATTCAGATATTAAAACCGAAACAAAAAATGGCGTTCTGACTGTACCTATTCAAAGTGTAACTGCCCGTCAAGAGAAAATGGAAGAACCTGAGGAAGGTGAAAAGCCTGTTACAAGAAAAAATATTAAACCGAAAGAAGTTGTATTTATTGTTGACGGAAACAAAGCTAAAAAGATTGAAGTGAAAACTGGTATAAGCGATGATACCTATATTGAAATTATAGAAGGATTAACCGGTGATGAAAAAATTATAAGCGGTCCTTACAGAGCTATTTCTAAAGAACTTCAGGACAGCACAACGGTTACAGTTTCTAAAGGTAAGGAATTCGGCGTAGATTCTAAGAACTAATTTTCACTAAAAAGAGAAATGAATAATATGAACATTATTAATATAGAACATATTGCTAAAATATATCAGGTCGGCTCCGAGGAAGTTCGTGCTTTAAGAGATGTATCCCTGCGTATTGATAAAAACGAATACGTCGCAATAATGGGTCCTTCGGGATCGGGTAAATCTACGCTGATGAATATTTTAGGATGCCTTGATACACCTTCTAAAGGATTATATGATTTTAACGGTGTGAACGTTAGTGAAATGAATGATAATGAATTAGCTCAAATTAGAAATAGGGAAATCGGATTTGTATTCCAGACATTTAATTTGCTCCCACGTTCGGACGCGCTTCATAATGTTGAACTACCGTTAATATATGCAGGTGTTCCTAACCATGAACGGAAGGAAAGTGCTAAACTTGCATTAGAGCATGTCGGTTTGTCCGATAGAATTCATCATAAACCTAATGAACTCTCCGGCGGACAAAGACAAAGGGTAGCTGTTGCCAGAGCGCTTGTTACTAATCCTTCAATCATATTGGCTGATGAACCTACTGGCAATCTCGATTCAAAAACAGGGCAGGACATTATGGCCTTGTTTAATGATATTTATGAACAGGGAAATACAATTATTATTGTTACGCACGAAGAAGAAATAGCGAAACATGCAAAAAGAATTATAAGATTAAAAGACGGTCTGATTGAAACTGATACAATTGTTCAAGACAGAATTGTTCCCGAAAAAAGGGAAGTCACAGTATAATGGCAAGGAGGTAAAGGATGTCAAACTTTCTGTTTGAGTTAAAAGAAGGATTGGTCATTTCCTTTAAGGCAATAAAAGCAAATAAAATAAGATCCGTGCTTACTACTCTTGGTATTATTATCGGTGTATGGGCGGTTGTTACAATGTCGACTGCAATAAAAGGAATAGATCAGGCATTTCAGACAGGCGTTTCTTCATTGGGGTCCGATAATATTTATATAGATAAATGGGAATGGTTCAATAATGATATACCCTGGTGGGAGCTGCGAAACAGAAAAAACCTTGATTTGGAGGATTTTGAAAAATACAAGGAACTTGCAAAACTGCCTGTTGCTGTTGCACCTTCGGTAGGAACACAGCAGACCGTAAAACATGAAGAGAAATTAGTTGAATTCATCAATATTACCGGCACAACTAACGAATATATTGAGACTACAAATCTTTCGTTCAGCAGCGGAAGATTTTTTAACGAACTTGAAAGTAACGGTAATAGAAATGTTATTGTCCTTGGTTATACTGTCGCCGATAAACTTTTTCCTTTAGGCAACGCATTAGGCAATGAAGTTAAAATAAAAGGCAATAAATTAAAAGTCGTTGGCGTGCTTGAGGAACAAGGAAGCTGGGTAATGGGAAATTGGAATCCTGATAATCTTGTTTACGTGCCGATCGGATTTATTTTTAAAAACCTGCAAAGGCAGCACTTCAGATCAGTTACAATAAATGTTAGAGCTCCTAATGCTTTAATGGTTGACGCTGTAAAAGAGGAAGCCACTGGTATAATGAGAAGAGTAAGAGGCCTGCAGCACGATGAAGTAAATGATTTCTCAATCAATCAGCAGGAAGGATTGTTAACAAATATTAATCAGACAATTGGCGTAATTCAAATTGCCGGAATATTTATTACCGGACTTTCTCTTTTTGTCGGCGCTATTGGTATAATGAATATAATGTTTGTTTCGGTTAAAGAGAGAACTAAAGAGATTGGAATACGTAAAGCAATCGGCGCTAAAAGAAGAACAATATTAGGACAATTTATATCTGAGTCAGCTATCATTTGTCTTCTTGGAGGCATGATTGGATTAGGGTTAGCCGTTATTACAAGTATTGCAGTAAACCAGTTTTTACCGACATCTGTTCAAAGTGACGCAGTAATTTTAGCAATTGTAATTTCAATATTAACCGGTGTGCTTTCAGGTTTTGCTCCTGCTTATACAGCCGCAAAAATGGATCCCGTTGAAGCTTTGAGGTATGAATAATGAATAAATTATGGGAAATAATTAAGGTTGCATTTTCTTCTCTGCATGCAAATAAATTAAGATCTTCACTAACAATGCTGGGGATAATTGTAGGGATATTTTCGATTATTTCAATAAGTACAATTATAAGTATGCTTCAGACAAGCATAGAAGAAGGCGTTTCGGCATTAGGTAAAAATACATTTCAGCTTCAGAAATGGCCGTCGGTTAGAACTGGTTCTCCCGAAGAAAGAGCTAAAATAAGAAACAGAAAAGATATTACGGTTGAAGAGTATTATAGACTAAACGAGAAATTAAAAGGTGTTGCAATGTCCGTTGGAGCCGAACAATGGAATTTCGGAGTGCGTATTAAATACGGAAGTGAAGAAACTAATCCTAATGTTAGTATTTCAGGAGTGACTATCGGCGCTTTTTCAAATAATAATTGGATAATTGAATCGGGAAGAGAATTTACGCAAAATGAAATAAACAGTGTTGAGGAAGTAATTGTGCTTGGAAAAGATATTGCCAATACCGTTTTTGATTTTATAAATCCTGTCGGACAGGAAATTTGGATGGACGGTCATAAACTAAGAGTAATTGGTGTTCTTGAAAGTCAGGGAGCTGTATTCGGACAAAGTCAGGATAATTTTGCCATAATTCCTATTACTACATATCAGAAATATTACGGTAAAAGAAATAGAAGTGTTAATATTACAGTTCAGGCGTTTGACAGAGAAAGTTATGATAATTTGATAGAAGTTACAGAAGGATATTTCCGTACTATTAGAAAAGTTGAGCCAGGCGTAGAAAATGATTTTGATATTCGTTCGAATGAACAAATGCTTAGACAAATTAATGATATTACTGCAGGTGTAAGAATTGGTTCTTATGTAATAGCAGCTATAGCTCTACTTGCAGCCGGTGTCGGAATTATGAATATTATGCTAGTTTCTGTTACCGAAAGAACAAAAGAAATAGGCATCAGAAAAGCAATAGGCGCAAAAAAATCAAGTGTATTATTCCAGTTTTTAGTTGAGGCCGTGGCTTTAAGCTTGGCGGGAGGATTTGTAGGTATAATTCTCGGCATTGCCGCCGGTAATATTGCCGGTTCATTCTTAGATGCGAAAGCAGTGTTTCCAATTGACTGGGTTATTATCGGCTTTACGTTATGTGTGCTGATCGGTGTAACATTCGGAACCTATCCGGCCTATAAAGCTTCCAACCTTGATCCGATTGAGGCTCTTAGGTACGAGTAAATTTGTATTTCCTTTTTTCCTGATGCTGAATTATTAATAAGTATCATTGAAAATATATGGAAATAATTAAAGTAGCGTTGAGTTCGCTTAACGCCAATCGTTTAAGATCATCTCTAACAATGCTTGGAATAATTGTAGGGATTTTCTCTATTATTTCAATAAGCACCGTAATTTCGATGCTTCAAACAAGTATTGAAGAAGGCGTATCAATGCTTGGCCAAAACACATTTCAGATACAAAAATGGGATGTTGTAATAGGCGGCGGTCATAATGATAGAGCAAGGTATCGAAATAGAAAAGATATTACAATTGAAGAGTATTACAGGTTAAAAGAAATGCTGACCGATGCTAAAGCCGTCGGCGCAGAGCAATGGGGATTCGGAAAAGTATTAACATTTGGCAATAAAGAAACAAATCCGAATATTTCGCTTTCAGGATGCACGCAGGAAGCCTTTCCTAATAATCAATGGGTAATAGAAAACGGCAGAGAGTTTAATCAAAACGATATTAATAGTTTTAATCGCGTTGTAATTATAGGTGCGGATGTCGCAAAAGTTTTATTTGATTTTATTAATCCCATTGGACAGGAAATTAAAGTTGACGGACATAAATTAAAAATTATAGGCGTGCTTGAAAAACAAGGCGCAATGTTCGGTCACAGCCAGGATAACTTTGCGGTAATACCGATTTCAACATATCAGAATTTTTACGGTAGAAGATCAAGAAGCATTAATATTACTGTAACCTCATTCGATAGAGAATCTTATGAAGATTTGATTGAAAAATCCGTTGGAGCTATGCGGATTATCAGAAAAGTACCGGCCGGAGAAGAAAATGATTTCGGTATTTTTTCAAATCAGTCAATTCTTACGCAAATAAATGAAATTACCGAAGGAGTTAGATTAGGTTCCTATGTAGTTGCGGCAATTGCTCTTCTTGCCGCCGGTGTTGGTATTATGAATATAATGCTTGTTTCGGTTACTGAAAGAACAAAAGAAATAGGAATCCGTAAAGCAGTAGGTGCAAAAAAGAGGAATATCCTTCTTCAATTTTTGATTGAAGCAATTATTTTAAGTATAGCCGGCGGAATAGCCGGAATAATTTTCGGAATTTCAGCCGGTAATTTCGCAGGTTCATTTCTTGAAGCTAAAGCGGTTTTCCCAATTGATTGGGTAGTAATAGGTATTTTACTTTGTGTTATTATTGGTGTAACGTTTGGAACGTACCCGGCTTACAAAGCCGCTAACCTTGATCCTATTGACGCACTTAGGTACGAATAGTTTTAATGTAAACGAATATTCAAGTGTAATCTCAAGTTAGGTACAGCTAAATCGATTCATAATTTCTATTCTATTATATTTTTAAACCGTATTCTTAATTGATGCTAATAATAAGTCCATTTAATTTCTCCTTGCAATAGAAATCCATTCCATTTAGATTTATTTTTATTAATAATCATCTCAAAGCAATTGGATATCCGAAATAGCTATAAATATATATTCTCCATAATATTTTTTATCACTTCTCAAATTTATTCGCAGAATGATTTTAATACTATTTCCGTAACCGATACTATTTTAATTAATCTAAAAAACGAATATAAAATAAAAGCAATTTCGATTATCCCATTTTCCGAAAAATTAATAATTAGCGGCCGAAATCTGAATAATAATGATTTCAATTTTGATTACAGATTGGGCAAGTTCACATTGTCAGATTCTCTGGAATACTCAATATTCGACACAATTTTTATCTCATATGAAATGAGACTTATGAATTTTAGGAATGAATACAAAAACAGAAGTCTTGTTTATCAATATGATGAATTGAATTCCGATACGGTAAGAATTGTAAAATCATTATCGAAACCTTTAACATCAGAATCAATTTTCGGTGAAGGAATACAAAAAAGCGGAACAATCTTACGCGGATTTACAGTCGGAACAAATAAAGACTTTACCGTTAACAGCGGTCTCCGTCTGCAGTTATCTGGCAGATTGTCGGATGATATTGAAATTGTCGCGGCATTAACTGATGAAAATACACCTATTCAGCCAGAAGGTAATACCGAAACACTAGATGAACTTGATAAAGTATTTATCGAATTAAAACATAAAAATGCGATTGGTACTTTTGGTGATTATGATTTAACGAAAAGAATCGGAGAATTCGGAAATATTAATAGAAAGTTACAGGGAATTAAAACGGAATTTAATATTGATAATTATTCGGGAGCGGTTGCAATTGCCGGATCAAGAGGAAAGTTTAATACAAATGAATTTACCGGGCAGGACGGAAATCAAGGCCCATATAGATTGTATGGAGTAAATAATGAAAGAAATATTATAATTATTGCCGGCAGCGAAAAAATTTATTTGGATGGCGTTGAATTAAAACGCGGTGAGAATAATGATTATACAATTGAGTATGCAAACTCAGAAATAATATTTACACCTAATAGAATAATTACATCTGCAAGCAGAATTAATGTTGACTTTGAATATACCGACCGTCAATTTAATCGAAATTATATCGGCGCGGACTTATCATCTTCTTTTTTTAATAATAAATTAAAAATTACATTGGGATTTTTTAAAGAAGGTGACGATAAAAACAGTCCTATTGATATTTCAATATCTGACAATGAAAGAAAAATATTAGAACTCGCGGGTGACGACCGTAATAAAGCTATTATTGACGGTGCTAAAATTGCCGAACCTGATTCTTTAGGCAATATAAAAGGATTTTATGAAAAAATAGATTCAACAATAAACGGAATTATGTATTCTATTTATAAGTATAATCCGGGCGGTATCAACTCTTTATACAATGTTACGTTTTCATTTGTCGGCGCAGGAAAAGGTGATTATTCGCAGATTAGTCTTGGCAACTACAGATTTGCGGGACCCGGGGAGGGATCCTATATGCCTATAAAATATTTGCCCGTAGCGCAATCAAATCAGCAGGCAAATATTATTATTGAAGCTGAACCATTTAAAGATGTGAATCTTAAGCTGGAATTTGCGGGTAGCATCTTTGATAAAAATACTTTCTCAAATATTAATGACGGTGATAATTTTGGAAATGCCAGGAATATTTTTCTAAACATAAAACCGCGTGAAATTTATTTAGGTGGTATCAGTTTGGGTAAAGCTGGTTTAAGTTATAAAGATAGATTTATACAAAATAAATTTTCTGCTCTTGACAGAATTAATGAAGCGGAGTTTAAGCGGTACTATAATTTGTCTGATAATATTAATGCGGATGAACAGCTGCGTGAAATTAATTTATCTATTGTCCCGACCGAAAATCTAAAAATAAATTCTCAATACGGATTTCTTAAAAAAGGTAACTCATTCAATTCCGACAGATTTTTTACAAATGTTGATTTTAGAAAAGACGAATCAATAAACGTTTATTACAATTTTGATATTGTAAAATCGGAAAACAGTTTAATTAAAAGTAATTGGCTGCGTCAAAACGGAAAAGCTGATTATAACTTCGGATTTATAAAACCGGGTTTCGAATTTCTTCATGAAGATAAAAAGGAAAATTTACTTTCTTCAGATTCACTTATAAATACAAGTTTATATTACTTTGAATATTCTCCCTTGTTTGAAATTTCAGGAGGAAGCGGAGTAACATTTACTGCCAAATATTCAGTTAGGGATGAATCATTCCCTTTGGCAGGAGTGCTTAATTCTGAAAGCCGGTCAACTTTACAAAGTTATCAAATCAATTATTCCGGGATTAAAGAATTTACTACCAACCTTAATGTAACTTTCCGCAATAAAAAATATGAAGAAATATTTAAGGAACTTGGCAGAATTGATAATGAAACAGTTCTGATACGTTCTCAATCACGTATAAGTTTGTTCAATAGATTTCTTGAAGGAGAATCGTTTTATGAAGCTTCCACTCAAAAAGCGGCGCGACTCGAAAAAGTATTCATTCGTGTTGAACAGGGAACGGGAAATTATATTTATCTGGGCGACATAAACAACAATGGGATAGCGGAGGAATTCGAATTTGAGCCGGCGGTTTATGACGGCGATTTTATTGTAACAACAATTCCCACAGACGAGCTTTTCCCTGTAATAGATTTGAAAGCAAATGTGCATTTTAATTTAGACTTCTCAAAAATTTTCAGCGGGAACGGGCTGTTAAATGCTCTCTTGAATCCGGTTTCAACAGAAACTTTTCTTAGGGTTGAAGAAAACAGCAAGGAACCGGATTTAAACAAAATTTATCTTCTGCAATTCTCCAATTTTTTAAATGACTCAACAACAATTACAGGTTTTAATTCTATTCAGCAGGATTTAAATCTCTTTAAAAATAAACGCGAATTCTCTTTGAGGTTTAGGTTTAATCAGAGACAAAGTTTAAATCAGTATAGCGCCGGCACTGAAAAAGGTTTTGCCAGGGAAAGGAGTCTCAGACTAAAATTCAAAATGGTTAAAGAAATAAATAATCAAACTGACTTAGTAAACGAAATTGATAACCTTTACGCAAACTCGTCTTCCAATAGAGCAAGACTATTAACTAGAAATGAAATCTCGACCGACTTTTCATACCGGCCCGAAAATAATATTGAGATTGGTTTCAAAATTAAAAGCGGAAGAAGTCAGGACGATTACCCTTCTTCTCCTACAATAATCACTAATAATTCTTTGACATTAAGTATTACATATTCAATTGCAAACCGCGGTAGACTGAGAGCCGAAATAGAAAGAAATGAGCTGTTGACAAATACAAACGAAAATTTCATACCATTTGAAATTTTGAGAGGAAATCTTATCGGGAAAAACTATTTTTGGAGATTAAACTTTGATTATAGAATTTCCGGTAATTTACAAACTACTATAACTTACAACGGAAGACTTCAAGGTAAAGGAAAAACAGTTCATACAATGCGTGCTGAAGCAAGAGCGTATTTTTAGTAGCAAGTATCAAGTAATGAGTAGCAGTTTCAAGAAATTAGAAGAGGTCTTATGGAAGTATTATCCAATTTAATTGAAGCTCATGTTTTTAGAATTGAAGATGCTAAATTATATTTCCTTTTGCTTAAACGCCGTAATAATGAATCATATCCGAACTTATGGCAAATGGTTACAGGAGCAATTGAAGATAAAGAAATTGCATATAATGCCGCGGCAAGAGAAATAGTTGAAGAAACAGGAATTATAATTGATAAATTATGGGTTGTACCGAATGTAAATTCATTTTATTCGCATCAGAAAAATAAATTAGTAATGGTTCCCGTATTTGCGGCAAAAACTGATGACAAAATAATTAGATTATCTGACGAACATTCGGAATATAAATGGGTCAGCAAAAATGAAGCATTAAAACTTTTAGCATGGCCCGGACAAAGAAAATCTGTAGAAATAATTTATGATTATTTTATGAATCAAAATGAATTTCTTTCTTTTAATGAGATAAATCATTTTAAAATTATCAAATAAAAATTAGCATTTACTTTCGAAAATTTTCATTTTTATAAGTCAAATTAATTTCCTTCATAATAAAACAAGAGGATGATTTTGGGATTACTAATAGTCGGTTCAATCGCGCTGGATTATATTGAAACACCATTTGATAAAATTGAAAACGCTCTCGGCGGTTCTACAACCTATATCGCTTTGGCTTCAAGTTATTTTACCGGCCCGGTTCAAATTGTTGGAGTTGTCGGCGACGATCTTGATAATGATCATATTAAAATGCTTGAAGACCATAATATTGATATTGACGGTCTGCAGATTATTGAAGGTGGAAAAACTTTCAGATACGGCTGCAAATATCATTATGATTTAAATGTCCGCGATACTTTATATACTGAACTGAATGTGTTCGAATCTTTTAATCCTGTTATTCCTGAAAAATCAAGAAAATCGAGATTTGCTCTATTGGGAAATATTCATCCCGATCTTCAGTCAAATGTTTTAGATCAATTGGATAATCCCCATTTTATCGTATGCGATACTATGAACTATTGGATTGAGGGATGGCTTGAAAGTTTATTAAAAGTATTAAAAAGAGTTAATGTGTTAATCATAAATGATTCTGAAGCAAGACTCCTTTCACAGGAACCGAATTTAATTAAAGCCGCAGCAAAAATTCAGGCAATGGGTCCGCAGTATATTATAATTAAAAAAGGGGAACACGGTGCGCTTTTATTCGGAGAAGATACTGTCTTTTCAGCTCCCGCATATCCACTCGAAGATATATTTGACCCTACCGGCGCGGGCGACGCATTTGCGGGCGGATTTACAGGATACCTTCACAAAACTGCCGATCTAAGTTTTGAAAATCTTAAAAGAGCTGTGGTATACGGAAGCACAATGGCTTCTTTCTGCGTACAGAAATTTAGTACTAAAGGACTTGAAAAATTATCTACATTACAAATTCACGACAGGTTTTTGGAATTTAAAGAACTATCAAGGTTTGATGATGATGTCTCAATTTAAAAGTATTGAATTCAGAAATGGTATGTTTCGTTATTTAGATCAGACTAAACTTCCGCTAAAAGAAAAATATATTGAAACTGATGATTATGAAAGAATTGCTCTTGCTATTGAAAGGCTCGAAGTAAGAGGAGCTCCCGCCATTGGAATTTCGGCTGCATACGCAATTGCATTGGGAATGAAGAATGTTACGGATAATTATAAGGTTTCTTTTAAGAAAATATATGACAGGCTAGCCGCAACAAGGCCGACTGCCGTAAATTTATTTTGGGCTCTTGATGAAATGGAGAATTATTTTTCAACACTCAATAGTTACGAAAATCTTTATGGATTGCTTCTTTCACAAGCTAAAAATATTCATGATGATGATATTAACAAATGCGATAAAATCGGGGAAAACGGATTGGAAATATTTAATAAGGAGTCCGTTGTTTTAACGCATTGTAATACAGGAAGATTAGCCACGGGGGGAGAAGGTACCGCACTAAGTATTATAAAAAAAGGCTTTGAAAACGGGAAAGTAAAATTTGTTTATTCGGATGAAACGCGTCCGCTTCTTCAAGGCTCAAGATTAACTGCTTTTGAGCTTTCTAAATCGGGCATTCCTTTTGCAATAAATACCGATTCAGCTGCGGCAATGCTTATGAGTCAGAATAAAATTGATATTGTTATTACCGGCGCCGATAGAATAGCCGTAAACGGCGATTCAGCAAATAAAATAGGCACTTATAATTTGGCGGTTTTATGTAATTATCATAAAATTCCGTTTTATATTGCGGCTCCTACTTCAACTATTGATAAAAGTTGTAAAGACGGAAGCAGTATAAATATAGAAGAAAGAAATAAAAGTGAAGTAACAAATGTAAATGGCGTTAAAGTTACAAGAGACGATTATAATGTTTATTCTCCGGCTTTTGATGTTACGCCAAACGAATTAATAACAGGTATTATTACGGAAGAATCATTACACAAACCTCCGTATAATTTTTAAATGTCTGAAATTATAAAAACAAAAGCTGTTGTAATTAAGAAGCTTGATTATGGCGACACAAGTAAAATAGCAACATTTTATACAGAAGACTACGGGAAAATTACAGGAATTATTAAAGGCGCGCGTACTGCTAAATCCAAAATGGGACCGGTAGTTGACATACTAAACACACTTCAAATTGTTTATTACAAAAAAGAAAACAGAGAAGTTCAGCTTATAAGCAAAGCAGAACTTATCAATCACCATTCCAAAATAAAAGAAGATCTGGATAAACTTAAATTTGCATCTGCGGTTGCTGAACTATTACTGCATCTTAATCTTGAAGATGAAGCTCATCCGAAATTATTTAAAGGAACTGTAAAGATTCTGGAATTAATGAACGAATCAAAAGAAGTTCCCGAATACTATTTTATTAAATATCTTATATTTTTCTTGAAAGAACTTGGCTACGAAATTCAACTTGAAAATTGTTCATGCTGCGGCAATAATACCGAACCCGGCGAAGGATATTTTTTTAATTTTAACAGCGGAATTTTATGCATGAATTGTAAGAACGACCAGCTAATTTCATTTGAATTTTCACCGGAACTTTTCAATTTGTTGATGTGTTTAAGCCGTAGAAATAACGAATGTAAATACAGTGTCAAAGATCTCAATAGGCTGATTTACTTTTTTGAAAAATATATTTCATACCATATTCCGGAATTTAAAGGTTTGAAATCCTTACATGTTTATTAAAAGAAAACAATATTATTAGGAGATAAAAAATGAATCGCAGAAAAATTATTGGAGCGGCAGCACTTGTTCTGTTCGGAATTATATTCGGATCTGTATTGGTTTCAGGTTTCGGATGGGTAAGACCGTCGGCAGCTGAAATTCAAATTGGTAGCGAAAACCCGCCTGTTGTAAATGTTACACCGGATATTGTTGCTTTTAACAATGCCTTTGTTGAAGTGGCAAATAAAGTTACACCATCAATTGTTCAAATAACAGTTGTTACGGAAGTTAAAAGTAATTTCCATGATCAGTTTAAATTTTTCTTCCCGTTCCGGGATGACGTGCCTCAAGAAAGACAGGGAGGAGGTAGCGGTGTTATTATTTCCAACGACGGATATATTCTGACAAATAATCACGTAGTTGAAAACGCGAGTTCTGTTCAGGTTGCTTTTACAGATAAAAGAAGATTCGACGCGACTGTTGTAGGTACGGATCCTTTAACCGATTTGGCTGTAATTAAAGTGAACGCAGAAAATCTGCCAGCGGCTTTTCTCGGTACTTCGGATAATGTTCAAGTTGGAGAATGGGTAATGGCAATAGGTAATCCGCTTTCTTTCTCTTCTACCGTTACTGCGGGTATTGTAAGCGCAAAAGGAAGAAGTCTAAATATTATCAAGGATACAAAAGGTTACGGAGTAGAAAACTTTATTCAAACAGACGCGGCAATTAATCCTGGAAACAGCGGAGGTGCGCTTGTTAATCTTAAAGGAGAAGTTATCGGCATCAATTCTGCAATTGCTACAAACGGTATGACAAGCAGTTACATCGGATATGGTTTCGCAATACCAATTGATTTGGCAAAAACTGTAGCCGCCGATTTAATCGCTAACGGCAAGGTGAGCAGAGGTTATATCGGAGTAAGTATTGAAGCAGTAAATGATGAAACGGCAAAAGCATTCGGTTTGGATAAACCTGCCGGTGTTTTAATTCAAAATGTTTTGGAAGACGGAGCCGCCGCTAAAGAGGATATTAAAGCTGGCGATATCATTCTTAAAATCGACGGACATGAAGTTAATCAGCCAAACGAACTTCAAAGTTATGTTGCGCGTAAAAGGGCCGGAGATAAAGTTAATCTTCAATTATTCAGAGACGGTGATAAAATTGAAAGAAATGTTAAATTAAAAGCACCCGACGGCGACAGTAATGCAGAGCCTGTTTCAAATAATAAAATCGAAAAAGATGATATGGATCTTGATATTCAGGAAGTTACTTTAGATAATATCGGAATGTCTGTGAAAAATCTTAAGTCTTCCGAACGCGAAAGCTACAAAGTTGAAAGCGGAATACTAATCAGTGATGTTAAACCTTACAGCAAAGCTTATAACCAGCAGCTTGGTCAAAATGTAGTTATTGTTGAAGTAGATAAAAAACCTATTAATTCTGTAAGAGAATTTGAAAAAATAGTTAAATCTAAAAAAGGCGAGGCAATACTGCTTAAAGTCGTTTATAAAAACGGATCAACAAGATATGTAGGACTTGAAATACCAAGCTAAAAAATAAATATATTTTTATTTCAAAAAGCGTTCTTTTAAGAACGCTTTTTTTATATTTGCATATCCGATCACAAATCCAAATAAAATATGATAAGATTTATTACCGCCGGCGAATCGCACGGAAAAGGTTTAACAACTATTATTGACGGATTCCCGTCCAATTTAAAAATAGAAAACGAGTACATAAATTTTCATTTAAAAAGAAGGCAGATGGGATACGGCCGCGGCTTAAGAATGAAAATTGAAACAGATACTGCCGAAATTCTTTCAGGCATCAGGTTCCAGAAAACTTTAGGAACTCCTATTTCACTTTTTGTAAAAAATTATGATTGGGAAAATTGGATTGATAAAATGACTCCGGGTAAACAGGAAACTGAAGTTGAAAAAATTACAGTACCTCGTCCGGGTCACGCTGATTTAGTCGGAGTTACAAAATATAATTTTAATGATATAAGAAATTCAATTGAACGATCAAGCGCAAGAGAAACCGCCGCTCGTGTCGCCGCGTGTTCTATTGCCAGAAGATTTTTGGAAGAATTCGGAATTTCAATCGGAAGTTTTGTCGAAAATATTGGCGGTATTTTTCCCAAAGAAAATTTCGCTGATAAACTGTTTAATGATAAACTCCCTAAAAATTTTAATGGATGGAGTTTATCCGAAAAATCCGATAAAAGCTCCGTTCGTGTTTTAGATAAAGATCAGGAAGAAAAAATAATTCGTAAAATTAAATCCGCTAAAAAAAACGGTGATACTCTCGGCGGTACATTTTATACGGTTGCCACTGGTGTACCGGTTGGACTGGGCAGTTTTATAAATTATGATACAAAATTGGACGCCGAAATTGCTCATATTATGATGGGTATTAATGCGGTTAAAGGGGTGGAAATAGGAACAGGTTTCAAATCCGCTGATGCGTTCGGATCAGTTTCTCACGATGAAATAGTTAAGAAGAACGGTTTAATTGTCCGGAAATCAAACAGAGCCGGGGGAATTGAAGGCGGAATATCTACAGGACTTCCTATAATTGTGCGTGCGGCTATGAAACCTATTGCTACTTTAATGTCGCCTATTGACACGGTTGATCTTTCAACCATGAAACAGATTAAAGCAAGAAGGGAACGAAGCGATTTTGTTGCCGTGCCTGCGTGTGCGGTAATTGCCGAATCAATGCTCGCATGGGTGCTTGCTAAATTTATGCTTCAGAAATTCGGCGGCGATTCGATAGAGGAAACAAAAGACAACTATAATAGTTATACGGAAAATATTAACAAAAGAATGCTAAAGAATTTTAAAAAATAAAATAAATTTTAAAATTCTTTAACAATTTTTAAATTGAATTGGTTTTACGGAGAAATATTTATGCTGAAAATTAAACATTTTGTATTCAGCCCTTTTTTGGAAAACACTTATGTAATATGGGATGAAGAAAACAACAACGCGGCTGTTGTTGATCCGGGATGCTTATCTGAGGACGAAGAAAATCAACTTGCTGATTTTATTGAAAGTGAAAAGTTAAAAATTAATTATTTATTAAACACACATTGCCACATTGATCACGTTTTCGGTAACGCATTTGTAAAAAATAAATATGACGTACCATATTACGCACCGGAAAAAGATGTATTTCTTATTGATATGCTTCCGGTTCTTTCAAAAGAATATGGAATTGAAATGAAATATTCGCCAAACCCGGGAAATTATATTACTGAAGATACTGACCTAAAAATCGGTAATATTCAAATTAAATTTTTATTCACACCTGGTCATACACCCGGAGAATTTTGCTTATATTTTGAGAAAGATAAAATTTGTTTTACAGGCGATGTTCTGTTCAAAGAAGGAATAGGCAGAACTGATCTTTGGGGCGGAAATTATAAAACATTAATTTCTTCGATTGAAAACAAATTGTTTTCTCTGCCTGACGACGTAAAAATATTTCCCGGTCACGGCGAAAGCAGTACCATCGGTTATGAAAAAGCTCATAATCCGTTTTTAATAAATACGTTACAGTAATTAGGAATAAAATTTTGAAAAGTATTAATTCAAAAAAAAAATTAATAATTCTTCTGTTAGTAATAGCAGTTTATTATTTTCTATTCGAATTTATTCTGCCGTTAAATCGAATTCTGCCGAAACCGTCTTTGTTAATTGAATCGTATTCTTCATTATGGAATGATTATAATTTATTCAGCGCGTTTTTAGTGTCGGCATCTGCAGTTTACACTTCAATAATCGTAGGGTATCTAATTGTTAATTTCACATCCGGATTTTGGATATCCACATTCATAAAAAATGAAAAATTATTGGTTCCGTTTAAAATATTCAGGTATTTTCCCGCGTTTTTTTACGCTGTTATTTTCGCTTTCTGGTTCCCGGAATCAATAATCGCAGAATATTTTTTCGGTTTAATTGCTGCGGTATTTTACTTTGTGCTGACTATTAAAAACGAATTGCCGAATGTTAAAATAGAATATATTGATTCTGCTAAAAGTCTTAGTATATCAGAATCGAAAATAAATTCTATTGTATTGTGGAAAATAATTCAGCCGAACGTATATGATTCGATTTCCAAACTGCATTATTATATTTGGGTGCTTGTACTGATATTTGAATTTATCGGAAAAATTTCCGGCTTTGGCGGAATTTATAATTCTTTACTAACCTATAACGATTTTGCTGCATTATTTGCGCTGGCAATTTTTATTAGTATTATTATTTTTGCCGGTAATTCATTTATAAACTTTTTTAAAAATAAAATAATTTATTGGCGGCAGTAGTTATGAATAACGACTTAGAAATAAAAAAATTATCTAAAGAATTTGTTGATGAAACGGGATTTAGAAAAAATCTGTTTCAAAACATTTCATTTGATGTTGAAAAGAATTCCTTCACAACAGTACTCGCGCCTACAGGCATGGGGAAATCGTCATTCTTAAAAATAATATCCGGACTTGAAACTCAATCAAGCGGAGAGATTATTAAAAAAGAAGACACAAAAATAATTTATATTCCTACAGAGCCGAGCTCATTTCCATGGATGACTGTTGAGGAAAACATACGGTTTGCAGCAAAGGATAAAAGTGATATAAAAAAATATATAAATATAGTTGGACTTGACGGTTATGAGGATCATATACCACATAATAAAAGCCTGGGATTCAGATTCAGAATATCACTTGCCCGAGCGCTGGCTATAGAACCTTCGATAATTGTTTTGGATGAACCATTTAATAAAATGGATATAAAAACCAAAGCCGAAATTTATAGTTTGGTAAACAAAATAAATTGTAATGAAAAACAGACAATGCTTTTGGGAACTACAAATATTACAGAGGCAATTTATCTTTCCGATAAAATTATTTTAATGAAAAAAGATCCTGCCGAAATACTGGAAGAAATAAAAATAGAATTTGACAAAGAAAGAAATTATGAACTTTTGGATAAGGATGAATTTCATTTAATGCGTACAAGGATTGAAAAAATTTACAAACAACATCAGTCACAAAAATTGTTTAATCTTTCCATATAAACGGAAATGTATGTCAGATAAATTTGAAAAGTTAAACAGGCTTCGTGAAGAAGCCTTGCTTGGCGGCGGTCAAAAAAAAATAGATGAACAGCACGCAAAAGGGAAACTGACTGCAAGAGAAAGAATTGAGTTATTGGTAGACGCCGGAAGTTTTGACGAAATTGATATGTTCGTTAAGCACCGCTCAAGCGATTTTGGTCTGGATAAAAAGAAATTTTTAGGTGATGGAGTCGTAACCGGATTCGCAAGAATTGACGGAAGACCAATTGCATTATTCAGTCAGGATTTTACTGTTTTCGGTGGCTCGCTTTCAGAAGCTCATGCCGAAAAAATTTGTAAAATAATGGACTTAGCGTTAAAAACCGGAATTCCAATTGTTGGTCTAAATGATTCAGGCGGCGCAAGAATTCAGGAAGGGGTTGTCAGTCTTGGAGGTTATGCAGAAATTTTTTTAAGAAACACAATGGCTTCCGGAGTTATTCCTCAAATTTCCGCTGTACTTGGTCCATGTGCGGGCGGGGCAGTATATTCGCCGGCAATAACGGATTTTGTATTTATGGTAAAGAACACTTCGCATATGTTTGTAACCGGGCCAAATGTAGTTAAAACTGTGACCCATGAAGATGTTAGTTTTGAGGATTTGGGAGGGGCTGAAACTCACGCCGCTAAAAGCGGAGTAGCGCATTTTGCATATGATAGTGAAATAGAAGTTTTTGAAAATATTAGAAAATTATTAAGCTTTATTCCTCTTAACTGGAAAGATAAATCGCCCGAAAAAGAATTTGAGATGCCGAGCGGAGAACAAGGTTTTAATGACGATTTAACAATTCCTAAACTTGATGATATTATTCCTGATAATCCCAATAAACCGTATGATATGTGTGAAGTTATAAGTCTGCTTGTTGATAAAGGCGATTTTTTGGAAATTCATAAAAATTACGCTCCCAATTTGATTGTCGGATTCGCTCGTATCGGAGGAATAAGTGTTGGTATTGTTGCTAACCAGCCGGCTGTAATGGCCGGAGTGCTGGATATAAACGCTTCGTCAAAAGGCGCCAGGTTTATACGATTCTGCGATTCATTTAATATTCCGCTGCTGGTACTTGAAGATGTTCCCGGTTTTATGCCGGGAACAGAACAGGAATGGAACGGAATTATACGTCATGGTGCAAAATTATTATTTGCTTTCTGCGAAGCTACAGTTCCAAAAGTAACGGTAATAACACGCAAAGCTTACGGCGGAGCTTATGATGTTATGAATTCAAAACATATTCGAGGTGATTTTAATTATGCATGGCCTACTGCAGAAATTGCGGTAATGGGTCCTAAAGGGGCTGTCGAGGTAATATTTAAGCGCGATATTGATTCGGCTGAAAAACCAGAAGAAAGATTAAACCAGCTTCTAAATGAATTTATTGAAAAATTTGCCAATCCTTATATAGCTGCCGAAAGAGGATATATTGACAGCGTAATTTTCCCGCGTGAGACTAAGTTAAAACTAGTTAATGCGTTCCAGCTGCTTAAAACAAAGGTTGATTCTAATCCTAAGAAAAAACATAATAATATCCCGTTATAAAATTAACTTATTTAACTAAGTTATCTGTTTGTAATGCATTTATTTTGTAATCATATCTTATTATCCGCATTACCTGTAATAATAATTTATCGATTCTAATAACCTTTCTTAAATTGTGAAATTCGAAAAAAAATGCAAAAATTGTACTATTAAATTAATTGTGCTAAACATCATTAAATAAATTAATAATTCTTCGATAATTATTAAGATATTGGACAGTAAGTGGGAATTTATCAATTAGTTAACTTATTAAATAACAATAAGTAAACGTAATCATGTAACATTCTACTTGACAAAATCTTAATAATGCAATAACTTGGTAACAGATTATAAAAAATAGGGGTCTTCGTGAATATAAAATTACTTCGATATATAATTCCGGTATTTGTCGCTATTTTACTTACATCTTGCAGCGTATTTGATTCAATTGTGAAAAACGACGACTCACTTTCAAATGATTCATTGCAGGTCGCGGAAACATCAACAATTGTAAATTCTATGCTTGAAGATGCACGTCAAAATTATGTAGATGCTCTTCAGAGCGCTAAACTTGGTTTTGAAACCGACGCATTAAACTCTTACGAAGCGGCATTATCAAAAATCACTAAATTAAGTTATTACCCCGGAATCGAAGAAAACGAAGCCTATGTAGAATTAGAAAATTCAATTTTTGAAGATTATAAAAGTTATGTTGACGGATTAAAGGAGCTTCCCGAAGGTGTTTCTTTTACGGCATTGGAAGAATGGATTGCTTCAAATGTGCAGGAGCTTCAATTTGAAGACTCGAGCGAAGACAGCACAACAGATGATAACGTTGAAACCAAAAATGTAATTGTTGTCGGCGATTTTCCTCTGGAAATTAATTCATATGTTGAAAAATATATTGAATATTTTACCGGGAGAGGAAGAAAACATATGCAGCTTTGGCTCGAAAGATCGGGTAAATATTTCCCGATGATGGCAAGTATTTTTGCCGAAGAAAAAGTTCCTCAGCAGCTTATATTTTTAAGTATGATGGAAAGCGGACTTAATCCTCACGCGCGTTCATGGGCAAGAGCTGTCGGTATTTGGCAGTTTGTTAAAGGTACCGCAAAAATGTATGATCTTGATATTGATTTTTATATTGACGAAAGAAGAGACCCTGAAAAAGCCACCAGAGCGGCGGCAAAACATTTAAGAGATTTATATGTTTCGTTAAATGATTGGTATTTAGCCATTGCATCTTATAACAGCGGCGAAGGCAGGGTTAGAAGAGGAATGAGACGCTCAGGAGGTAACGACTTCTGGAAAATCAGAAAATTCCTTCCAAAAGAAACAAGAAATTATGTGCCTCAATATATTGCAGTAACCTTAATTGCAAGCAGACCGGAAGAATACGGTTTCTCAGATATTAAGTATGAAAAGGCTCTTGATCATAAAATTGTTAAAATTAAAGAACCAACCGATTTGAACATTTTAGCTAAATGCGCGGGTATTACATTTGATCAGTTAAAAGATCTGAATCCTGAACTAATACAACATACAACTCCATCTGATCATATAAACGGCTATGCTTTAAGAGTGCCGTCAAAAACATACGACGCGTTTCTAGATAATTTGGAAAATATTCCGTCTGAAGCCAGACTTCAATATGTAAATCATGAAGTTAGAACAGGAGAAACATTATCAGGTATTGCGGGAAAGTATAAAGTAAGTTTAGCTCAATTGGCAAAGTTTAACAATATTTCAGTTAAATCAAGAATTTATCCGGGTGTACCGTTAAAAATCCCGGTCTCCGATTTTAACGAATCTGATTTTACTGTTAATACAAACGTTATTGCGGCATTAGAAGAAGAAGATTTAATTGCCGCTTCAGCTCCTTATCAATTAATATTAAATGAAAACGAAGATGAAGAAAAGTATAGAAAAATTTACCGGAATATAACGGAAAATAGAGATACAACTTACGAGGTAATAATTCCTGAAGGAAGAGAAACTATTGAATATACGGTAAAGCGATATGATAACTTAACAGACATTGCCCAGTTATTTGATGTAAGAGTATCGGATTTAAGAAATTGGAATAATTTGCCTTACACTACAACAATACGTATCGGTCAAAAGTTAAATGTGTATGTTCCTATTGATAAAATGGAATATTATTCTTCACTTGACGAACTTTCGAGACAGCAGAAATTAGGCGTATTATACGCAACTTCAGACGGCGCGTGGATTACTCATAAAATAAGAAGAGGCGAAGCGATTAGTAAAATTGCGGAAAAATACGGAGTAAGAGTAAGTCAGATTAAAGATTGGAATAACCTAAGCAGTAACAGAATAGTCGCGGGAAAATCTTTGAAAATATTTACGGGAAATGAATCTCTTGCATCAAATTCTTCTTCTTCAGAAGTTAATAGAAACGTAACAAAATATAGAATTAAAAGAGGCGACTCATTAAGTGAAATAGCTATTAAGTTCGGAGTATCAACCGCTCAATTACGCAATTGGAACAAACTTTCAAGCAACAGAATAGTTGCCGGAAAAACTCTTACGGTTTTTAATAAAGAAGAGCCTCAATCATACGGTGATAACACTGTGAAGTCCAACTCAAACGTTATTAATTACACAATAAAAAGCGGCGATAATCTAAGCGAAATTGCGGAGAAATTTAAGGTTTATACAAACGATTTAAAAAAATGGAATGATCTCAGCAGCAATAAAATAGTAGCCGGAAAAACTCTTAAAATTTATTCTGATGTTGATGTTTCAAAAGTAGCTTCAGGCAGTTCTGAAAGCAATAATAATTCAGAAGAGGACTTCAAGAATAATTCAGGCGATACTACAATTCATTACATTGTTAAGAAGGGTGACACAATGGGTCACATTGCCGAGAAATATTTTATTACCTCTCAGGATATACGTGAATGGAATAATATACGCGGAAGTAAAATTGTTGTCGGGCAGGAACTTATAATTCGTCCGGGTAAAAAATCAGCTGAAATTAATGAACCTGTAAAAAATGAAACAATAGCTCAAAAACTTCATAGAGTTAAAGAAGGAGAATCACTCTGGACAATCTCCAAAAAATATGAAGTTACTGTAAAAGATTTGATGAATTGGAATAATCTTGAAACCGAAAAAATTAAAATTGGGGATAATATTAAAATTTTGAATTAACTAATTTTTTTTTTAAGTTGACGCATATATAAAAAAGCTGTTAGGGGTGCCTTTTTAGTACTTAGGCTGAGATCACACCCTTCAAACCTGATCTGGGTAATGCCAGCGTAGGGAAACGGATTGAGAGAATATTTAGTGCTGCCGTTTTCCAAAACGGCTTTTTTATTTTCTTTAATAAATAAAGGAGATAAAAATGAAACACATAATTATTCTTTTTTTTGTTTTAAACATTTCTGTTTTTCCGCTTGAATTAATTAAAGGCAAGGTTGTCGGTTCACTTACAAACGAACCGCTGTATCTCGCAAATATTTCCTTAAATGGAAACGTTGGAACAGCGACTGATAAAAACGGAGAATTTGAAATTGAAGTAGAAAAAAACAGCAGCGACAAATTAAATATAAGTTATATCGGTTACGAAACTAAAAGTATTGATGTTACTGAATTATCCCCGCAAAAAATAAACATAATTATTCTCGAAAGTAAAATTATAACTTCGCAAACAGTTCTTGTAAAAGGCAGCATCGGACTACAGGGTACCACTCCAATTACTTTTTCAAAAATAAACAGAAAGGATATTGAAGAAAATTATACAACTCAGGATGTTCCCGAATACTTAAGTTATATGCCTTCGGCTACTTTTTATTCCGAAGGGGGAAACGGGCTGGGCTACAATTATTTAAGTATACGCGGTTTTGATCAAAGAAGAATATCGGTATCAATTAACGGGATTCCACAAAACGATCCTGAAGATCATAACGTATATTGGCTTGATTTCCCGGATCTAATAGAGAGTACTGAACTTATTCAGGTTCAAAGAGGAGCCGGCAGCGGTGTAATAGGGTATCCTGCTGTAGGAGGATCAATTAATATTATCACTTCTGCTTTTTCGGATAAACCGAAATTTGATATGTCGGCCGCTTACGGATCTTACAATACAAGAAAATACGGGTTTTCATATTCAAGCGGATTAATTGACAAAAAGTATTCCTTATATGTAAAATTTTCCAATACGCTTTCAAGCGGGTATAAAGATAAAACATGGATTGATTTTAAAAGCTTTCATGTATCGGCGGTACGTTACGATGAAAACCTGACAACACAAATAAACATTTATGGCGGTCCGGTAGCAGACGGACTGGGTTATACGGGAGTCGCTAAATTTGCCGTAAAGGATAAGGAATTAAGAAAAAAGAATTATTCCTATTGGGAATCGGACGGAAATAATTATACTTATACTCTTGAGAGAAGGCCTGAGGAAATAGAAAATTTTTCACAGCCTCATTTTGAATTATTAAATGAATTCAAATTAAATGAAAATATTATTTTTAACAGCGCTTTATTTTTAGTGCTTGGCGATGGATTTTTTGATTATGACGGATCATGGAGCGTTTATTATGATGATTATTTCAGATTAAAAGAAAACGGATTCGATTCGGAATCGGTTCCTCAAAACGCATTAATAAGAGCACAAGTTGAAAATAAGCAATGGGGATGGATACCTAGGTTAAGTATAAAACATAATAACGGGAATTTAATTCTTGGCGGCGAATTTAGAATCCATAATTCTGTTCATTGGGGAAGTATTCAATACGGCGAAAATCTTCCAGCGGGTTTAACACCAAGTTACCGTTATTATTATTATGAAGGCGGAAAACAGATATTAAATTTGTACGCTCATGAAGAATATCAATTTAGTGATAGAATTAATTTGTTGGGTGAAGTTCAACTGGCGTATCACAAGTATTCTTTAGATAACGAAAAATATATCAATACCGATTTTAATGTAAGCGGTATATTTATAAATCCGAGAGTCGGATTTAATTATAAAGTTAATGAATCGCTTAGCGCCTATGCCGCATTAGCTAGAGTTACACGCGAACCTAGATTAAAAAATTATTATGACGCTGCCGAATCAAGCGGAGGAGAAGTGCCCCAGTTTGAAATTAACTCAAACGGCACATACAATTATGATAATCCGCTTGTTAAACCGGAATCAATGAACAGCCTTGAAATAGGAACAAATTATAATTCCGATAAACTTTCATTAACCGCAAATATATTCTATATGCTTTTTAATGATGAAATTGTTAAACAGGGTCAGGTTGATAGATTCGGTCAGCCTGTAACTGGTAATATTGACAAAACAATTCATACCGGAATTGAATTAAGCGCCGCGGCAAAATTAAACGATAATTTTGAAATAATGATGAACGGTTCATACAGTAATAATTATATAAAAGAAGGCTACGAATATCTGGGCGCAGACGAACGAATTAACCTGGCGGATAACAGAATAAGCGGTTTCCCCGATATAACATTTAACGCAATAATTAAATTTAATTACGAGAAATTTTCAGCGCAGTTTTTAGCTAAATATGTAGGTGATTTTTACTCCGATAACTATGATAAAAATCTCGGCAATTATATTAATATATATCCCGGTTTTGTTGATTACACCGATAATAAAGTGGATGCTTATTTCACTGCTAATTTGTTTGCCGGATATGAAACTTCCTTAGGAGATTTCTTTAAAAAAGTAAAAGTATATTTGCAGGTCAACAATATATTTGATAATCTATACGCGGCTTACGCAATAGGTAAAGAGTATTTCCCGGCAGCTGAAAGAAATTTTCTTGCAGGAATCAAAATAGGTATATAAATATATTTAGTATTTGTTAATATATTACATTCACATATATCTTTGTTGTACATTCGTTTGATACTGATAAAACTGATATATTATTGAGCGGTGCAATAACTTATTAAATAAATAAAAATGTAAATATGAATAAAGCTTTAATACTTGCCAACGGACTTCATCCTTCCGTTTCTGTAATTAGATATTTACAGAAGAACGGTTACAGAACATTAGTATGCGCTGACGGGGGTGGCAATTCAGCTTATCAACTTGGAATTAATCCCGATTTAATAATTGGAGATTTTGATTCAATAAATCATGATGTATTAAAATATTATGAAAACAAATCCAGAATTATAAAAATAAATAGGCAGAATGATACCGATGTAGAAAAATGCTTGAAATATTTAATACAAAAAAAATATTCCGAAGTAATTCTTCTTGGAGCTACGGGCGACAGATTAGATCATTCATTCTGCAACTTAGGAATAGTATTAAAATTTTATGATAAAATTAGAATAAATATTCTTCATCAAAAGTCGTATCTGCAATGTTTTTCGGGAAAGGTAATTTTAACTTCCGTTAAAAATGAAATTATATCTTTGTACGGATTTGATGATAAAACTAAAATTAGCTCTAAAGGATTAAAATACCCGCTAGATAGAGTAAGTCTACCTTTCGGGAAAAAAGAAAGTACAAGCAATGTTTCTATGTCGGATAAAGTTGAACTAAAAATTACAGGCGGTAAAATATTTGTTATTAGAGATTTTAAAACATTGAGAAAAAATGGTTTCTTTCAGCAGTCTTGATTTAATAATAATATTTTCATTTTTCGGCATTCTTCTTTTAATCGGTTTTTTATCCGGCGGAAAAGAATCAAATACTGCCGATGGTTATCTGCTTTCCGGAAGAAAGGTCGGACTACTTCTTTTTATTCTTACAAATGTTTCTACATGGTACGGGGGAATTCTCGGTGTTGGGGAGTTTACTTACCGTTACGGTATATTAAGCTGGGTTACACAAGGGCTTCCGTATTATTTTTTCGCAATATTGTTTGCTTTTTTTTTCGCATCTAAAATCAGAAACTCATCCTTATTTACTATACCCGATAAACTTGACGAAATATACGGCAGAAAGGTAGGGATATTGAGCGCGGTAATAATATTTATTCTAGTTTCTCCTGCGCCTTATTTATTAATGGCCGGAAATTTATTATCGCTTATTTTTGAAATTGATATTTTTTGGGGATTGCTTGCCGGCATATTATTATCAGCTTCATATTTATTAGTAGGAGGATATAGATCTGATTTATTGACCGACGCATTTCAATTTTTTGTAATGTTCGCCGGTTTTATAATTATAATGATATTTTCCGTAAGTGATTTCGGAGGAACTGAATTCCTAGTGAATAATCTCCCTGAAACGCATTTGCAGTTTACAGGAGGCGCTTCTGTTGTTTATGTAACAGTATGGTTTTTAATTGCGCTTTGGACATTTACGGACCCCGGTTTTCATCAAAGGTGTTACGCGGCAAAAGACGGAAGAACAGCAAAGTTTGGTATAATTATTTCTGTCTTTCTCTGGTTAATTTTTGATTTTTTAACAAACGTAACCGGATTATTTGCCAAAGCGGTAATCCCAGATTTAGTTAATCCTGTATTAGCATTCCCAATTTACGCCGAAAAAATTTTGGGAAGCGGATTTAAAGGAGTATTTTACGCGGCGCTATTCGCAACCATTCTTTCAACACTTAACAGTTTTTTATTTTTAAGCGCTACTACTTTCGGACGGGATTTTGTATTTAAACTTAAAAGAGAAACAGAGAATACAAATCTAAAAAAATATGTTCAATCAGGAATAATAATATCTTCTGCTATTGCAGTTATACTGGGGTTATTGTTCACATCTGTAATTGATATTTGGTATACAATAGGGAGTATTTGTATTCCGGGAATAATTTTATTAATAATCGGAGCCTATTTTGAAAAATTCAGGGTATCCGGAAAAACAGCATTTTATGAAATTATTGTTTCAGTAGCGGCAAGTTTAATTTGGATTTTAATACGTCCCAATTTTGAAAGCACGAATATTTTAAGCGAGATTGAGCCTATGATTATAGGTCTTGCTGCAGCGCTTATTTTGCATCTGAAATATTTGTTCAGAAAAAATTTAATAAAATCTATTATTACTGAGAAATAATACTTTCTTCTTTTTTCTTTGAAATGATTGACGCAATAATTGATAAAGCAAGAACAGAGATTATTATAAATAATGAAACAAAATTAGAGATATGGATAAAATCGATAGCGATAAGTTTAAAGCCAACATACGCAAGTATTACAGCGACACCGAATTTTAAGTATTTAAATAATACGACAATTCCCGCCAAGGCAAAGTATAAAGCACGAAGTCCGAGAATCGCGAATAAATTTGAAGTTACGACTATAAACGGATCTAAAGTAATTGCGAAAACGGCAGGAATGGAATCAACCGCAAAAACTATATCGGCGGATTCGATAAGAATTAAAGCAAGCAGTGAAGTAGTAATAAAAAGCTGACCGTTTTTCCTAACAAAGAATTTATTTTCTTCATAATCGGATAATACTTTATATTTTTTAGAAATAAATTTTATTAGAAAATTATTTTCAAGATCAATTTTTTTCTCATTCCCAAAAGCCATTTTATAAGCCGCGAAGAAAAGTATAATTCCGAAAAAATATAATATTGGATGGAATAAATTTACGAGAGCGACACCGGCAAAAATAAATAACAATCTAAGTACAATAGCGCTTAAAATTCCCCATGAAAGAATATAATGCTGTTTTTCCTCGGCAATTGATAGGACATCAAAAATCATAAGAAATACAAAAAGATTATCTACTGAAAGGGATTTTTCAATCAAGTATGCTGAAATAAAATCTATTGCTTTAAGTTTCCCGTTATCTTCAAAGAAATAAATCAGCACCATAAAAATTAAAGCGGTACCTATCCAGATACCGCTCCAAACAAGACTTTCTTTTAAACCCATTTTTTTTTGTTTATGGCCTATCATCCTTAAGTCTATAAACAGAAGCAGGCTGATAACACAAACAAAAACTATCAACAAAGGTAGATCATTAAACATAAATTTATGCCAATAAAACAGCCACTGAAATTACTGTAGTCCAAAGACCGTCTTTATTTCCTTTCGCAGATTGCGTATTATTAAATGTATTAACAATTTTACCGGACATTTTAAAAACCTGTTCTTTTTCATTCCATGCTTTATCAGGATCAAAATCAACGCCCAATGTAGTAGCCAGCATAGATGCAGCTAAGTCTTCTGCGTAATCGCCCGCTGTGTTTGCTGTTTCGCCGTATGGGTGATGTTCTGATAAATAACCGTAGGTGTTTTTGTCGGCCGGTAATGCAACTCCAATTGATGAAGCAATTAAACGGTTAGGTTCATTAGTAGCGTTACGCGCCATTACGCAATGAACTATTTGTCCCGGAGATAATTCCGCCAGTCCTTTTTCAATAGTTACTCTTTTACAGCCTGTCGGATAAATACTGCTGACAGTTACTAAATTGAATTTTTCAATTTGAGCGCTTCTTAATGCGCTTTCGAAAGACGCTAAGTATTCTTTGTGGATACCTACCCCTTTGGTAAAAAATATTCTTCTAGGTACATACATTTTTATTCTCCCGCTTAATTGCAGATTAGTTTAATAAATTTTCTTTTCCCGACTTTTAATATTTTATGCGAATCGATTTTTATATTAGTAGAAAAATCTGAAATTTTTTCTCCGTCAATAGAAACTCCGCCCTGCTGAATTAATCTTCTTGCTTCGCCTTTAGATGGCGCAAATTTCACATCAACAATCAAATCGATAATATTAATTTCTTTCACGGAAGTATTAATTTGAAATTCAGGTATATCATCCGGAATTCCTTTATTAATAAATATTTCATCGAATTCGGCTTCGGCGTTTACGGCGGCATCTGCGTTATGATACATTTCCACTAATTTTCTGGCCAGCGCTCTTTTAATATCGCGAGGATTATTTTCTTTATCGGCTAAAAATTCTTTTACTTTCTGTAGTTCGACACTTGATACATCAGTAGCAAGTTCATAATAAGTATAAATCAATTCATCAGGGATTGATAAAGATTTTCCGTAAATATCTTTTGGCGATTCGTTAATACCAATATAATTATCGTATGACTTGCTCATTTTCTCAACGCCGTCGGTTCCAACCAGCAGGGGCATTGTTAATATTACCTGAGGTTCTACACCGTGTTCTCTCTGAATATCGCGTCCGACAAGCAGATTAAATTTCTGATCAGTACCGCCGAGTTCAACATCGCTTTCGATTGCAACTGAATCCATTGCTTGAGCGAGCGGATATAAAATTTCGTGCATGCTTATGGGAATACCGCCTTTAAATCTTTTGGTAAAGTCATCACGTTCAAGCATACGGGCAACTGTATATTTCGAGGATAGTTTTATTACATCTTCAAACGACATTTTACCCAGCCACTCACTGTTAAAAACAATTTTTGTTTTTTTTGCGTCGAGAATTTTAGCCGCTTGTTCGATATATGAATCGGCATTAAACCTGGCTTCTTCAAGAGAAAGGGGAGGACGAGTAGCGTTTCTTCCTGACGGGTCACCGATCATTCCTGTAAAATCACCTATAATCAAAATTACCTGGTGACCAAGCTGCTGAAACTGTGCTAATTTTCTAAGTACAACGGAATGTCCTAAATGAAGGTCGGGTCTTGTGGGATCGCATCCTAATTTTATATTTAGCGGTTTTCCGGATTCTTTCGATTTCGTTAATTTCTTTACTAATTCTTCTTCGGGAATTATTTCTACAGCGCCTCTTTTAATCAAATCCATTTGTTCATTTACGGAGGCAAACGATGTTTTTTCTTCCAATAGTTTTCCTTTTTAGTTACAGTTCTTAAAGTTTGTAAAGTTCTTAAAGTTCTTAAAGTTCTTAAAGTTCTTAAAGTTGGTAAAATAATTACTTTTTGTGTACTTACTGATATTTTATTGAAAATCTTTAATCTAAATTACAAATCTATTATAATTTTACTTTTCTTTCCATACTGCGTATTGCATCTTTTTTAGCAATATCTTCACGCTTATCGTAAGATTTTTTCCCTTTTGCAACGCCTAGTTCTACTTTAATTTTACCTCCTTTAAAGTATAATCTTAACGCTACCAATGTATTTCCTTTTTCAGATGCTAATTTAGTTAATTTTCTGATTTCATTCTTGTTTAATAATAATTTTCTTTTTCTCAGCGGATCATGATTATAAATATTACCTTGATCATACGGATTTATATGCGCTCCAATCAGCCAAATTTCACCGTCAATAATTTTTGCGTAACTATCCAATAAGTTAGCCTTATGCTGTCTTAAGGATTTAACTTCAGTTCCGACAAGAACAATACCTGCTTCGTATGTAGATACGATAAAGTAATCATGTCTTGCTTTCCGGTTTACGGTAATATTTTTTTCTTCTAATTCGGGCATAATTTTAAAAAATTGAATAACGAATTTATTTTATCGCCAAACCAAATGCAATAAATGAATAAAATGAATTTTAAGCAAATATTTATTTTATGCTTAAATTCTATGAATTATTTCATTTTTATTAAGTTTTATTGAAAAAACATGATAAATAACTGGAACAAAGATTTATATTTAATTTTGATTTAACAGACATCTTTATTAACATTGCCAAGCATTTTTTATAATTTAGAATTTACACATGGCCAAAAAACAATATTACGAACAGATAGAATATACAAATTCATATTTACTCCCATTTTTTAAGAACAATATTCCAGGTTTTGAAAATCTTCCGGTAATTAAACCGGGATTGAAGGTACTTGAAGTCGGTTGTGCAGAAGCTGGATTTCTTCGTGTACTAAAAGATTTAGGTATTGAAACACTTGGAATAGAGCTTGATAATTCGCGCGCTAAAATGGCGCTTGAAGAAAATCCGGGACTTCAGATAATTATTGGAGACATAACCGACGATTCATTAGTTGAAAAAATAAATGAACAATTTGACCTTGTAATTATGCGTGAAGTTATTGAGCATGTGCCGGATAAAGAAAAAGCATTTGAAAATTTAAGCAAGCTGACTAAAGAAGGGGGATTTATGTTTATGAGTTTTCCTCCAAAGTTCAGCGGATTTGCGGGGCATCAGCAGGTTGGAAGAACATTTTTAAAATTTACACCGTATATTCATTTACTTCCGGCATTTATAACAGGTATTTTAGTTAAGATATTTAATGAGCATTCTAATTTTGTTGAACATATAAAACATAATTACGGAACTGGCATTACAATTAGTCTTTTTGAAAAACTGTCCCGTAAAAATAATTTTATACCTGTAAAAAAAATGTTATACTTATTCAGGCCGATATATAAATTCCGGTTTGGGCTTCCGACGATACCATTCTTTAATATTCCCGTAATAAGGGAATTTCTGGCATTCGGCTGTGAGACGATACTTCAGAAAAGAAGTAAATGATATAAATAATATAGCTTCGTAAATAGCCGTAAAACCCATTCAAAATGTAAATCGTTACATTAAAGCTACATTATAATCTATACCTACATAAACAGACTGTTTTTAAAAAGTCATTATATTATTCTTTAATTATACTCAAAGATTATCTATTTTGCGTCGTTTTTGAAATAAGATCAAACCTATTAGACATCAATAACCTGCGGGTAAATTATGTTGGAAATGCAGAAAAAGCTCACTAATCTATTTTATGCAGTATTAAGTCTGCCTGCCACAGCAATGGGATTTGCTTTATCAATTCAGATCTCAGCTTTAAGCTGGATAATGACAACTCAGTACGGATTAGATCTTCATGAAATTGGAATTGTTTGGGCTGCCGGTCCGCTTGCAGGAATTATCGGTCAGCCGATTGTTGGTTTAATTAGTGATAACGTATGGTTTTGGGGAGGAAGACGGCGACCTTTCATTTTTATCGGCGCCACGCTTGCCGCATTAATGTTATTAGCTTTGCCAAATCTTGGTGCTATCAGCAGTTTTTTCGGGATCGGCAGTATAGTATTTGTTGCGACCGTAGTTGCTCTTACGCTTGATCTAGCTATAAATATAAGTTTTAATCCTACACGTTCAATTATTGCCGATGTCACACCTGAAGGAACTACACGCACAATGGGATATACCTGGATGCAGACAATTTCAGGTACGTTCGGAGTTTTAGCTTATGCTATAGGCGCGTATTTCGGAAATTTTGTTTTAATTTATTTTGGAGTCGGATTAGTATTTGTTTTTTCTATTATCCCGATGTTATTTATAAAGGAAAAAAGAGTTTTAAATACTGCCGAAGAAAACAAGATTGACCAGGAAACCGGCAGGGATAAAACCGACTGGAATCAATTTATGAAGGTATTATTCGCGCATTCTTTTTCCTGGATTGGCGTGCAGACAATGTTTGTTTATATAATCGGATACATAACCCAGTATTTAAGTCCGGCAGATGATAACGAGACAGGGCAGATAATTGCAATTTCATTTTTAATTTTAAATGCTGTAGGCGCGGTTTTACCCGCGACAATATTAGAACCTGTAACCGAAAAAATTGGAAGAGTTAAAACTCATCTTATGTGTGTGGCGGTAATGTCTGCCGCATATTTCGGGATAGTATTTTTCGGTAAAACTGTAACATCATTATATATATTAATGAGTGTTGCCGGAATCGGATGGGCCGCAATAGTTTCATTGCCATTTGCTATTATGTCTGAAAAAGTTGCAAAAAGCCGAATGGGTTTTTTTATGGGAATATTTAATCTTTCCGTTGTATTACCTCAATTATTTGTAAGTCTTGTTTTAGGGTACTTTATAAATAACGCCGCTGATAAAAATCTGATTTTTATAATAAGCGGAACTACTCTTGCAATATCTGCAGTGTTGTGGTTTTTAGTAAAGGACAGTAAAGCAATGAAAGCGGAGTTATCGCAAGTTGGAGCCGGACACTAGCTTAAACCAAAATATTTGTTAATTCAATTTTCTTTCGAAAACAAATTATAAATAGTTTTACTGAAGTAAATTTTATTGTGTGATTATGAAATTTATGAAGTATAATTTTAACCTACCTTAAATTCATCTCAACTAAAATTATTGAGCAATAAAAATTTTCTTGTTTCAAAAGTATTAGGTAAGATTTAATTAGTTGAATCTTTTTGAAGTGTTGTCTATTTTCAGGAAAAGATTAAGACACATACGTATTATTAAACGGCTTAAAATTATGAAAACTTACATTTATCTAATCTACTTAATATTAGTTCTGTTTAATATCGTATTATCTAAGAATATCAAAAATTCAGATAAGAAAAATTATTTACAAGAGTACGCATCGAATAGTTTTTTTGGAGAAAAAAAGGTTAACCAGAACGCAGGTAAATACGGGGCTGAACAAACTGCACCTAGCATTTGTGTTGATCGAGATGGTAGTTTTATTACAACTTGGATCGACTATAGGAATGGTGGAAGAGACGTATACTATCAAAGATTTACATCTGAAGGACAAGTTATAGATGATAATATTAAAGTAAATGAGGATGGGAACGAAGTTTTTAATTATGCACCTACTGCTGCATTTTTAGATAGCGGAAGTTTTATTATTGTATGGCCTTCAAATGGAAAATCAATTTACGCGCAGAAATTTAATTCCAAAGGACAAAGAATTGGCTCAAATCTAATTATTAATAACTACTCACAATGGAATTATAATTGTGATTCACCATCTATAGCATCTGATTCCAATGGCAATTTTATGGTTGTTTGGCTGGATGAATATTTAAGGGGAAAAATTTTTTCAAATGACCTTAAACCAAAAACGGAAGAAATAAATATAAGCAACGAATATTTTATCACAAGTTTCAGTTCAACCAGTAGACCAATTGCCTCATCGGAAAACGGACAATTTGTTATTGTATGGTCGGGGAGAAATACTAAGGATAATACTTCAAACATATTCCTCAAGTCATATGATAATGAAGGTAAAGAAATTTCGGAAAATATTTTAGTTTCTAAAATATCTGATTCTACCTTTAATTATTTTCCTTCAATTTCAAAACTCAAAAATAATAATTTCGTAATTGCCTGGGAGTCATGGAAATATGAGTTCAGAGCGGATTATTCATACATAACCGCACAAAGATATTCGATTGATGATGGATTAATCGGAAACAATATTTTTGTAAATGAGAGAGATTCCAATAGATCTTCGAATTTTTCTAGCGTTTGTTCATTAAATGACGATGATTTCTTAGTTTCTTGGCGAAACGGTAGTTTATTATCAGCAAGAAGATTTGATTCAAATGGAGTCGCCCTCGGTAATGATTTTTATATAAAACTTGATAGTAAAATTGCATATCCATATTGGCCGAGCGTTAGTTCTGATACATCTGGCAATTATGTTTTTGTGTGGGAGGATATGCGGTTTGGTACGAAGGATATATTTATTCAGAAATATGATAAATTCAACAATCCGTATGGAAGCAATATTAAAGCAACGAATGATGGTGAAAGTTCTTTTGAAACAGACCCTGCAATAATCGCTGATGAGAAAAAGAATTATCTTGTTGCGTGGAATGATAAAAGGGACGGCTTCTCACAGGTTTATGCTCAACCATATAGCGCAGATGGAAGCCCAATAGGCCCCAATATTAAAATAAGTTATATGAACGAAAACAATCAATTTTACGGTTCTCTTAAGCCTACTATTAGAGTTGATAATAAAGGAAATTATGTAATTGCTTGGATTTATAACTATAATATTTTTATACAGAAACTTTCTCAAGAAGGAAAATTAATAGGTGATAATTTAAAAATCACTGATCAAATTTTCCGGGAAGTTAATCAGATAGATATAAAATTCAATTCTATAAATACAATGTTTATTATATGGGATGGTATTAAATTCTTCTATAATAATATTCAATCGGGATATAAAATAGGCGTATTCGGAAGAAAATTTAGGGAAGATGGATTTGCATTAACTGATGTAAAAGATTATATCATTTTTGATTATAATAAACCTGATTCTCCAATTGGAGGTTCCTTTGCCGTTAACAATGATTGGCAGATATGCTATTTCTGGAATACATATAACAGTAGTGTTAATAGTTTTAACAATGAAATTAAAGCACAGTTAGTTTCATCTGAAGGTGAAATAATTGGTGAAACAAGAAATATTCCAATTATAAGGAACAATGAAACTTTTTATTCATCATATTTAAGAACCGCTTCCGACAGCGAAAATAATTTTTTAATAAGCTGGATGAATAAAACTGATTTTAATGATTATGTAATAAATATAAGCCGTATTGATCCGGCCGCCTCAAAAATGTATGAAGGTTCATTATTATTTGATTCATTATCAACGACTACCTCTGTACCTTTTTTTAGAAATATGATTTCAGATAATTCAAACAATTTATTATTTGTAATAAATCATAACAACAAATTATTGGCACAAGTTACTGATTTCTCGTTAAGCAAAATTATGGAACCGATTATACTAATTGAAAAAACACAAACAAAAGCTGATAACCATTTCTTCTTTTATGATAAGGGGGAAATATTATATACATGGCAAGATTCGAAAGAACCGGGTAAAGGTTATGATATTTATATGAATAAAACTTCGTTGTTAGAATTCAAGTATCCGGAAGGTTTATCTGAATATAAATTATTTCAAAATTATCCAAATCCGTTTAACAGTAATACAGTATTTTCCTATAACTTGGCGGAAGATGCAGAAGTGAATATAACTGTTTATAATTTACTCGGAGAAAAAGTTAAAGAATTGATAAATAGTAAAATGAATAAAGGACTGCACCAAATTAATTTTAATGCTTCTAATTTAACAAGCGGCGTATATTTTGTTCGTTTGTCAACTGGGAAATATAATAGTATTATTAAAGCTATTTTGATAAAATAACATTATACTAAATTCAAAAAAAAATTGAAGTATGTCGATATTATTATGAAATTTTAATTTAAATTATTATAGCAATCTTAAAAAACATTCCGTCAATTACTTAAACACTAGTAACTCTATTGGAGAATTATATGAAAAAACCTGCTAAATTAACTATTTATTTTATGGTTGTATTTATTTCATTTCAGATTATTCATTTTGCTAAATCGGATGGCCACGGTAATAAACCGAATCCCGATAAGGTAATTAAAATGCTGCAAGAAGGTAATGAACGTTTTTATACTGAGAACTCATCATTTCCGCACTCTAATTCCGAAAGAATAAAACTTGCGGGCGAAAAAAAACAAGGTGATTACGCGTACGCTACAGTTATTACATGTTCCGATTCAAGAGTACCCGTAGAATTAATATTTGACGCGGGTGTTATGGATATATTTGTTATACGTGTAGCGGGAAATGTTTGCGATACGGATGAAATAGGCTCAATAGAATACGGGCTTGCACATGTTAATACTCCCGTACTGGTTGTATTAGGACACACACAATGCGGAGCGGTAACAGCTGTTACACATGCTGTTCATGGTGAAGGACATAAGTTAGAAAGAAATATTCCAGCCTTGGTTGATAACATTATACCTGCCGTAAAACGCGCTTCAGAAAAATATAGTGATATTCATGGTGATGCGATTATTCCTTATGCCATTGAAGAGAATGTATGGCAGGGAATTAGCGATTTGTTTATGAAAAGTCCGGCTGTACGCAATCTTGTTAAAGAAGGTAAAGTTAAGGTAGCCGGAGCAATATATGATGTAGGAACGGGAAAAATAGATTGGCTTCCGCTTGATAAAAGTGATGAGATTCTTAAAGCAGTAGAGTTATCACCGGATAAAGAAACAGAACCATACGCGGGACATTAAAAATTGTTAATATAAATTTATGTATTATTATGCTGTTGCAGTTATTTGCGACAGCATAATAATTTAAAGCATAGCCGCTATTTTTCTGAAATGAAATCCGTAAACAGCGAGAGTCATAGCTGTTGAAAACTTTTTAGGATGTTTAAATAAACTGACTGCAACCAGTTTCCAGAAATATTTTTTCCCTTTTTCGATTATACCCAATTTCCAAATTAATTTTAAGAATGCGAAAATTTCTCTTTTTCTTATTTTATCCGTATGAACGATTGGAATTTTATAATTGCTTAAAAATGTTCTAACACGGTTATAAAATTCTTTTTGAGAATAAATGGTTTTTATTACTTTGGCGTAGCCGTTAATTAATTCATGATAAGGCATAATCGGTACAAAGTTTATAGTCCCGTCCATATTATTGCCGGTAAAGTTTTCAAGCAGCCTGTCTTCCGATTTTAATCTATTAAATAATTTTGTTCCCGTTGGAGCGTTTAGAAGTCCAACCATAGCAGTAACAATGCCTGTTTTTTGAATAAAATTAATCATCTGCTCAAAAATATTTGCCGGGTCATTGTCAAATCCGACAATAAAACCGCCCGAAACAATTAAGCCTTTATTGTGAAGTTTGTTAATAGAGTCAGTTAAATTTCTTTTCAGGTTTTGTGATTTGCCGCATTCGATTAGACTTGATTCGTTGGTGGTTTCTATGCCTACAAATACACCTGTAAATCCAGCTTCAATCATCATGCTTGTAAGTTCATCATCGTCGGCCAAATTAATTGACGCTTCTGTAATAAATTTAAAAGGGTAATTTTTATCTTTCACCCATTTTGTTAAAGCGGGGAGAAGTTCATTTTTCAGCAGCCTTTTATTGCCGATAAAATTATCATCTACGATCATTACATCACCTCTCCAATTTAAATTGTAGAGATTCTGCAATTCATTTAAAAACTGTGATGCGCTTTTTACTCTTGGTCTGTGGCCGTTCAGTAGTGTTATGCTGCAGAATTCGCAGTCATAAGGGCAGCCTCGCGAATATTGAATATCCATTGTTGCGTATTTATTCATTTCAAGAAGATCAAACCGCGGGGATGGAGTTATATTGAGATTGGGAAATTCGTTTGAAGTATAAATATGTTTAGGATTACCAGCTTCAAGATCGTGTAAAAATAACGGCAATGTAATTTCAGCTTCATTTAAAATAAAATGATCCACGCCAAGGATATCTGAATATTGCGTAGTAGCTAAAGGACCTCCTGCAATTACCTTTCTACCTAAAATGTTACATCTTCTAATAACATCTTTAAACGAATTAATTTGCACAATCATTCCGCTTAAGAAAATATAATCTGCCCAAAGTATATGTTTATCTTTCAAAGAAGATACATTCATATCAACCAGTTTTAACTGCCAGTCGGCGGGAAGCATTGCGGCCACTGTGATTAAACCTAAGGGGGGTTCTGACGCTTTTTTAGAGACAAACTTTAATGCATTCTTAAATCCCCAGAATGTATCGGGTGTTTCGGGGTATACCATTAATATTTTCATTTTTCTTACCTCTCAAATAAAGACTTTAAGTCGTATTATTATAAGATTTTATAACAATTTATCTTGTTGAATAATGCAAATATTTTTAAAATAGATTTGTAAAAGAAATGTAAATATTAGATACTGTTCTTTATCATAGCAAATAATAATTATATATATAGCTCAAGTCTTTTATAGAAAATATGAACACGCCGGAATTTGTAAAATGAAAAAACCTCATTCGATTCTATATCACATATTAATATTTGTACTGGCACAGATTGCATGGCTTTTATTGCTGGGCATTTGGATTTATTGGTATGTATCTAACTATATAATTTTTGAAAAAGTTGGCGACCAATTATCGCCGCAGATAGTTTACGACGGTGTAAATATATTTCCTTTCATTGGTGGTATTATACTACTACTTGGAATATCATTCGGTATGTCATTGATATTCCGTCACTTAAACGTACAGCTTAAGCTTCACAAATTATACGACAATTTTATTGCTAATATAACACATGAATTAAAATCCCCATTATCATCAATACAGCTTTACCTTGAAACATTAAACAGCAGGAACGTGCCGCCGGAAAAGCAAAAAGAGTTTTATGAATTGATGTTAAAGGATGCCAGCAGGCTTAAGAAATTGATAAACTCAATTCTTGAAATATCGGTTCTTGACCAAAAACGTATTTCGCACAACTTTCATGTTTATAATTCGGGGCAGGAGATAATCAGAATGGTTAAAGAATCGGCGGATGAATTTAAGCTGCCTGAAAGTTCTATAACAATTGAAGGTAATGCCCGATGTCTTTTTGTTATTGATAAAAACGCTATAAAAATTGTAATCAACAATCTAATTGATAACGCAATAAAATATTCGACGAACCGGCCAAAGATAAATCTTAAAATTAAATGCGGAATAAAAAAAATAATAATTGAATTCAAAGACTACGGTATAGGTATTCCTCTTGACGAACAGAAAAAGGTATTTAATAAATTTCACAGGATATACAATCATGAAATTCCTAATGTAAAAGGCACCGGATTAGGTTTGTACTGGGCAAGGGAAATAATAAAAAGTCACGGCGGAAGCATAAGTGTTTCAAGCGAAGGAAAAAACAAAGGAACAACATTTAAAATAGAGCTTCCTATTTATAAATTGTCGAAGATTAGATATATAAACAAACTACTGCAAAGCACAAAAGAATATGAAATATCGAGGAATTAATTTATGTATGATTCAGTTAAAACTAAAAATAGAATATTAATTGTTGAAGATGAGGAATCTCTTGCGCTGGGACTTGAATATAATTTAAAGGAAGAGAATTACAGCGTAGTTATAGCAAAAGACGGAAGAGAAGCGTTAGAAATATTCGAGACAGAAAAATTTGATTTAATTATTATCGATATTATGCTTCCATATTACAATGGATTTGAGCTTGTTGAAATAATAAGAAAAAAAGAACCGAGAATTCCTCTTCTAATACTTACCGCTAAATCTAAAAATGAAGATAAAATAAGAGGTTTTGAATTGGGAGTTGATGATTATTTGACCAAACCTTTTCATTTGGAAGAATTATTATTACGTATAAAAAGAATGTTAAAAAGAAGATCGTGGTATACGACAGAGGGGAGCAATTTAGTTTACAAATTTGGCGAAAATAAAATAGACTTTGAAAAAATGGAATGTTATAGTAAAAGTAAAACTTACCAATTAACTCAAAACGAAATTATGGTATTAAAATATCTTATAGACAACAAGGGGAAAATAGTAAGCCGAAAGGATTTATTAGAAAACGTTTGGCATGTATCTCCTGAAATAGAAACGAGAACAGTAGATATTTTTATATCAAGATTAAGGAAATATTGTGAAGATAATCCATCTGAACCTAGATATATAAAAAGTATAAGGGGAGTAGGATATATTTTTGAAGATTGTAATGAAAGTATTATATAAACTCCAAATAAACTTCAATTAAGATTCTATTTATATATAAATATTAAATTCAAAGTACTAGAAAAATATAAAAAATTACCCAAAAAGGACATTCTATATGAAATACCAATTTTATATTTAATGTTGATTAAATTTAACCTTGAAAAAGTAAATTATCGATATTATATTATTTTCAGCTATTCAATAATATCTAAAATTTTGAACTTATCACTCAAAATAGAAAACAAACCAAAATTACTTGATAAAGTTAGAATAACTCTGCGTACCTTACACTATAGCATTAAAACAGAAGAAGCTTACCTAAGATGGATAAAAGAATTTATAATTTTTAATAACAGAGTTCATCCTGAAAATTTAAACAATAATCATGTATCAACATTTTTATCTTATCTTGCGGTTGAAAGGCAGGTTTCATCATCTACTCAAAATCAGGCTTTATGCGCAATTGTATTTTTATATAAAAAAGTATTAGAAAAAGATTTCGGCTGGCTTGAGGATGCAGTTAGAGCAAATAGGAGTGTAAGAATTCCCGTTGTATTTTCAAAAGATGAAGCGATGAAAATGATTTCATTTATTCACGGCACACCGAAAATAATTACCTCAATATTATATGGAAGCGGGCTTCGATTAAATGAAGCATTAAAGTTGAGGGTATTAGATATTGATTTTGAAAATAGAACGATAACAGTTAGAAGCGGAAAAGGGAAAAAAGATAGAACTACTGTTTTGCCTAATTCAATTATTAATGACTTAAAAGACCATATAAATAATATAAAAGAAATCCATTACAATGATTTAAGGGAAGGATACGGAGAAACGATACTGCCATATTCCTTGGGTAAAAAATATCCAAACGCGGCAAAAGAATTTAAGTGGCAATATGTTTTTCCGGCTGATAAAAGAATAAAAGATGAAATTAGCGGAAAGTATGTAAGATTTCATATTCATGAAACTACGATACAAAAAGCGATAAAGCAGGCATTAAGAAAGTCGAAAATAGATAAAAAAGCAGGTTCGCACACATTCAGACATAGTTTTGCCACGCAATTATTAAGTAACGGATATGATATACGAACAATACAAGAATTATTAGGGCATCAGTCATTAAGAACAACAATGATATATACGCATGTATTAAAAAATATATCAGGTGTAAGGAGTCCTCTGGACTAACACATTTTTAGTTCCGAAAAAATTTCCGTTCTAACACAAGGCGGGGATTTAATTATGGTTGTATTAGTTGCAAATTTTTGCAGAAACAATAATTTGTATAACTAAATAAATAATTGTTATTCGGAAATTATTCCCGTAATAACAGAAATAAAAGAAGTAACAAACCCCAGTTAGGGGTTCTATATAAGTATATGTTATACCACAAAAAATAATTATCATGGTGTTGATATATTGTGCAAAATATAGTACGTTTAACAGCACAATATAAAAGGGAGTGTTTATGCACAGAATACAATTAGATAAAGATATTCAACCT
>Ga0180009_10000170_pt1 | contig 100370 bp, 109 predicted proteins | sample OS_PC_MetaG_FD_123537 | JGI IMG/M metagenome (GOLD analysis project Ga0180009, IMG submission 123537) | Groundwater microbial communities from the Aspo Hard Rock Laboratory (HRL) deep subsurface site, Sweden - OS_PC_MetaG | ecosystem: Environmental > Aquatic > Deep subsurface > Groundwater... | reverse complement strand
TCCTTATTGGTAACCGTTCGCGGTTACAACTAACCCCCTCAATCCATGAGGGGGTTTTTTATTGCCTGTCAAAACCAAATAAAACCCCTCCCCATAAACAGCAGGGCGGGGGAAAGGTAGAATAAAAACTGGCCTCATTTAACCGGACGTAAACATGGACGAACACTTTGGTCTCGAGACACTGGCAGTACGCGCCGGAACTGTTCGCAGCCAGTTTAACGAGCATTCGGAGGCGATGTTTCTCACCTCTAGTTTTATATTCAGCAGCGCGGAGGAAGCGGCAGCACGATTCAAGGGGGAGCAACCTGGTCCGATTTACGCGCGTTTTACAAATCCCACCGTAAGCATGATGGAGACGCGGTTAGCCGCGCTTGAAGGCGCGGAACGTTGTGTGGCGTTTGCGTCTGGAATGGCGGCTATTTTGGCGACTGTAATGGGATTGATGAAGGCGGGCGAACACGTGGTGGCGTCTCGTTCAATTTTCGGTTCAACCGTGCAGTTGTTCAGTAATATTCTTGGACGATTTGGAATCGAGACGACCTATGTGTCGCCGACTGATCCAGCAGAATGGCGTGCGGCAGTAAAACCCAATACGAAGCTGTTCTTTGTTGAGTCCCCATCGAATCCGTTGACCGAAGTGAGTGATATTCGTGCACTCTCGGAGATAGCACACGCCTTTGGCGCATGGCTTGCTGTGGATAATTGCTTTTGCTCCCCGGCTTTACAGAAACCATTGGCCTTGGGAGCTGATATTGTCATTCACTCCGCCACTAAATATCTTGATGGACAAGGCCGGGTGCTGGGTGGTGCGGTGCTTGGCAGCCAACTGTTGATGGACGGGGTTTACACCTTTCTACGGACTGCTGGTCCGACATTGTCTGCATTTAATGCCTGGGTGATATTAAAGGGGATGGAAACGCTTTCCATCCGTATGGAGGCGCACTCTAAAAATGCGCTGGCGTTGGCGCATTGGCTGGAGACGCAACCTGCGGTTGCGCGTGTTTATTATCCGGGTCTGCCATCGCATCCACAGCATGAATTGGCGATGGTGCAGCAAACGACTGGTGGCGGAATTGTTGCATTTGAACTGAAGGGAGGAAAAGATGCAGCGTGGAAACTCATCGATGCGACCCGGATGTTGTCGATTACCGCAAATCTGGGAGATACCAAAACCACCATCACGCATCCGGCCACTACGACTCATAGCCGGATGACCCCGGAGCAGCGTTCGGCAGCGGGCATAAGCGATGGCTTGGTGAGGATTGCGGTAGGATTGGAGTCAATTGCCGACATTCAGGCCGACTTGGCGCGCGGTCTGATATGAATGCCTTGTATTGCTACGGCAGGCAGTAAAGTGTCAGGCAAGGCGGGGGGCAAGTCATAGGACTGGAGCGATATGAACTTAGAGGAGCCCGGATCACAGGGGCATGTCCTAGCTAGGTTTTACGCAGCAATTGTTTCTGTCAAAACGCTTCCACCTTTAGCTCGCATCCCTGCTTGTCACACGCTACATAACCCCAGCGCATATACCAGTCCGGTACCACGAAGCGCTCACAGTCATGGCCATCAACCGAATGGATATGCCGCGCCGGACGATGGGTGTGACCATGGATCAGGCGTCGCGCTTGCTGCGCGCGCAACGCCTGATCCACCGCATCGTCGTTAACATTCATGATCGTGCTTGGTTTGTCGGCTTTGGCTGTCTCGCTCCCGGCGCGGGCCTGACGGGCCAGGTTGCGGCGCAAGGCTTGTGGCAAATAGCGTAATAATCCCAGCATCACCGGATGCCGAATCCGGCGGCGAAACGCTTGGTAGGCGACATCCTCAGTGCATAACGTGTCGCCATGCATTAGCAGCGTTGTCGTGCCATATAGATCAATACGGGTCGGGTCGGCGATAAGCGTCATGCCGGACCGGGCAGCGTAATGTTTCGCCAGCATGAAATCCCGGTTGCCGTGCATGAAAAATATGGGTGTGCCTGCATCCGCCAGTGATTTGAGTCTGCGCGCTGTGTCGTGCGCAACTTGTTCGTCGTGATCGTCTCCAATCCAGGCTTCGAATAAATCACCCAGAATATAAAGCGCATCTGCGCCGGCCACTTCCTCTGTCAGAAAGCGAAAAAAACGCCCGGTGGCGACCGGGCGAGCGTCCGTCAGGTGCAGGTCGGCGATAAAATACGTGCGACCTGTACGCATTACCTTATTCAGACGATTTCCGCCTTGGTTATTACGACGTCTTCCAGAGGAACATCCTGGTGTCCGGCGCGATTACCGGTTTTGATTTTTTTCATCTTGTCGACTACATCCATGCCTTCGACCACCTTTCCGAATACAGCGTAGCCATAGCCTTGCGGAGTCGGCGAGGTGTGGTTGAGAAAACTGTTATTGGCAACGTTGATGAAAAATTGCGCTGTGGCCGAGTGGGGGTCGTTGGTGCGAGCCATGGCGACGGTGTACACGTCGTTTTTCAGGCCATTGCCGGCTTCATTCTCAATCGCTGAACGGGTCGGTTTTTGCGTCATGCCGGGCTCAAAGCCACCGCCTTGAATCATGAAACCATCAATGATGCGGTGGAAAACCGTGCCATCAAAGAATCCGTCGCGAACATATTGAAGAAAGCTCTCTACTGTTTTAGGGGCTTTAACGGCGTCGAGTTCGAGGGTGATGATGCCGTGGTTGGTGTGCAACTTGACCATGTGTAATCCTAAAGTGAGGTTTCGTGAATGATTTTCCAGAGGCCGTTTTCACGGCTCCAGAATTGGCGTTTGGTCGTGCGGTCGTTAAGGGTGTTGCTTTGGTAGCGCTGCACAAAGCTCACCAGCGCGAAATCGGTTCGTTCCGCCTCTAAGTTGCTTGTTGGGATGTTAGCCAAAGCGTTGTCCGTTGGTAACGCTTCTCTTGAACCGGGATCAGTTCCTTGCGGGTAGAGCATCAGACTGAGGTTGTCGAGGCTGACCTTGATCCAGGATTTGTCAGCGTTGACTTTATGCTTGTTGGCGGCGAAGGCCGTGAGGTTTTGCTTGCCGGTATGGAACGAGGCGCTGTAATGGCTGAGCAGGCGTGAAGTGTCGCGGCTTTCCCAATCCTGTCGCCATTGGTCGATAGCTGCTGTCAGGTCATCACGGCGAGCGTTAAGCACATCCTGTTCAATCCATTCGACTTGTTCGGCAATGATGACCGGCGTTTTACCCGTTTCGATGTATTCGCCGAGACGGGTGAGGTCTTCATTGGCAAGAACCACACAGCCCTCACTTGCGCGTGGGGCCCGGCTATAGGTATTGCTCGGACTGCCGTGGATCCAGATTCCATGTCCGCTGCGGCCCTGGCGAGTGTCCCATTCGTTGGGGTACGACAGGGTGAACGCGCCACTGCCGTAAAAGTCACCCAGTTCACTGGAAGGTTTGAAGCTTGATATGGCGTAAATGCCAATTGGAGTGCGTTTGTCTCCTTCTTTCTGCTTGCCTGCACCCGCTTTGCCGATCGTGACATAGAAATCAGCCACGCGTAGCGGTTGGCCTGCAAGGTTTTCATAAACGTACAAACGTGAACGGCTGGCATCGACTACCAAAGCATGGCGATAGTCATTGTCCAGATTCAACAAATAGGCAGGGACCTTGTTATGGGGGTGTGCATCGGTCACGGCGCGCATGCGTTGCCGGGCCTCATCACGTAACAGCTCGAGCTCGGGACTGGATGCGCCGTTCGGATTGCCTAAAGTTTGCAGTGCCTGGACGCGTGCCAGCAACATGTCCCCCTTGATCAGTTGCGCCAACCGAAAATTGGGATGTTGTTCCGTCAGCAAATCAAGGGTATTGCGTGCCTCTGGCATCCGGGCTTCCGAAATAGCCCGCAGGCTATCGGTCAACTGGCGGTCCGCTGCCAGTTCCGACGCGTGAAGCGCCGGAGCAGCCAGCATTAGCGTGAGCAAGAGGCGTTGCATGTTTAGTTTAATGGGCCGATTCGCCGATGATGCGCCACTGGCCATTTTGCAAAGCCAGTGTCAGGGTTTTGTTGACAGTGGATTGGTGACGGTCAGATCGGTAGGCTTGGCTAAAAGTGGCAGTAGCCGAGTCGCCCTGTCGCTCGATCTTCAGGTTGCTGATTTTGACGTCGATCGTGGCGGGGGCCGTAATGCGTGCGCGGCGTTGCGCTTCCCATTCAGCGCGAGTCAACCCGTCAGCGGAGAAATTGCTGGCATAGGCCGCGAAGTAAGCGTCTACATTGCGTGATGACCAGGCTTGTGCCCAGCGTGTAATGGCAGTTTCGACTTCCTTGTGGGCTGCAACGGGCTTGGCGGAGCTGGGTTTGACAACAGGTGCGGGGTCGGTAATAGCTGGTTTGTTAGCGGGCTTGGCCACACCGGGAATCGCTTTTGAGGTTGCCGGTTTGCCTGGTTGTGCACCAATCAAGTCTTGGATGAGGGCAAGTTTGGTTTGTGCCGCCGTATTTTTGCTATCCAGTGCCAGTGCTTTGTCGTAGGCAATGGAAGCCATTTTGGCGTAAATGTCACCGAGGTTTTCGTGGGCGGTAGCGTAGCTTGGATGGGTGCGTATGGCCATTTCAAGCGCGTTTTTGGCGTCTGCGTACTTGTTTTGCGAAGCGTACAACACCGCCAGATTGTTATAGGGCTCGGGGAGCTCTGGGTAGTCTTCGGTCAAACCCTTGAACACAGCGATCGCATCGTTGGTCTTGCCCTGATCTGCCAGGATGAGACCCTTGAGAAAACGGGTTTGCGCATCTTTTGGGTTTTTGGCGAGATAGGCATTGGCGCGGGTGAGCGCGGCAGACAGGTTGCCACTCCGGAATTGCTGATTGATCTCCTGGACTTCGTCTGCCAGTACGGGCGAAGTGGCGAGCACAAAGCAGGCAGCAGCAACGGCGAGGAGGCGGGATAAAGCCATGTGATATGCTCAAATTGACGGTATAAGAGTACGAATTCTAGCAATTTCGGGCGCGCTAAGACAGCACGCTTGAGGTGACTCCCCGCTTGCCCACTTGGTTTTTACTATGCTGCACATCCACAACTCCCTGACACGCGTTAAAGAAGCGTTTGTTCCCCTGACACCAGGCAAGGTACGTATGTACGTCTGCGGCATGACAGTGTATGACCTCTGTCATCTCGGACACGCCCGGGTGTTCGTGGTGTTCGATATGGCGACCCGCTGGCTGCGCTCCAGTGGCTATGACGTCGAGTACGTCAGGAACATTACGGACATCGACGACAAAATCATTAAGCGGGCAGCAGAAAATAGTGAAGCGCCGGCTGCGCTGACCGAACGGTTCATTCACGAGATGCACCAGGATGAGCGCGCGCTTGGCGTGTTGCCGCCCGACCACGAGCCGCGCGCCACTGCGTATGTCGTGCAGATGCTGGCGCTGATTGGTCAATTGATCGACAAAGGCCTGGCTTACCCCGCGCCCAACGGCGATGTGTATTACAGCGTGCGCGCTTTCCCTGCGTATGGCCGCTTGTCGGGCAAAAGTCTGGATGAACTGCGTGCGGGCGAGCGCGTGGAAATCGATGCCGCCAAGCGCGATCCGCTGGATTTCGTGCTGTGGAAAGCGGCCAAAGCGGGCGAACCCGCATGGGAGTCCCCGTGGGGCGCGGGTCGCCCCGGTTGGCATATCGAATGTTCGGCGATGAGCGCGGACCTGCTGGGCAAGCATTTCGACATTCACGGCGGTGGCCAGGACTTGCAGTTCCCGCATCATGAAAACGAAATCGCCCAGTCCGAAGGTGCCCACGACTGCACCTTTGTGAACTACTGGATGCATAACGGCTTTGTGCGGGTCGACAACGAAAAGATGTCTAAATCGCTGGGCAATTTCTTCACCATTCGCGAAGTGCTGCAGCAATACGATGCCGAGGTGGTGCGTTTTTTCATTCTGCGTGCGCATTACCGCAGCCCGCTGAACTACTCCGATGCTCACCTGGACGACGCCAAAAGTGCGCTGACCCGGCTCTACACTGCATTGAAAAACGCGCCCCTGAGCACGACGTCCGTTGACTGGGCGGCGACTGCCGCGCAGGCGTTCAAAGTGGCGATGGACGACGATTTCAATACGCCCGAGGCGCTGGCTGTGTTGTTCGAGCTGGCCAGTGCGGCCAATCGCGGGGATGCCGATTCGGCTCAAATGCTACGCAATCTGGGGGGCGTGCTCGGCTTGTTGCAACGCGATACGGCCGATTTTCTCAAATCAGGTGCCGCTGGCGCGGGCCTGTCCGAAGCTGAAATCGACGCCATGATCGTGGCGCGTCGCGATGCGCGCGCTGCGAAAAACTTCGCCGAATCCGATCGCATTCGCGACGCGCTGCTGGCGGCTGGCATCGTGCTGGAAGACGGGGCGGGCGGAACGGTCTGGCGGCGCGCTTGAGCGCATCCCGGCTGATTTACGCCGGCGCGGAAGACTGGTTGCATCCGCACTGGCACGTAGCGTTTTATCCGGACGGCTTGCCTGACGACTGGTTGCTGCCTTACTACAATACCCGGTTTCAAGCGGTGTATTTGCCCGCAGCACGCTGGCAGGCAGCTTCGGCTGCCGACTGGATGCAATGGCTGGAAGACACGCAGCCCGGTTTTCGATTTTTGTTGGAACCCGGAACCCTTTCCCCGCCTTGCGATGCGCGCATCATTGTGGCGACGCCGGAGTGGTGCAATACGCATCTGTGGTGGCTCGATGCGTCTCCCGACCTGCGTGAACTGGCACAGCAAGCGAGTGCGCATGCGGCCAGTGGTGAGCCGCTTTTTGTAATCAGCCGTAGCGGCGATCTGGAAAAAATGGAGCAGGTGATGATCCTGAGCGCGGTGCTGGGCTACTGAGGCCGACTGAAATCACACAGGCAGGAGGGGGATTAGTTCACCGGTATTCGGTAAAATGCTGCGCTTGGCTTTCCTCATGACGGGCTTGATTCCCTTTGCAAAACGACAACCTGATCGAAATCGAACAGCTGGCTTTTGGCTACGGTGAGCGATCCATTCTGAAAAACATCAATCTGACTGCGAAGCGCGGCCAGGTGGTTGCGATCATGGGGAGCAGCGGCTGCGGCAAAACCACGCTGTTGCGCTTGATTGGCGGGCAAATCAAGCCGGGCCAGGGCGTGGTGCGTGTGGCGGGCGAGTCGGTGGGCGATCTCGACCGGGGCGGTCTGCACCGCTTGCGTCGCAAAATGGGCATGTTGTTTCAGTTCGGCGCGCTGTTCACCGATATGACGGTATTTGACAACGTGGCCTTCCAGTTGCGTGAACACACCGACTTGCCGGAGGACGCCATCAGCGATCTGGTGCTGATGAAGCTGCACGCCGTCGGCCTGCGTGGGGCGGCGCAGCTGATGCCGGCCGAGCTTTCCGGCGGCATGGCGCGACGGGTGGCGCTGGCCAGGGCGGTTGCGCTCGATCCCATGCTGGTGCTGTACGACGAGCCATTTGCCGGGCTCGATCCCATTTCGCTGGGCGTGACCGGCAACCTGATTCGTCGCCTCAACGACACGCTCGGGCTGACTTCGATCGTCGTGACGCACGATGTGCATGAGTCGCTGAAAATCGTCGATTACATTTACTTCATCTCGGACGGCGTGGTCGTCGCCGAGGGAACGGCAGACGAGATTCGTGCCTCTGGTTTGCCGTTCGTGCATCAGTTTGTGCATGGCGAGGCCGATGGCCCTGTGCCGTTCCATTACCCGGCGCCACCCTACGCCGACGACCTCAAGCTGGGAGGGCAGGGTGCTTAAGCGGACGATCGAGCATGTGGGGAATCGCGTCATTCAGGCGGTTTGGCGCATGGGGTACGCGGCGCGTTTCTTTGTGACGATATTGCTGCATTCGGGCACCGCATTCCGCCGTTTTGGCCTCACCATCCGCGAGCTTTATTTCAGCGGCGTACTGACGCTTGTGGTCATTCTGGTATCGGGCTTGTTTGTCGGCATGGTGCTGGGTTTGCAAGGCTATGAGACGTTGCAGACTTATGGCGCGGAAGAGTCGCTGGGCATCGTCGTGGCGCTGTCGCTGGTGCGTGAACTGGGGCCGGTGGTGGCGGCCTTGTTGTTCGCCAGTCGCGCGGGCAGCGCGATCACGGCAGAGATCGGCCTGATGAAGGCGACCGAGCAACTCTCGGCAATGGAAATGATGGCCGTTGATCCGATTGCGCGCGTGGTGGCACCGCGCTTCTGGGCGGGCGTGATTTCCATGCCGCTACTGGCGGCGCTGTTCTCCGCGATGGGGATATTGGGCGGTTATCTGGTCGGGGTACAGTTGATCGGCATTGACGAAGGTTCATTCTGGTCGCAGATGCAAAATGCGGTCGATTTCGAGCGCGATATCGTCAATGGTGTAATCAAGAGCGTGGTGTTCGGCATCGCCATCACTGCGATTGCGCTGTTCGAAGGGTACGATGCGCCCCCCACCGCCGAAGGGGTCTCGGGCGCAACCACACGCACCGTGGTGACATCCAGTCTGGCCGTGCTGGCGCTGGATTTTGTTTTGACTGCATTTATGTTCCGGGGAATTGGTTAAACATCATGAACAAGACCGTACTCGATTTTTGGGTGGGATTGCTTGTCCTGGCTGGCATCGCCGCGTTGCTGTTTCTGGCGCTAAAAGTCGGCAGCACCAGCGCCCTCAATTCGTCGGCCAGCTACGAAGTGGTTGCCCGTTTTGAAAACATCGGCGGCCTCAAACTGCGTGCGCCGGTCAAAAGCGCCGGGGTGGTCGTTGGCCGGGTGGCAGATATCCAGTTTGACAATGAAACGTTCGAGGCCGCTGTCACGCTTCGTCTGGACAAGCGCTATGCTTTCCCCAGGGACAGTTCAGTGGCCATCCTGACGTCGGGCTTGCTGGGTGAGCAATACATTGGTCTGGAGGCGGGAGGCGATAGTTTGAAACTCAAGGCGCACGATCGCATTCTCATCACGCAAGATGCCGTGGTACTGGAAAACCTGATCGGTCGGTTTTTGTACGACAAGGCTCAAGAGGGAGCACCGCAATGACATCCAAGCATTATGAATTCGCCCGCCTGACCCGTGCACTGTCGGCGCTGGGCATGTTGATGGTGGCAGGGCCAGGACAGGCCGATACCCTTAATTTGCAGCAGGCAGTGGAAATGAGCCTGACGGCCGACCCCCGCATCAAGGAAAGCGAACAGGTGGTCGAGGCGGCACGCGGCCTGTTGCAGGAAGTGCAGGGCAACGCGGGGTGGCGAATCGGGATGAACGCGTTCATCGGCCTGGCGCCAGAAGTCGAGGGCGGGTTTTATCAGGGCGGCGCGCAATCCTGTACGGCGCTTCCGTGTACCCCGCGTAGTGACGGCAGAGAGCTGAATGGCGTGTCTGACTGGACGCATCTCAGCTTCGCCCTGATCAAGCCGCTTTTCACCTTTGGCAAGCTTGAGCATTACGGCGAGGCCGCGCAAGGCAGCATCGACATCAAGCGCGGCGAACTCAAGAAGACCCGCACGGATACGGTTTATGACACCAAGCGCGCGTATTACGGCTATCTGGCCGCACGCGATATTCGGGTCTATCTGGACGACATGCTGGAGCGTCTGGGTAAAGAGCTGGTCAGCGTTGAAAAGAACCTGGCCGACGACACCGGCATTGCCAAGCAGTCCGATCTCTACGCGTTGCAGACCGCCAAGGGCCTGCTGTCGAAGTATGCCAACCAGGCGCGCGCGCTCGAAAAAATCAGTCTCGATGGCCTGAAGGTGTTGACGGGTATCGGTTTGGCCGGCGAGCTGAGCGTGACCGACGAGCGAATCGAGCCCGTGCCTTTTCCGCAGGCCGACCTGGCTGAATTCAAGTCGCGCGCCATGCAAAGTCGCCCTGAAATGGAGCAGCTCGAAGCAGGGCTGCGTGCCCGTCGCGCACTGGTGGCCGCCAAAAAATCAGACCGCATGCCGGATGTGTATGCCGGGGTGATTGGTGAATTCAACTACGCATCACGGCGTGACAGTGTGGACAATCCTTATCTGAACGATTCATTCAACAGTGCGGGGCTGACACCGGTCGTCGGGGTGAAGTGGGACACGGTATTTGGCGTGGCGAGTGCGCGCGTCAATCAGGCGCAGGCTGAACTGGAGGCGCTCAATCACAAGAAGGCCTTTGCACTGGAGGGCGTGCCATTTGAAGTGAGCGAGGCATATGCCCATGCCCAGGCCAACTACGCGTCGCAGCGTGAGTTGGCCGCCAGTGCGACGGCCGCGCGGCGCTGGCTGATTGCATCGCTGGCCGACTTTTCGGCGGGGCTGGAAAGCGCCGACAAGATGACTGATGCGCTGAAAAACTACGTGCTGGCGCAAACCGAGTATGTGCGCACCATCAACGATTACAACATGAACGTTGCGCAGCTCGCACGTTTGACGGGTGAACTCAAGTAAGCAGCGGGTGTCTACCCGAGTGCTTGACCCCATTATGAACAGGATGATTTGATGAATACATTGCGCTCTTTTTGGCTGTTGCTGGCACTGGTGTTTGGTTTGCATTCCAGTGTCGTCTGGGCAGTGGACACCCCGCCGGACGTATTGGCGCGCACCACAACGCAAGAGGTGCTTGCCATCCTGAAGCAGGACAAGGAAGCGCTCAGCAGCAATCAGTCCAAAGTCCATGAATTGGTTGAAGCCAAAATCCTGCCCAATTTTGACTTTAACCGGATGACCCAGCTTGCTGTCGGCAAGCACTGGCCGCGCGCGACCGCAAAACAAAAGCAATCGCTGGTGGCCGAGTTTCGCAATCTGCTGGTGCGCACCTATTCCAGTTCGCTCACGGCGTTTTCCAATCAGACCGTTGATTTCAAGCCGATGGTGATCAAGCCGGACGACACCGACGTAACCGTGCGTTCCGAAATTCGCCAGCCAGGCGGGCAACCCATCCCGATCAACTACAACATGTACAAAACGGCTTTTGGCTGGAAGGTGTATGACGTGGCGATCGACGGCGTGAGCCTGGTCACTAATTACCGGGCGTCTTTCTCCAGCACCATCCGCCAGAATGGCATTGATGGTTTGATCAGTACGCTTGCCGCCCAATCCCAATCCCAGGCCCCGCGCGGGGCCGCCAAACCGGCGCCGCGTCCTGGCTCGTGATGACATGTGAAGGCAACTGTTGCCGCATTGGCGGCGCCGTGACCGTGGATACCGTTGGCGGGCTGTTGCGCGAATTGCAGCCGCAACTTGAAAGCGGGATGGAAACGCTGGATTTCAGCGGTGTCGAGCAAGCTGATTCAGCTGCGCTGACGCTGATCTTCAGCGCCATGCGCCATGCCCGGCAAGCCGGCCACACTTTGGTCTGCACCGGTTTGCCCGCCAGTTTCACCACCCTCGCCGAACTCTATGGCGTGTCCGAGCTGCTGCCGCAATGACCCTGGCCCATCCGGCCATCAGCGTACGCGATCTGTGCAAACGCTTTCGTGCGACCCAGGCGCTGGACGGGGTCTCGCTCGATATTCAGTCCGGCGAGTTTTTTGGTCTGCTCGGGCCCAACGGTGCCGGTAAAACCACCCTGATTTCCATTCTCGCCGGGCTCACCCGCGCCGACTCCGGTCATGCCGCCATCATGGGGCATGACGTGGTGCGCGACTACCGGCAGGCACGCCGCGCGCTCGGCGTGGTGCCGCAGGAACTGGTCTACGATCCTTTTTTCAATGTGCGCGAAACCTTGCGTATCCAGTCCGGCTATTTCGGGTTGCGAAACAATGACGGCTGGATTGACGAGATCATGCATCACCTTGATCTCACCCCGCACGCCGACAAGAATACGCAGAATTTGTCGGGCGGCATGAAGCGCCGCCTGCTGGTGGCGCAGGCGCTGGTGCACAAGCCACCAGTAATCGTGCTCGACGAACCCACCGCCGGCGTTGATGTTGATCTGCGCCGTTCGCTGTGGGAATTCATCAGCCGCCTCAACCGCGAAGGCCACACCATCCTGCTGACCACGCATTATCTGGAAGAGGCGCAGGCGCTGTGCGGCCGCATCGCCATGCTCAAGGCCGGGCGCGTCGTGGCCTGCGACACCACGCGCAACCTGTTGCATCACGCCAACGAACATTGCGCCGCGTTGCGCCTCGCAAGCGCGCCGCCTGCTGCATGGGCAGCGCGCCTGCAAGTCTTGCCAGACGGCGGCTGGCGTTTCAATTTCAGCGATTTCAGTGAACTCGAATCCCTGCTGGCCGGGGTGCGTATGGCGGGTGGGCAGGTGACCGAAATGCAGTTACTGGAAGCCGATCTGGAGGATGTCTTTACCGACATCATGAAGCGGACATGAACGGCTTTCTTGCGTTGCTTTACAAGGAACTGCTGCGTTTCTGGAAAGTGGCGGTGCAGACCGTGGTGGCACCGGTCGTCACTGCGCTGCTGTATCTGCTGATCTTTTCCCATGTTCTAGAATCGCACATCGAGGTCTACCCCGGCGTCAGCTACACGCAGTTTCTGGTGCCGGGACTGGTGATGATGAGCATGTTGCAGAACGCTTTTTCCAACAGCTCGTCGAGCCTGATCCAGTCCAAGCTCACCGGTAACATCGTGTTCGTATTGTTGCCACCCTTGTCGTATTTGCAATTCTTCGGCGCTTATCTCATCGCGGCGATCGTGCGCGGGCTGGTGGTGGGGCTGGGAGTGTGGGTGGTGACGCTGGGCTTTGGCACGCCAACCGTACCGCATTTGGGTTGGCTGCTTGCATTTTCGCTGCTGGCCTGCGGGTTGATGGGCGCGCTGGGCACCATGGCGGGCATCTGGGCGGAAAAATACGACCAGCTGGCGGCGTTCCAGAATTTTCTGATCCTGCCGCTGACGTTTTTGTCAGGCGTGTTTTATTCGATTCATTCGCTGCCAGCCTTCTGGCAGGGGGTGTCGCACTGGAACCCGGTGTTCTACATGATCGACGGCTTTCGCTACGCCTTTTTAGGGCAGTCCGACATTGACCCGGGCTTCGGCCTGCTGGTCGTGGCAGGCAGCTTTGTGGCAATATCCGCGCTTTCGCTCTTGATGTTGAAGAGCGGTTACAAATTGAGGCATTAAGTATGGTTACCCCCGACGACATCAAAGGCTGGATCACCGAAAAACTCCCGTGCGATTACATTGAACTGGACGGCGACGGCCAGCATTTCAATGCAATCATCGTCAGTCCGTCGTTCAGCGGCAAAAACATGATCCAGCAGCACCGTCTGGTGTATGACGCGCTGGGCACCCGCATGCACGCGGAAATCCACGCGCTGTCGATGAAGACCTACACGCCTGAAGAGTGGGCCAAACGCTGAATGGAATCCCTGCTGATCCAAGGCGGCAACAAGCTGACCGGTGAGGTGCGCATTTCCGGCGCCAAAAATGCCGCGCTGCCAATTCTGACTGCCAGCCTGCTGAGCGCTGAACCCTTGCAGCTCAGCAACGTGCCGCATCTGAAGGACATCAGCACCATGCTGGCGTTGCTGGGCCACATGGGCGTGCGCGTCACGCTGGACGACCAGAACCACGTTACCCTGTGTGGCGAATCGATTCCCCACAAGGATGCGCCCTACGAAATGGTGAAAACCATGCGCGCTGCGATCCTGGTGCTGGGGCCGACGCTGGCACGCTTTGGCGAAGCGCGTGTTTCAATGCCCGGCGGCTGCGCTATCGGTTCGCGGCCGGTTGATCTGCATATCAAGGGCTTGCAGGCGATGGGCGCTGAGATTCACATCGAACATGGCTATATCCACGCCAAGGCCAAGCGCCTGCACGGCGCGCATATCGCCATGGACATGGTCACCGTCACCGGCACCGAAAATCTGATGATGGCGGCTGCACTCGCTGATGGCACCACGGTGCTGGCCAACGCTGCACGTGAGCCGGAAATCGTCGATCTGGCCAACTGCCTGATCGCGATGGGTGCAAAAATCGAAGGCGCCGGCAGCGGCGTCATCACCATTCACGGTGTGGAGGCCCTGCATGGTGCGCAGTACAGCGTGATGCCCGACCGCATTGAAACCGGCACTTTTCTGGTTGCCGCAGCGATGACCGGTGGCCGTATCCGCGCGACTCATGCCCAGCCCGACACCCTGGTTTCGGTGATGGGCAAGCTTGCCGATGCGGGCGCGCACGTTACCTCGGGTGACGACTGGATCGAAGTCGAGTCCGATGGCGTGCTGAATGCGGTCGATGTGCGCACCGCGCCGCATCCCGCTTTCCCGACCGACATGCAGGCGCAGTTCATGGCGTTGAATTGCGTGGCAAGCGGCGTCGCCAGCGTGACCGAAACCATTTTCGAAAACCGCTTCATGCACGTGCAGGAACTGCGGCGGCTGGGCGCCAACATCGAAGTTACCGGCCACACCGCACTGGTGCGCGGCGTGCCGCGGCTCGACGGCGCCATCGTGATGGCGACCGACTTGCGGGCCTCGGCTTGCCTGGTATTGGCAGGACTCGTCGCGGCAGGTGAAACCACCATCGAGCGGATTTACCACCTCGACCGCGGCTACGAACGCATCGAGGAAAAGCTCACCCAGCTGGGTGCGCGCATCAAGCGGGTGCATTGAGATGGGCATCATTCTTGCCTTGTCCAAAGGCCGCATTTTTGAAGAAACCCTGCCGCTGCTGGCTGCAGCGGGGATCACTCCGAGCGAAAGCCCGGAGTCGTCGCGCAAGCTCATCATCGGCACCAACCGCCCCGACGTGCAGCTCATCATCGTGCGCGCGAGTGATGTGCCGACTTACGTGCAATACGGCGCGGCCGATCTCGGCATTGCGGGTAAAGACGTCTTGAACGAACACGGCGGCAATGGCCTGTATCAGCCGCTCGATCTGCAGATCGCCAAGTGCCGCATGATGGTCGCCGTGCGTGAAGGCTACGACTACGCCGGCACAGTGAAGCAGGGCGCACGCATCCGCGTCGCCACCAAATACGTCAACGCTGCGCGCGATCACTTCGCCTCCAAAGGCGTGCACATCGATCTCATCAAGCTCTATGGATCGATGGAACTCGCCCCGTTGGTTGGGTTGTCCGACGTCATCGTCGATCTGGTTTCCACCGGCGGCACCCTCAAGGCCAATGGCCTGGTCGCGGTCGAACACATCAGCGACATCAGTTCGCGGCTGGTGGTGAATCAGGCCGCGCTCAAGCTCAAGCGTGGTTTGATCCAACCGGTGATTGATGCGTTTGCTGCGGCGGTAGATACTCACGCGTCGCTCTGAATGTTGCGACTTGGCCCCTCTGCGGTATTTTGGCGTCATTGTTAAGATGACCCCGGCCTGGCTCAAGTTTCTGCCCGCTACGATGCGGATCAGGGTTGAGCACCGCCCAAATCTGCAAAAAGCTCTCACCAATACGGGTTGGTTGTTTGGCGACAGGGTGCTACGTATGGGGGTGGGGCTGCTTGTCGGCGTGTGGGTAGCACGCTACTTGGGGCCTGAGCAATTCGGTCTCTTGAACTATGCAATGGCTATTGTCGCCTTGTTTGGGGCGATTGCTAGCTTGGGCCTCAACGGAATCGTGGTGCGCGATCTGGTCAAAGAGCCAGAAACCGCTAACGAAACACTCGGCACGACCTTTCTCCTGCAGGCCATCGGTGGTTTGTTGGCATTTGGACTTGCGATTTTTACTATTGGTTTTGCGAGGCCAAATGACAACTTTGCCAAGCTACTGGTTGCGGTGCTTGGCTTTGTTATGGTGTTCAAATCCACGGATGTGGTGAGGTACTGGTTTGAATCCCAAGTCAAGTCAAAATATGTCGTTTGGCTGGAAAACGGCATATTTTTAGTTCTGGCAGTCGTTAAGGTCGGGCTGATCCTCATGGCGGCGTCTTTGATGGCCTTTGTTTGGGTCGCCTTCGCTGAGGGCGTGTTGGTTGCCGTTGGCTTGCTTGGTGTTTATGCTTGGCGAGGTGGGGCACTTAGCTCATGGCGTATCCACTATGGTCGTGCGAAAACACTCCTCAAGGACAGTTGGCCGCTGATTCTTTCCGGTTTGGCTGTCATGGTGTACATGCGTATCGACCAGGTCATGCTGGGACAGATGTTGGGGGATGAGGCGGTGGGCATCTACTCAGCTGCTGTGCGTGTCAGCGAAGTGTGGTACTTCATTCCTATGGCGATAGCAGCCTCTGTATTCCCATCAATCATTGAAGCCAAAAAACAAAGTGAGGATCTGTACTGCCAGCGGATACAGAAACTCTATGACCTTATGGTGCTTCTGGCCTTAACGGTGGCGATACCGATGACTTTTTTGTCAGAATGGGCTGTGGTCTTTTTGTTTGGTAATGAATATCTGCAAGCAGCACCGGTACTCTCAATATCTATTTGGGCTGGGGTGAGTGTTGCTCTGTCTGCAGTCCATGGTAAATGGTTGTTGACAGAGGGGATGCAAAATTATGCATTGTTATATACCTCTATCGGGTGTCTTATAAACATTGTCCTTAATATCTATTTCATTAAAAAATACGGTGTAGTGGGCGCCGCTTTTGCAACAGTCGCCGCTCAGACATTGCCATATTTTCTATTGCTGCTGACAAAAAAAACCAGGCGGCATTTAATTATTATTATTAGAGCATTTAATCTTTATCGCGTTATGAGGCGTTTGTGATTGAAATGAAGTATTACTTGAGACGTTTAGCGAACAGGATCAGTTGTGGGAAGTGGGTTGCCTTTAGAGCAATTATAAAAAGCAAAGTGAAAGATGAAATTAACAATCAAAGAATCAAATATTCATTACAAGGCGATATAGGGCGAAAATTATACTTATATGGGGAGTTTGAGAGAAATGAGCTGGAGATTTGTCGTAGATATATTAAGAGCACGTCGAAAATAATTGACATTGGCGCAAATGTTGGTCTGCACACTATATTCTTTTCAAAGCTTGCTACAGAAGGTTTGGTAGTGTCTTTTGAGCCGCAGAGATCGATATTTTCTATCTTGATGGAAAATGTGAGGGATTTGGCTAATGTAGTTCCTATCAATTTGGCTATAAGTTCTGCTCCAGGGATAGCTGAGTTTTACGTAGCCTCTGATGATGCATATTCTTCACTGAAGGACACCCTTCGGAAAAGTATCGTTTCAAGAACTAAAGTGATGACCTTGCCATTTGATGCGTTTTTTTACGCATTTGATAGTCTCGATTTGGTAAAAATTGATGTGGAAGGATATGAGCATGAAGTGCTTTTATCTATGAAGCAAACCTTAGAAAAACACAAGCCAGTATTGTTTGTGGAAATATACGCAGGGTCTAACTCAAATCTTGATCCAGACAAAACGGTGAAATTCCTAAAAGATTTAGGATATCTTGCTTATTTTGTTGATCAGGGTGGGGAATTAAAAAAATATGAGACCCATAATGATAATTTTTACAATTATTTTTTTGTACACAGCAGCCAAGCATGAAATGCCCCGTTTGCGATAATGCCAAAGGGTTTAACCTCGAATTTGAAGCATATGATGATCGCTATGGTTATCCAGGCAGATTCCCGCTGTATCGGTGCGTTGCCTGTGGCCATGTGTTTCTGAGCGCCAGTTTTTCTGCGGAACAACTTTCCACGCTTTATTCGGAATACTACCCACGTTCCTCATTTAGGCTTGAGGACTATCAACCTCACCGGGAGCGTTCTGGCTTTCTGAGTTGGCTGGATGGCGCGCGCGCGTCTGCTTTCCGATGGGTTCCGCGTAATGTCCGTGTTCTAGATATCGGTTGTGGTTTTGGCGAAACGCTGGGTTATCACCAGGCAAGGGGATGCGAGGTTTACGGGGTCGAAGCAGATGGAAATATCCGCCGTGTAGCCGACAGATATGGTTACAAAGTACATGTTGGGTTATTCAATCCTAATAATTATGAGCCTTCTTCATTTGATTACGTGACGATGGACCAAGTGATGGAGCATGTGCAAAACCCGGTCGAGGTCTTGGAGGGAGTCTCAAAGGTTCTAAAGCCGGGCGGAATGGCAATATTAAGCGTGCCCAACGCAAGTGGTTGGGGTGCGCAGATTTTCGGCCGCCGATGGATAAACTGGCATGCGCCATATCACATGCAATTTTATTCGACCCGTTCTATGCAGAACGCACTGGAGAAGGTGGGGCTTGTATTGGAGCGAACCAATACCGTAACCCCTTCTTCTTGGCTCAATTATCAGTGGCTGCATCTACTGACTTGCCCGTCTGAGGGAGTGCCCTCAAAGTTCTGGGAGCAGAAAGGAAAATATAGCGTTGCTCAAAAAGTGGCGATTAGATTGTTGTCCCTTATCCATCGATCCAAGTTAAATCACTTGGTTACACGTGCGTTTGATGCAATTGACTTGGGGGACAGCCGATTGTACTTCTTGAGAAAACCTTGATGCCCAAAATTTACATCCTTTTGCCCGTCCACAATCGTAAACGCATAACACAGGGGTTTGTTGAATGTCTGAAAATGCAGACCTTCACTGACTATCATCTGGTGTTGATTGATGACGGCTCGACCGATGACACAGCAAACATGGTTCGGAAATATATTCCCGATGTCACTGTGTTAGAGGGTGACGGTAATTGGTGGTGGGCAGGAAGTTTGCAAAGAGGGATTGATTGGTTGATGAAAAATCGTGTGTCGGAGGACACCATCGTTCTTCTGGCCAACGACGATGTGACATTTGAGGCAGATTATTTGGCGAACGCTGTATTAGTTTTTAATGACAGAAGTGGTTTGATGCTTCTGTCAAGGTTTTCTTGTGATCAAGGCAAGACAATTGATGAATCAGGTGTGGTCGCCGATCTTAAGCGGCTTTCTTTTAGAGTTGCGTTGCCTGGCGAGGAGCCTAATTGCCTATCTACTAGGGGGCTATTTGTTCGGCATGCGGATATTAAAAAAATCGGCGGCTTTTATACCCGATTGCTACCCCACTATTTGTCTGATTATGAATACACCATTCGTGCAAAAAAAATTGGAATGCTTTGTGAAACTAATAATTCCGTATTTTTATGCCCGAAACTTGATGCAACTGGTTATCACGAATTTAAGGAGATCAGTTTAATAAAATTCTTGAGAAACTATTTCTCAATTAAGTCCGCAGCAAATCCGATCTATTTGAGCGTTTTCGTGCTTCTTGCCGTTCCTAGAGCGTGGATTTTGTTGAATTTAGGGAGGGTTTGGTATCAGGCTGCGAAAATGGTTGCTAGGCAGGTAGCGATTTCAATGCGTAGTGTGGTGGGGTAGAGCAATGAAAACGCTGAGGCCAATTGGGTTTGCCCCTATCGTCCTTTTCGTCTACGCCCGCCCCGAGCACACCCGGCGTACGCTCGAAGCCCTCGCGGCCAATGCGCTGGCCGACCAAAGCGATTTGATTGTCTACTCTGATGCCTCGCGCAGCGAACGGGAAGCCGAGGCTGTGCGGGTGGTACGCGAGTTGATCCTCGCGACCTCGGGATTTCGTAGCGTGACGCTGGTCGAACGCAACATGAATTTTGGGCTTGCCCGCAACATCATTGAAGGCGTGAGTGAAGTCCTGCGACAGCACGAGTGCGTCATCGTGCTTGAAGACGACATGGTGACGTCGCCATTTTTTCTGACCTATATGAACGATGCGCTGAAGCGCTACGCAAACGATGACCGGATCATCAGTATCCACGGCTATGTTTACCCGGTTGCAGGGGGGCTGCCCGAGGCGTTTTTTCTGCCGGGTGCCGATTGCTGGGGCTGGGCGACCTGGCGGCGTGGATGGGCATGTTTCAATCCGGACGGCGCGCAGCTGTTGCGAGAACTGAAACAGCGCAAACTGGAGCGCACCTTCGATTACGAGGGAAGCTATCCCTACACCAAAATGCTCGAAGCTCAGATTGCGGGCACGAACGATTCTTGGGCGATCCGCTGGTATGCCTCGGCTTTTTTGCTGGGGAAGCTGACGCTTTATCCCGGGCGTTCGCTGGTGCACAACATCGGCAACGATGCGACCGGCACGCATTGTGACCAGTCCAGTGAGATGGATACGTTGCTCAGCAACCGTCCGATCAGGCTCGACGGTGTTGCTGTGGAATCCAGCACCCTGGCTCGAGGGGAATTCGCCCGTTTTTTCAACCGCCAGTCACGCCGCGGGATAACTGGCTGGATCAGGCGACTACTCGGTTCGCTCACGATGGAACGGGCTGCATGACTTCCGCCAAGGCTTTGATTCGGGATTGCCTGCCACCGCTTGTTATTCGCCGGCTGCAACAGCTACGCAGGGGGGGTGTCCGATTTGAAGGGGATTTTCCGAGCTGGGCCGAAGCCAGTCGGCATGCCACTGGTTATGACACCGATGCGATCCTCGCGAAGGTGCTGGAGGCTACGCTCAAGGTCAAGCGTGGCGAAGCGGTGTATGAGCGCGACTCGGTCGTTTTCGACCAGATCGAATACGTTTGGCCAGTGCTCTCAGGCCTGATGTGGGCCGCTGCCCGCAATCAGGGCCGCCTGAGTGTGCTGGATTTTGGCGGGGCATTGGGCAGTACCTACTTCCAGAACCGCCGGTTTCTGGAGGGTCTCGCTGACGTGCGCTGGAATGTGGTCGAGCAGGCGCATTACGTCGAACGAGGAAACGCGCTGGTCGCGGAAGGCCCGCTGCGGTTCTACTTCGATATTGCGACCTGCCTCGCCGAACAGGCGCCGAATGTGGTGTTGCTCTCCAGCGTTCTGCAATATTTGCCTGACCCGTTGGGGATGCTGAATGAATTGGGCCGTGTCGGCGCTGCCGTGTTGATGATCGATCGCACCCCTTTCGCCAGCCTCGCGGAAAACCGGCTGCTGGTGCAGCACGTTCCGGCCTCGATCTACCCAGCGAGCTATCCGATGTGGGTTTTTTCGGATTCGCAACTGCTGGCACATCTGGCGCCACGCTGGCGCGTGGTCAGCCGCTATGCTGGGCCCGAGGGGCAGGTTCGCTCGCGCGAGGGTGTGTCTTTCAAATTTGAAGGCTTGTTGCTGGAAGCATGTTGAACCTGACACGATTACGCGCGTTTTACCGCCAGCAGGCGTTTTTTCCGGGTCCGCTCGGGGTGTTCGTCAATCCTTTCTATCTGGCGCGATCGGCCTTGCATCAGGCGATGCGCGACTGCGCCAATAAGCTCGATGGCCGCCTGCTCGACGTGGGCTGCGGCAGCAAGCCTTACCGCAGCCTGTTCAAGGTGACGGAATATGTCGGACTCGATATCGATAGCCCGGTCGCCCGGCAGCGCGGCGTCGCCGATGTGTTCTATTCGGGGCAGGATTTCCCGTTCGAGGCCAGATCCTTTGATGCGGTGCTATGCAATCAGGTATTGGAGCATGTGTTCAACCCCGACGAATTCCTGGCCGAAATCGAGCGCGTGCTGAGGCCTAGCGGCAAGTTGCTGTTGACGGTACCGTTTGTCTGGGATGAGCACGAGCAGCCCTGGGATTACGCACGCTATTCGAGCTTTGGCCTGAAAGCCCTGCTCGAAAAACAGGGTTTCCGGATCGTCAGCCACCGTAAGCTACGGGCAGATGTGTCGGTATTGTTTCAATTGGCCAATGCGTATTTGTTTAAGCTCACCCAAGGCTGGCCACGCCCCGCCAATTTGCTATTTACAGCCACGGTGATGGCGGCACTGACAGTGCTGGGGCTATTGGGCGCACGCCTGTTGCCGGATAATCCCGACCTTTACCTCGACCATGTGCTGCTAGCGGAGAAATCAACGTGACCAATTATCTAAATCGTGAGGTGCTCATCACCGGCGGCCTCGGCTTCATCGGCTCAGCGCTGGCCAGACGGCTGGTCGAACTGGGAGCTAACATCACGCTGGTCGACAGCCTGATTCCGCAATATGGTGGCAACCTGTTCAATGTCGCCGATATTGCCGACCGGGTGACGGTCAACGTCTGCGATGTGCGCGACCCTCACGCGATGGCGTATCTGGTGCGCGGCAAGGATTACCTGTTCAATCTGGCGGGGCAGACCAGCCATCTTGATTCGATGAGCGATCCGCAGACCGACCTCGACATTAATGCCTCGGCGCAGCTCTCGATTCTGGAGTCGTGCCGCAAGGCGAACCCAGTCATCAAGCTGGTCTTCGCGAGTACACGCCAGCTCTACGGCAGGCCGGATTACCTGCCGGTGGACGAAAAGCACCCGATTCGCCCGGTCGACGTGAACGGTATCAACAAGCTCGCGGGCGAGTGGTATCACCTGCTTTACAACAACGTCTACGGTATCCGCGCCTGTGCGTTGCGCCTGACCAATACCTACGGGCCGGGGATGCGGGTGCGCGACGCGCGCCAGACCTTTCTCGGCATCTGGGTGCGGCTGCTGATCGAGGGCAAGCCGATCAAGGTGTTTGGCGACGGCTTGCAGTTGCGCGATTTCAACTATGTCGATGACTGCGTCGACGCCCTGCTGTTGGCGGGGGCCAATGACGCTGCCAACGGCAAGGTCTACAACCTGGGTAGCCGCGAAGTCATCAATCTCAAGGATCTGGCGGTGATGATGACCGCGCTGGCCGAGGGCAGCACGTTCGACCTGGTGCCGTTTCCCGCTGACCGCAAGGCCATCGATATCGGCGATTACTACAGTGACTACACCCTGATCGAGCATGAGTTGGGCTGGACGCCCAAGGTCGCGCTGGCCGAGGGTCTGGCGCGCACAGTCGCGTACTACCGCGAAAACTGGCCGCATTACTGGGAGGCCAATGCATGATCCTGATGAACGATTTCAAGGCCGAGCCGTTGGTGATCCGCGAGGCGATGCAAGCAGCAGCGGCCCGCGTGTTCGAGTCTGGCTGGTACGTGCTGGGACGCGAGCTGGAAGCCTTCGAGCGTGAGTGGGCAACCGTTTGCGGCGTCGATCATGCGGTCGGCGTGGGCAACGGCATGGACGCCATCGAGATCGCCCTGCGCGCGTTGGATATCGGACCGGGCGACGAGGTCATCACCACGCCGATGACGGCCTTCGCCACGGTGCTGGCGATTCTGCGCGCCGGGGCTACGCCGGTTCTCGCCGACATCGATCCCGACACAGCGCTGCTCTCAATGGACAGTGCGGAGCGTTGTCTCACGCCGCAAACCCGTGCGGTCGTGCTGGTGCACCTTTATGGCCAGGTTCGCAACATGCCCGATTGGGTCGATTGGTGCGCGCAGCGCGGCATTGCACTGGTCGAGGATTGCGCACAGGCGCATCTGGCCGCGCAGAACGGCACGACGGCGGGCGCGTTCGGCGCGGCTGGCGCATACAGCTTTTATCCAACCAAGAATCTGGGTGCCATCGGCGATGGCGGGATGCTGGTCACGCTCGATGAAGCGCTTGCCAAACGGGCTGCGACGCTGCGTAACTACGGCCAGAGTGTTCGCTACCATCACCCCGAGTTGGGGCTCAATAGCCGTCTCGACGAAATCCAGGCGGCGATCCTGTCGGCGCGCCTGCAATGGCTGGCGGAATTCACGCAGCGGCGGCGCGATATCGCTGCGGCCTACCGCGTAGGTATTGTCCACCCCGATGTGCGGCTGCTCGCCGCGCCCGAAGCGGAAAGTGCCCATGTCTATCACCTCTTCGTCGTGTGTTGCGAAGCGCGCGACGCGCTGCAGGCGCATTTGCAGGCGCACGGCGTACAGACGCTGATCCACTATCCGATCCCCGTCCACCAACAGCCGCCGTGCCTGGATATGCGACGCGATCCGCAGGGGCTTGGCCATAGCGAATATCATGCCGCGCGTTGCCTGTCGCTGCCCTGTCATCCGCAGATGAGCGACGCAGATACGGCAGCGGTGATTGTGGCGGTGAACGCGTTTGAGCTGCCGTAAAGACCGTGTGCTGTGAAGATCGATAACCCCGCAATGGAACACTACGTCACCCTGTTCGACAGCTTTTTCCTGCCGCAGGGCCTGGCGTTGCATGCGTCGATGGAGCGGCATGCCGGCCCCTATACGCTTTGGGTGTTGTGCATGGATGAAGCCGCCTATGACGTGCTGGCCCGCATGCGTCTGCCCAACCTGAAACTGCTTGCCCTGAGCCAGCTGGAAACGCCGGAATTACTGGCGGTCAAACCGGGGCGCACCCGGGGCGAGTATTGCTGGACATTGACTCCCTTTTCCCCGCGCTTCGTCTTCGAGGCCGCACCCGACGTCGAACGCGTGACCTATCTCGACGCCGACCTGTGGTTCAGGAAAAACCCTGCACCGATATTCAGGGAATTCGCCGCGTCGGGTAAAGGGGTGCAGATCACCGATCACGCCTATGCCCCGGAATACGATTCCACCGTCACCAGCGGACAGTTCTGCGTGCAGTTCATGACCTTCCATCGGCAGCGCGGTGAAGCCGTTCGCAAGTGGTGGGAGGCGCGTTGCCTCGAATGGTGTTTTGCCCGTTACGAGGATGGAAAATTTGGCGACCAGAAATATCTGGACGACTGGCCGGAGCGATTCCCGGATGAAGTTCATGTGCTCGTACAAAAGGAGCTCCTGCTCGCGCCGTGGAATGTCACCCGTTTTCCCTATGGTCAGGCTGTGGTCTATCACTTTCAGGGATTGCGTATTCTGGCGGGGAAAAAGGTCGTGCTCGCGCCCACCTATTCCCTCCCGCGCTTCGTTGTCGCGAATATTTATGAGCCCTATCTGCGCGACCTCAGAGCTGTGGTCATGCAACTGGAACAAGCAGGCTGGAAAGTGTTGAAACAGTCTGCCCCTCCCGGCTGGCTTGAGAGCGTGAAGCCCTTGTTGGGCCTGATCGTTCGCAATTTCTGGCGTGTGCGCCTGCACCGGGTGAAGCCGCTATGACGACCGCCCATCCGCTTGCGGCGCTGCCCTGCAGGATATGCGGTCAAGCCGCACCGCGCCGACTGGCTGCTAAAGGCGATCGTTCAGGCGAATCAATCAAGGTTTATTTCTGTGGCGCCTGCAATGCACACTTCACGGCTCCCCCGGATTTCGATTATGAAACACAGGATGAGGGGCTTATTGCCTACTACGAAGCGCATCGCGACTACATCCTGTGGCGCCACAACCGGATTTTCGATTACCTCGAAAGAGCCTTCGGTCTGGCGCACGGGCGCTTCCTCGACATTGGATCGGGGGCGGGTTATTCGCTGGAAGTGGCGGCAAAACGCGGATGGGATGCGCAGGGCATCGAGCCTGGCAGTACGCTAGCCGAGTATTCGCAGGCGCGGCTCGGCGGACACGTGATCCATGGGTATTTCACGCCGGATCTGCGCGCCAATCTGCAAGCGGCCAACCCTGCAGGCTACGATTATCTGTTGATAGACAATGTGCTTGAACACGTCAGCGATCCGGTGGAGTTTATGGAACAGGCGTTGGGCTTGCTTGCCGAACGGGGCGTCGCGCTGGTGGCCATTCCTCCGGTGGATTGGCTGCGGGTGATGCTCGGTTGTAATTCCCTGGTACGGGCACGCAGCCACTCGGCACAGATCAACCTGTTTTACGACCCTGAGCAGCACGTGAATTATTTTTCGCGGCGGGCAATGCGGCGCTTGGTCGAGGAGCGGCTGGGTTATACGCTGTTGCTGAACCACTTCCACCATTCACGGATTCTGGACAATCCGCTTGCGCGTTTCTGTGGCTTCGAAACCGGCTATTTTTTCATTGCCCGTTCCGCGGGAAAAGGCTGAGGACTTGAGCCTGTCTGATTCATCCGTATCGCCGCGCGTATCGATTATCACGGTTGTGAGAAACGACGCGCCGGGGCTCGCGCGCACCCTCGCCAGCGTGGCAGCCCAGGATTACGCGAATCGCCAGATGGTGGTGATCGACGGCGGCTCGACCGACGGCACGCTCGAAATGCTCCGCCAGCACGCGACGGCAATCGACAACTGGATCAGCGAGCCCGATGAGGGTATTTACCACGCGATGAACAAGGGGGTGGTGCTGGCGGACGGCGAGTGGCTGTTGTTCATGAACGCAGGTGATGAATTCGCTGGAACAGACGCGCTTTCGGCTGCCGTCGCAGTGATTGGCACGGGTGTGGACGTCGTCTATTCTGACTGGATTTACCGCGAGAACGGCAGGCTTGCCCAAGCTGGTTTCGACCGCATGAACGTCCGTCACCAATCGGTGCTGTACCGCAAATCGCTGCACGAGGTGTTCGGATTGTACGTGGTTGGCCGTGGGGTGACGATTTCCGATTTCGTTTTTTTCCTGTCGCTTGCCAATAGGCGCTGGGCCTACTGCGCACACCCGATTTCCGTCTGCGACAAAGCGGGTGTTTCGGGCAAGCCGACGCACTTTTACCAGCGCATGGCGATCGAGCTGTTGTTCGGCCGTCGCAGCCGGGTGGCTGTGGCGTTGATCCTGCTGCTGCACCCGCTGTACCGTTTTCTTAAGCGCAATGTGCTCGGAAAACGCTGACCGGAGCCGTGACACGTGATTTCGGTTTGTCTGGCCACCTATAACGGCGGTGCCTATATTGGTGAGCAGCTGCGCTCGGTGCTGACCCAGTTGGGGCCGAATGACGAGGTGGTGGTATCGGACGACGGCTCGACCGATGACACGCTTGCAGTCATCGCCAGTCTCAACGACTCCCGGCTCCGGTTGCTTGACGGCGGCGGCCAGCTCGGAGTGGTCAAAAACTTCGAGCGCGCGTTGCGCGCGGCGCGCGGCGAACGGATTTTTCTATGCGACCAGGATGACGTGTGGCTGCCCGGCAAGGTCGAACGCTGCCTGACGGCACTGGCCGATTGCCCACTCGTGGTGACCGACTGCGTCGTGGTGGACGGCGAGTTGAAGCCGCTTGCGCCATCATTCTTCCACCTGCGTCATTCGCGCCCGGGGGCGCTGCACAATCTCTGGAAAAACACCTATCTCGGCTGCTGCATGGCTTTTCGCCGGGAGCTGTTGCAGATCGCGCTGCCTTTTCCCAATCGCATCCCCATGCACGATATGTGGCTGGGCATGATCGCGGAAACCCACGGCGGCACCTGTTTTGTGGCGGAGCCGCTGCTGCTGTATCGACGACATGGCGGCAATGCTTCCGATACGGCAGGCAGAAGCACGGCCACAGTCGCCAAGATGATCGCTGATCGCATTTTTCTCGCCTCGCTGGTTGCGGCCAGAACGCTCCGGCACTGGCTGCCCTAACCCTGCCGCAAAGGTGCCCATCATCCGAATTTCCGTCATCACCGTTGCTTTCAATGCTGCCGACAGCATTGTCGACGCGCTGCACTCGGTGCAGGTCCAGACTCATCCAGACATCGAACATATCGTAGTGGACGGCGCCTCGACCGATGGCACGCTGGCGCTGATTCGCGCCCATCAGACCAGCTCGATGAGGCTGATTTCCGAACCGGATCATGGCATTTATGACGCCATGAACAAGGGCGTCGCTGCGGCCACCGGCGAGGTAGTCTGTTTCCTGAACGCAGACGATTTCTACGCCGATGCGGATGTACTTGCCCGGGTCGCGGCGCAGATGGCGCAGGAGCATCTGGATGCCCTGTTCGGCGATGTGGTATTTTTCCACGCCAGCAATCCGCAACAGACAGTCAGGCGCTATTCATCGCGCCGCTTCCGGCCGGAGCGCATCGCCTGGGGCTGGATGCCTGCGCATCCGGCGCTGTTCTTGCGACGGGAAGTGTACGAGCGGACCGGGCCTTTCAGAACGGATTACCGCATTGCTGGGGATTTCGAGTTCGTCGCCCGTGCCTTTGGAAGAAACTCGCTGCGTTACCGTCATCTCTCAGAAGTGCTAGTGCGTATGCGTACCGGCGGAATCAGCACAGGGGGCTGGCGTAATACCCTGTTGCTAAATCGGGAAGTGCTTCGTGCCTGCAGGGAAAATGGCATCAAAACAAATATGCTGAAAATACTTTCCAAGTACCCAGCCAAGTTGTTGGAATACTTTCACATATGAAGGTGCTGGTTACCGGAGCCAATGGCTTTGTCGGTCGTTTTTTGTGCGAGTGTCTCAATGCACACGGGCATGTCGTCACCACTGCGGTGCGGCGTGTTACCAATCTCGCAGGCGAGGCGGTCGTTGGCTCTGTCAATGGCGAGACCGACTGGACTTCTGCACTCTCCGACTGCAGCACCGTCGTCCATCTCGCCGCCCGCGTGCATGTGATGAATGAAGAGGCGAGCGACCCACTGGCCGAATTCCGTGAGGTGAATACCGAGGGCACCCTAAACCTCGTACGCCAGGCGGTTCAGGCTGGCGTGAAACGCTTCGTGTTCATCAGCACCATCAAGGTCAACGGCGAAGGACGCGATGCGCCATATCGGGAAATCGATGCCGTTGCGCCGGAGGATGCCTATGCGATATCCAAATGGGAGGCCGAACAGGGCTTGCGGCAGATTGAGCGGGAAACGGGGATGGAGGTTGTCATTCTGCGACCGCCGCTGGTGTATGGGCCGGGAGTGAAAGCGAATTTCCAGCGGCTGATTCAAATTGTTAAAAGGGGGTGGCCGTTGCCGCTGGGCGCGATTCGCAATCGACGCAGCCTGTTGTACTTGGGCAATTTTGTCGATGCGATCCGGTTATGTGTGGAACACCCGGCTGCCGCAGGGCAGACTTTTCTACTGGATGATGGTGAGCCAGTTTCAACGCCGGAGTTGATCCGTGCGGTGGCGCGCGCTTTGGGACGTCCGGCGCATTTACTGGCAATGCCGGTATGGCTGCTTGAAGCAGCAGGAACGCTACTGGGCAAGCGCGCTGCTGTGGCGCGGCTAACGGGTTCGTTGTTCGTGGATAGTTCAGCGATCCGGTCGCGCCTGGGTTGGCGGCCGCCGTATTCAATGGCAGCGGGATTGTCGACAACAGTGGCGGCACTAAAATGAGCTGGCTAGTTGTGCTTGCTTCCTTTGCCATTTGCTGGCTTGCGCTGGCCGGGTTGCTGCGGCGCGGTCACCTGCCAATGGATCACCCCAACGCCCGCTCGCTGCACGAGACGCCGACGCCGCGCGTGGGTGGCCTGGGCATCATGGCGGGAGTGGCGGTGGCCAGCGTGTGGTTGGCCGACGGCATCTTGCTGCCGGTGATGTTGGCGGCCTTTTCCCTCGCTGCCCTGTCACTGCTGGACGACATGCGTGGCTTGCCGGTGGCGCTGCGCTTTCTTGCGCATTTTGTTGCGGCCACGGCATGTTTGTTGGCGCTTGGGCTGACGGGATGGGCACTGGTGGGCGCGGTGCTTGGCGTTGTCTGGATGACCAATCTCTACAATTTCATGGATGGCGCGGACGGGCTGGCGGGCGGCATGGCGGCGATCGGATTTGGCGCGCTGGCGCTGGCTGCGTGGCGGGGCAATGCGCCGGAACTCGCTGCATTGTGCGCGGCGATTGCGGCGGCGGCATTGGCTTTCCTGCGCTTCAATTTTCCGCCCGCGCGGATATTCATGGGCGACGCAGGATCGATTCCGCTGGGGTTTCTGGCGGCGGTGCTCGGCATTTTGGGCGCGCAGCAGGATGTATGGCCGTGGCTGTTTCCGCTGCTGGTGTTTTCGCCCTTCATCGTCGATGCCAGTGTGACCCTTGCCAAGCGCGGGCTGCGTGGCGAAAAAATCTGGCAGGCACATCGTTCACATTATTATCAGCGCGTGGTGTTGCTGGGCGCGTCGCACCGCCAGCTGGCCTGGGCGGCCTATGCGTTGATGCTGGCAAGTGCTGCGCTGGCATTCGTGCTGCTGCGCGTGCCGCAGCACACGGCATCCCTGCTTATACTGGCGGCCGCAATCTATCTGCTTGTTTTTCTGACTATCGACCGGCGCTGGTATCGACTCTGCAATGAATCTTAATCCCCGCACCTTCGCCATCATCCTGCACGACATTCTGGTCGCAGCACTGGCCTGGCTGGGCGCGTACTGGCTGCGTTTCAATCTCGCAATGCCGTCCGAGTTTCAGGATGCTGCGCTGTCCACGCTGCTCTGGGTGGTGCCGCTGCAGGCCGTGGTGTTCTGGCGCTTTGGCCTGTACCGCGGCATCTGGCGCTTTGCCAGCCTGCCCGATCTCAAGCGCATCGTGCTGGCGGTGGGACTGGCGGCGGTGATGATTCCGGTGGTGTTGATCCTGTTCCGTATCGATGCGGTGGTGCCACGTTCGGTGCTGATACTCGATCCGCTGCTGTTGCTGATCGTGATGGGGGGGAGCCGTCTGGCCTACCGTGCATGGAGAGAGCATCGCCTCGCCAGTGTGTTGCATCCTTCCAGCCGTCCTGTGCTGGTGGCGGGGGCGGGGTCGGCAGCGGATTTCTTGCTGCGCGAACTGGCACGAAACCCCGCTGGCTTTCATGTGGTCGGGCTGCTCGACGACAGCCGTAGCAAGCAGCGCCGGCTGGTGCAGGGCATCCCGGTATTGGGCGCACTGGATGAGGTGGCGATCCATGCGCGCAAGATGGACGTGCAGGACATCGTGTTGGCGCTGCCGTCGGCCGCGCACGAAGTGCGCAAGCGCATCACCCAGATCAGCGCCGATGCCGGCTTGAATGTGCTGACGATTCCGTCGCTCGAAGATCTGGTGGCGGGGCGGGTGTCGGTGGCCAGTTTGCGCCGCATCGAACTGGATGATTTGCTGGGGCGCGATCCGGTGGCGCTCGACGACAGTGGTTTGCATCAGTTGCTGACTGGCCAGACGGTGATGGTCACCGGTGCGGGCGGCTCGATCGGGTCTGAACTGTGCCGCCAGATTGCGCACTTTGCGCCGGGCAAGCTGGTGCTGTTCGAGCAGTCTGAGCTAGCCCTGTATTCGATGGAACAGGAATTGCCTCAGCGTTTCCCAGGCGTGCAGATCGTGCCGGTGATCGGCGACGTCAAGAACGCGGTCTGGGTCAACCAGGTGATGGCTGAACATCGCCCTGCCGTGGTGTTCCATGCCGCCGCCTACAAGCATGTGCCGTTGATGGAAAACAGCAATGCCTGGGAAGCGGTGCGTAATAACGTGCTGGGTACGCAAGTGGTTGCTGCAGCAGCACAGGCAAATGACGTGGGCACGTTCGTGATGATTTCCACCGACAAGGCGGTCAACCCGACCAATGTCATGGGGGCGACCAAGCGGCTGGCCGAGATGGTTTGCCAGGCGATGCAACAGGCGAATGGCACCCGATTCGTGTCGGTGCGTTTTGGCAATGTGCTTGGCTCGTCCGGCAGCGTGATCCCCAAGTTTCAGCAACAGATCGAGGCGGGCGGGCCGGTGACGGTGACGCACCCCGACATCACGCGCTATTTCATGTCGATTCCCGAAGCCGCGCAACTGGTGTTGCAGGCCGGGCTGATGGGTAAGGGCGGGGAGATCTTCGTGCTCGACATGGGCGAGCCGGTGAAAATCGCCGAACTGGCCAAGCTGATGATTCGTCTGTCGGGTGCAGACGTCGATCGCATTCGCATCGAATACACCGGCCTGCGTCCCGGCGAAAAGCTCTACGAAGAACTGCTTGCCGATGACGAATCGACCTTGCCCACGCCGCATCCCAAACTGCGCGTGGCTCAGGCGCGCGCGGCCAATGTGGATTGGCATGCCGAATGTCTGGCCTGGCTGGCACATGTTGATCCGCACGACGAGGCCACAGTCAAACGCCAGCTGAAAACCTGGGTACCGGAATACCAGCCGGGGACGGTGTGAGCGGTCAGCGGCGCGGTGTGCGCGCCAGCTGTTCGTACAGTTCCAGCGTTTGATCCAGCATCTTCCGGAGCGGAAAAAAGTCACCAGCCGGAACCGCGGAGGGGGATTGCAGCAGTTGCGCAACGCGCTGGAAAGTTTCGTCGATGTGGCCAAGTGGCAATAGTCCCGCCGGATAAATCGTCCGCAAAATTTCACCCACACCGCCGTGGTCGTAACCCGCTGTCGGCACGCCCAGACGCAGTGCCTCCAGCGTGGTGCGACCAAACGACTCGGGCTGGGTGGACAGCGACAACACCAGATTCGACATCGCCAGGATGTTCTTCAGGTCGTCGCGCTGGCCGGTGAAACTGATGTCAGCTTCTAGCCCCATGCTGCGCACGCGGTAGCGTAATTTGTGCAGATAGCGTTGCTTGGAAGCGGACGCACCGCCGGCGATCAGGCCATGCACGGGTAGTCCACGACGCTTGAGCCGCGCAATCAATTCGATCAGGTCTTCGTGCCCTTTGAGCCGTGTGATGCGGCCCGGCAGGGTGAGCAGCAGCTTGCCGGCCGCTTGCGGAAACTGGGCAAAAAACGCCTGCTGCCAAACCGGGTCGGGTTTCCAGCCGTGCGGATAGGCCGCACCATCGACACCGCGATGGATCACCTGCACATGCCACGGCAGCGTGTCGGGGTATTCGCGCAGGATGTAATCGCGCACGGTATTCGACACCGCAATCACCCGCTCGCCGCGCGCCATGATGGCGCTGTAGCGATTGACGCCATACAGGCCATGCACGGTGGTGACAAAACGCGGGCGCGTGGCCGGGTTCATGCCGCGCCACGCAAGATAGGCGATCCACGCAGGCACACGCGAACGGGCGTGGATGATGTCGACCTTGTACTCGAGCAGGAATTTGCGCAACTTGCCGACCAGCAGCAGCGTTTTGAAGCGCTTGCGGCCAATCGGCCAGGTGAAATGTTCGCCCCCCGCTGCAACCAGGGACGACACCTGGCGCCCGCCGGCCGACATCACCAGTGCACGGTGGCCGCGCGCCACCAGCGCCTGCGCGACCTCGATCGTGCCGCGTTCCACCCCGCCTGATTCGAGCGCGGGTAGCAGCTGCAATACCGTCAGTTTTTTTTCTTCAGCCATTCCAGAATCCATGCGGCGCAGCGGTCAGCCTCGGCCAGCGGTTGTGTGTTGGGGTTTAATTTTTCATATGCACACCAGCCCGCAAAGCGCGTGATGCGCCGTGCGTCGGCGAGGAGGGCAATCGCCCGGCCGACGCGGCTTCTCGGGTTGACCGGTAAATCAAACACGCCGACATCAGCACCGGCGGTCAAAGCTTCGAACACCATCGAGGCGCTGTCGGGCGTGACCCACACCGTGCCGCTGTGGGCGAATTGATCGGGCAGCCAGTCGGCCGGGGTGGCGGTATGGGGAACGACATCGAGATTGGCGGCGGGCGGCAGTTGTGCCAGAAAATCATCCGGCGTGCGGCGCGAGGTGGTGAGCGTCCAGTGCATGTCGGGCGTGCGCGCCAGGATGCTTTTGATCTGCACCTGTATCGCATCGCTATCCCAGTCGAAATGCGGCGAGACCCCGCCGATCAGGATCAGACCGCGTTCCGGGTTCCGCGCGCTTGATGGGCAAATGCGATTGAGCGCACCCTCGGTTACCAGCGTATGGGCATCCGCCGCGACGCCATCGTGCTGCGGCAGGATGCACAGATCGAACCAGCGGCGCGGCAGGCTCGGCTTCATCAACACCACGGCACGGCCTCCGCGTGCGCGCCGCGCCACCAGCAGCGTCAGATGCGTAGCGTGTCCGGCACCGATGATCAGGTCGGGAGCAGGCAGCGTTTGATCCGGCGAGATTTTGAACAGCAGCATCAGCCAGGCGCGCCAGACGGGCAGGGCAGTCAGGTGGTGAATGCGGGCAGGGGTCGCCCGCGCCAACGCCTCGGCCAGCCCCAGTGACTGGTTGACATGCCCAGGTTTGCCATCGCTAATGACCCAGACGTTAAGCGCAGGCATCACGGCAAACTCAGGCACGGTGCCGGGAGAGACGATTCATGGAAGGGAACGCGGGTCGCGGCTTGAAGCATGCAGAAGGGGGTACAGGCGGGGTGCGTAAAGTGTAAGGCAAGTTACCCGCATGGAACGCCTAGTGGCCCGGAATCCAGCGTCGTTCAAGTGCAGCCTGCCAGCTATAAGGCGTTGGGTCGAGCGCCGGGGATGTGTCATCCATCAATGCCACCAGCAATTCTGCCGATGCCGGCGCAAGCGTCACCCCATAGCGGTAATGCCCAGCATTGATGAATACATTCTCGAAATCAGGATGCCGGTCGATGATCGGAATGTTGTCCGGCGAGCCCGGCCGCAATCCCGCCCAATGCTGGACCGGTTGCACATCCGCCAGCGCAGGCAACAGTTCGGCGGCTTCAGCGTGCAGCCGCAGCCGCGTGGCGTCGTCAGTCGATTTGTCAAAACCAACATCTTCCAGCGTGCTACCCACCAGCACATGGCCGTCCCGGCGCGGAATCAGATACAGCCCATTGCGATACACAATCGTGTCGAGCACACCGGGTTCAAGTTTGAACAGCAGCATCTGCCCGCGAATCGGGCGGATATTGGGCATGGCAGGCAGGTTCGGCAACGCAGAGCCTGCCCAGGCACCCGTGGCCAGCACAAACTGGTCTGCCGTAAACGCACCCTTTAACGTGTGAACAGCCACCATGCGTCCGCCTTGGCTGGAAACCGACTCGACCGCGCAATGCGTGTGGATGACCCCGCCCAGCCGGGTGACCGCTTCACGCAACGCCGCCACCAGGCGCGGGTTGCGAACCTGGGCGATGCTGGGTAACCAGAGGGAGTCGTCGGACTGCGCAGGCTCACGCTGCGCGACCAGGCCGTGCGCCTGGCACCAGGCAAGCGCGGCATCCGGGTCGGCCACCTCTCGCACGCGCATCCCGCAGCGCCAGTATTCAGCGCGCATCCCGGATTGCGCTTCAATAGCCGCGATCCAGTCTGAATAGGCAGTCATCGAACGCAGCGCCAGCTTCGATAAAGGCTCGGCGTAATCCCACGGCAATAACGGCGACAGAATGCCGCCGCCCGCCCAGGAGGATTCGGCTCCGGCTTCGCCGCGATCCAGCAGGGTGATGCGAACACCACGCTGCAAAAGCGCCAGCGCAACGCTCAAGCCCGAGACGCCAGCGCCGATAACAAGGGAATGCTCAGTCAAGGAAGATTACAGCCAGGTATTCAGGCCGCACATTCTAGCAATGAGACCGCTGGTCGGTGCAAAGTGGAATTCGCTGCAAGCCTGTCGATAAAATCAACTATGGAAAAAAAACTCCCATTACGCGGCATTCAGAAGGGTCGGTCTTTGTACCGTCAGCCGGGGTTCACGCTGATCGAGCTCATCATTACCTTGGCCATAGCGGCGATTCTTATGACCGTGGCTATCCCAAATTTTCAAATCTTTGTGTTGAATGGCCGTATCTCGGCGCAGGCAAATGATTTCATGGGAGCACTTGGTCTGGCAAGGAGCGAGGCAATCAAGCGTGCCACGCGTGTGTCGATCTGCAAAAGCGCAAATGGGACCGCCTGTGCGACTTCGGGCAACTGGGAGCAAGGCTGGATTGTTTTTGTCGATGGGGGTACTGCAGGGACGGTCGATGGTACTGACTCTGCTATACAAGTGCATGGCGCTTTAGATGGGGGCGGCACATTTGTTGGGAACGGCACAGTAGTTAATTATTTTGCATATCAAGCAAGCGGATATGGAACGCAGAACGGCACGATCAAACTGTGCCCACCAAGTCCTGCGGCAGTTGAGGGGCGCGACATCGTGATATCGAACACCGGTCGTGCCCGTGTCCAGAAACCGCCAGCAAGTGCATGTACCTGAGGAATAAGAAAGCTATGCGTCAATCCGGTTTTACCTTGCTGGAAGTACTGGTCGCAATTCTGGTGCTGTCTATTGGCCTTTTGGGGCTGGCTGGCTTGATGGCGTCGAGTATCCGCAACAACCACAGCGCTTACCAGCGTACCCAAGCTACCTGGCTTGCCTACGACATGATTGATCGTATGCGTGTTAATCGTGCCAACGCGATCACGTCTGCAAACAACTACAACATCGCAATCGGCACCGCGTCATCCAGCTCGAGTGGTTTGGCGGGCACGGATGTGACGGATTGGAAAACCACCTTGGCCAATGCACTTCCAGCTGGAGATGGCTCTGTGGCGGTTAATTCAACCACAAGGGCAGTCACCGTTATCGTCCAGTGGAATGATTCGCGTGGCACTGGCGGCAATAACGCCCAGCAATTGCGCGTGGATACCCAGCTATGAACAAACTGATTTTTATTAGAAGTGCCCGCCCTCGCCAGCAAGGCTTCAGCCTGATTGAACTGATGGTGGCGATGACGATCGGCTTGGTTGTGCTGGCAGCGGTAGGTTATGTATATCTGAGCAGCCGCCAATCCTTTCGCCTGGCCGACAGCATGTCGCGCATGCAGGAAAACGCCCGTCTGGCCATCGAAACGATGGCGCGCGATGTGCGGATGGCAGGCTACGTAGGGTGTGGCAATTTGCAGAACTCCACGGTCACCACCATCGCCAACCCGCCGGTTATTGCCATATCGCCGGCAACCGTGATAACCGGGTTGGATTCCGGGGCATCAACAGCAAATTTTGCTGGGACAACAATTACGCGTCCTGCGGGCGACACGATTTCGGTCATGGGCGCATTTGGCGGTGGCGTTGGTTTGGTTGGTAATCTGGTCCCTTCCAATGCGAACGTGCAAATCAGTGGAAATCCCTACAATTTTTCGGTCGGCGATGTGCTCGTTGTAAGTGATTGCACCGAGGCGGATGTTTTCCGCCCGACAACCGTGTCTTCTAGTGGTTCCGTCACCATGGCTCATGGAAATAGCACCAATACCGGTAATCGCGTTGGTACCTACGGTTCTGATGCAGTTGTCTTCAAAGTGGAACGGTATACCTACTTCATCGGCACCAACCCGGCTGGCAAGCGTGCGCTCTATCGCACCAACCTCGCCACAGGAGTGGCGGCTGGCACTTCGGAATTGGTCGAGGATGTTTGGGATATGCAGATCACGTATGGTCGGGACACCAACGCGGACGGCGCGGCAGACAGCTACGGTGATGCAACCGCAGTGGGAACGAATTGGGCGCAGGTGGTGAGCGCCCGGATTAGCTTGCTGTTAGCCAGTCCCGAAAACAATATCGTGCCTTCACCGCAAACCTACAACTTTAACGGTGCGGCGGTATTAGCCGGCGACAGGCGGCTCTATCAAGTGTTGACAACTACCATAGCGGTGCGCAACCGCGCGTCCTGATGCATGAGATGAACACGCAGATGATGAAAAATGCTATTACGCAGCGCGGTGCCGCACTGGTAACCGGACTGATCTTCATGGTGGTGTTGACCCTGCTCGTGGTCTCGGCGATGCGTGGCACCATTCTGGAAGAAAAAATGTCGGGTAATGCACGTGACGCTGATCTGGCTTTTCAGTCTGCTGAAGCGGCATTGCGCGCGGGTGAGCAGGTGCTGAACGGAGCCACCTTGCCGGCATTCGCTGCAAGCGGTGCCTATCTCACGGTGGGTAGCCGAGACGATGCGTACTGGTTATCTACCCACAACTGGACAACCAATTCTGTGGCTTATGGCAGCGTGCCTAATGGCGTCGCCTCCGCGCCACGCTATGTCATCGAGGAATTGCCATCGGTGCCTTCCGCCGGGTTCAGCAAAAAAGCCGGGGTCATTCCTGAAACTGGCTATTACAAGGTCACTGCGCGCGGCGTGGGTGGCAACCCCAATACGCTCAGGTTGGTGCAAACCACCTACCGTCGTTGATGGAACATCGAAAAGGAACCGTCATGAATAACATACGCTCTAGCTTTTTGGGTGTGTTTTTGCTGCTGGGAATACACCAGGCTTCCGCGATCGATGTTGCGCAAAAACCTGTTTTCCTCAATCCGCCCGATCCGCGTGTGATGCTGGTGATGTCGCGCGACCACGAATTGTCGAAAAAAGCTTACAACGACCACAGCGATCTCAACGGCGACGGGATCCTTGAAACGACGTATGCCGACACTATCGACTACTACGGATATTTTGATCCCAAGAAGTGTTACACCTACAACACTTCTGGCAGTGGCCGATTCGAACCTGCCGGCCCTGTAACAACCGGTCATCAATGTTCCAGCCAGTGGAGCGGCAACTTCCTTAACTGGGTAAGCATGACCCGCATGGATGTGCTGCGTAAAACCTTGTACGGCGGTTTACGTTCAACCGACAACAACAGCACGACTGCCGCGCTGGGCGCCACCGTGCTGGAGCGCACGTTGCTACCCAACGATGTCCATGCCTTTTCCAAAGTGTTCGCGCCGACGGGCGGCGCCACGGACATGGCGAAATACACGCCCTACAGCAATGCCAGCATGTCTTTTTGTAATGTGACGCCTGGATCAGGGTTCTCACGCAGCAGTACTGCTGTGCCCGTTATCCAGGTCGCCAGCGGCGCATTCCCACGTTGGGCCATGACGGAGCATCCGCAATGCGGTACTGGTAGTGGGGATAAACCCGGTAGTTTGACGGCTACCGTAACAGTGCGGGTGGCGGTTTGCGCACCGGGCTTGCTCGAGGACAACTGCACGCTGTATGGCAGCAACCGCAAGCCGACCGGCTTGTTGCAACAATATGGTGAAAAAGAAGCCCTGGCGCGGGTGCAGTTTGGTTTGCTGACCGGCAGCTATTCCAAAAACAAGTCGGGTGGTGTGCTGCGCAAGAACACCTCCTGGTTGACCAACAATGCGACGGCTGCGGACAATGAAGTCAGTTCAATCACCGGTCAATTTATCAACCAGACCGATGCCAGCACTGGAATCATCAACACCATCAATCGAATCCGTATTTCAGGATGGGATTATTCGACCGGAAAACATCAAAACAGTTGTAACAGCCCTGGCATCCTGACATTCACCAATGGCCAATGCGTGGACTGGGGCAACCCTTTGGCCGAAATGTACCTGGAGACCCTGCGTTATTTTGCGGGAAAAACCAGCCCTACGGCGGCATTTGACAGCGACTCGACGGAACAAACCCATTTGCCGTCCTTGCCCAAAGTGGCTTGGGCCGACCCCTTGCCGAGCAATTCATGGTGCGCGCTATCAAATACGGTGGTGCTTTCCACCGGTCTCAACTCGTTTGACCGTGACCAGTTGACGGGACATGGAATCGCCGGCCTGGATGCTGGCAGTTTGACCGATCAAGTGGGAGCTGCCGAAGCGGTAATGGGCTCGTATTTGATTGGTAGCAATGGCGTAACCACGGACAACCAATGCTCGGGTAAAACGCTAACCAGCCTGAGCGCTGCCAGCGGCATTTGCCCAGAAGTCCCCAGTCTGGAAGGTGGCTATGGTCTTGCCGGCCTGGCTTATGCTAACCAGATGGTGGATTTGCGCCCGCTGTACCAAACCAGTCGGAACGATCGGTGGGGGGTTACCAGTACCAATCCTAATCCGGCTTTTGCCGCCCGCCAGCCCATGGCAACTTATAGTGTTGCTTTGGCTGAAAGCCTGCCCAAATTTGAAATCCCGGTATCGGGTGGGACGGTGACCTTTTTGCCGGCGTGTCAGGCGAATTCGACAGGGACTGCAATTGCAACCTCATCAGGTTGGCGCGTCTGTTCGCTAACTGATCTTCGCGTGACCAATTTGGTCACGAATGGAAGCGGCCAACCTGTTTCAGGAAGCCTGGACGCGGCCTGGGAGGACTCCACCTGGGGTAATGACTATGACATGGACGGTGTGTCCCAACTGGATTTTTGCGTCGGCATTGCGTGTAGTCCAAGTATTGCCACCAACTCAATCAAGATTACCGCACAAGCAACTCGTGCAGCAGCGGGTCATGCCCTGCGTTTTGGCTATATCGTGACGGGCACTTCACAGGATGGGACGTATCTTGATATCTTGCGCCCTGGAAATGAGAACTTTACCAGTCTGCCTGCACCTGCCACTGTGACCGTGCCCACATCGCGTACATTTACGACGGGTACATCAGCCGCCAAGTTGCTGGAAAGCCCGTTGTGGTATGCCGCTAAATATGCACGCTCGGACTGGGATACGCAAAACAACGCCACTGGTGCAACTGGTGCTGACACGATCCCTGACAACTTCTTCAAGGTCACGAACCCGGCAGGATTGTTCGACGCGCTGGGCAAGGTGTTCGAGCAGGCAGCCAATGCCGATGCGTCGGCGTCCGCGATCGCCAGCAACTCGACGCGCCTCGACACCAACACCCATATTTATCAGGCGGTATTCCATAGCCCTGCCTGGACGGGTGAGCTGAAATCCATTCCGCTGAGCTTGGCTGGCGTGCCGGGAACCATGATTTGGGAGGCGGGAAGCCTGATCCCTGCAGCAGCCAGCCGCAATATCAAGACCTGGAATGGCCAAGCCTGGAATGTGGCCGCGAGTGGAGGCCTGGATTTTGTGTGGGGTAGTTTGACGACAACGCAACAAACGTCGATAGGCAGTACCGCTGTCCTCAGCTATCTGCGTGGCGACCAAACCAATGAAAAACCCAGCGGGCCATACCGCAAACGCACGACTTTGCTGGGTGATATCGTCAACTCAGATCCGCATTATGTGGCGATGGAAAGCTATGGGTATGACCAGCCGGGCAGCGGCTTGCTGGCGGCCCAACAAGCGGCCTATACCTATTTCCGTACCGGCAACACTGGCGTGACCAAGGCGACACGCAAGAAAATGCTGTATGCGGGTGCGAACGACGGCATGCTGCACGCTTTTAACGAGGCGACTGGAGTCGAGTTGTTCGGCTATGTTCCCAATGCGGTGGTCGGAAATTTGAGCAAGCTGTCTGATCCCAATTATCAGCATCTTTACTATGTGGATGGTTCACCCAACTCGGGTGATGCCTACTTGGGGAGTGGGTGGAAAACCGTGCTGTTGGGAACGCTGGGCGCCGGCGGCAAAGCGGTTTTCGCCCTGGATGTAACCGATCCAGACAGCTTTGATGCCAGCAAGGTGATGTGGGAATTCACCGATGCCAGCGATCTGGGCAACATCATGGGCCGTGCTCACGTTGCACTCATGAACGATGGAAACTGGTATGCAGTGTTCGGCAATGGCTATAACAGCAGCAACGGGCATTCGGTGCTGTTCATGGTTCCACTCGACAAGACCTTGGGCTTGCCTGTTCTGAAAATTGATACGGGTGTTGGCTCTGATAACGGCCTGTCTGAACCGGCATTGCTGGATGAAGACGGTGACCGGATCATTGACACTATTTACGCAGGTGATCTGAAGGGCAATCTCTGGAAATTTGATGTGTCGGCCAGTAACGCGGGTACATGGGATAGCGCCTACAAATCTGGCAGCACCCCCAATCCACTGTTCAATGCCACGGTCGGATCGGCGCAACCCATCACCGGTGCCCTGGAAATCGGTGCGGTACCGAGTGGTTCAAGCGGCTACATGGTTTACTTTGGCACGGGCAAGTATCTGGGAAACTCCGATATCGTTCCCGTTCCCGCCCCGACCCAAACTGCTTATGGCATTCTCGATTCGGGGACAAAAATCACAACAGGCCGCAGCGCGCTCCAATCGCAAAGTTTTGTCTATGAGGGCCCGCGTTCATCCACCGATACAAGCGAAATTCGTGTGGTGGGTGCTAACACGGTGAATTACGCAGGGGGCATACGCGGCTGGTATCTGGATTTACTGTCACCTAATACGCCATCAGCACTTGGGGAACGTATCGTGAGCTCGCCACTGCTGCGGTTTGGGCGTGTGATTCTCACCTCGATCGTGCCGTCGTCTGCACCTTGCGAACAGGGCGGCTACAGCTGGATTACTGAAGTTGATGCGCTGACGGGGGCGGGTCTCAACTACAGCGTGTTTGATTACAACGGTGATGGCACGTTCGATGCGGCCGACTATGCCGCATATAGCTCGTCAGGGGTGGCTACTACCAATCCCGTAAGCTCGAAAAAGCTTGGCAGCGAGGGATTGATGAAATCTCCGACCGTGATTAGTGCAGGCGAAACAGAATACAAAATAGGCAGCGGCACTGCGGGTGGAATTGTCGTGGTGAAAGAAAAAGGGACGACGGGTTCCCCGCGTACCTCGTGGCGGCAAATTTTCGCGCCCTAATCGAGATAGCTGAAAGAGGTAAGTATGAACAACCAACCCACAACACGATCCAGAGGCTTTACCCTCATCGAGTTAATGATCACTGTGGCGATCATTGGGATACTCGCGGCGATTGCATACCCGAGCTACACACAATATGTGCAGCGTGCTAACCGGGCGGAGGCGCGTGGATTGATGCTGGAAAATGCGCAGTTTCTGGAGCGAAATTTCACTATGGCGAATCGGTATCATCAGACAAGTGCCGGGGTGACAATCAACAGTGCAGCTTTACCGAGAGTAAAGAGTCCTATCAATGGCACAGCCAAATACAATATCACCGTGGATACTTCAAACAGAATCGCTGCTGCCTGCACAGCTGGCCAGTGTTTCACGCTGACCGCTACAGCGACAGGAACGATGGCAGGAGATGGCTGCGGCAATTTCAGGCTTGACGATACTGGCGCCCGGGATGCATCTGGTGCGCTCGGAACAGCTGCTTGCTGGTAGCGCTGATCTTTACGTTTGTTCCAGCCCCTTCGGCATAGGAAAGCTCACGCGCTCCACTGTGCCATCCAGTGCGGTCACATTTGACACGCCTAATTCTTTCAAGCGTGTAATCAAATTCCGCACTAAAACCTCCGGCGCTGAGGCGCCTGCTGTAAGCCCGACCCAGTTTTTTCCTGCAACCCACTGCGGATCGATTTCTGTTGCATTGTCGACCATATAGGCCGGCACGCCCAGATTCTCAGCAACTTCCCGCAACCGGTTGGAATTCGAACTGGTCGGCGACCCCACCACGATCACCACATCGCATTGCTTCGCCAGCGCCTTGACCGCATCTTGCCGGTTTTGCGTGGCGTAGCAGATGTCGTCTTTTTTCGGGCCGGTGATGGTGGGGAAGCGTGCACGCAGGGCATCGACCACGCGCGCGGCATCGTCGACGGATAACGTGGTCTGGGTGACGTAGGCGAGCTGGTCGGGATTGTTTACCTGCAGGGTGTCGACGTCGCCAGGCGTTTCGACCAGATACATGCCGCCCTCCGACTGCCCCAGCGTGCCTTCGACTTCGGGGTGGCCTTTGTGGCCGATCATCACGATTTCGAATCCCTTGTCGCGCATTTTGCTGACTTCGACGTGGACCTTGGTGACGAGCGGGCAGGTGGCGTCGAATACGTTGAGTCCGCGCGCTTCGGCCTCCAAGCGCACGGCTTGCGAGACGCCGTGGGCGCTGAAGATGACGGTTGAGCCCGTAGGGACATCGGCCAGTTCGTCGACAAAAATTGCGCCTTTGTTCTTGAGATCGTTGACGACGAAGGTGTTGTGGACGACTTCGTGGCGCACGTAAATCGGTGCGCCGAATTTTTCCAGGGCGCGTTCGACGATGGCGATGGCGCGGTCGACGCCGGCGCAGAAACCGCGTGGGTTGGCGAGCAGGATGGTGGGATGCATGGGCGGCGGCTTTGGCTTAGAGAATGTCGACAATTTCGACTTCGAATTCGATGGATAAATCGGCGAGCGGGTGGTTGAAATCGACTTTTACCGCATCGTCACCCACTTCGAGAATGTGTCCGGCCAGGGTTTCGCCGTTGGGCATGGCGAATTCGACCAGTTGGTCGACTTCGAGCGTGATGTCGGCAGGCACATCGGATTTGGGCAGGGTCTGGATCAGGTCAGGCCGGCTGTCGCCAAAGGCCTGCCAGGGTTCGAGTAGAAACACATGTCGTTCTCCGGGAACGAGGTCGATCAACCATTGCTCCAGGGTAGGGGCCAGCGTGCCATCGCCGAGGGTGACGGTTTCTGGCTGGGCGTCGTCGAAATTCGAAATGACGTCGTCGCCGCCACGCGGACGCAAGGCGTAGCGTAGCCGGAAGGTGTCGCCGGGATTGAGCGTGCGCGTGGTCATGCTGCCTTGTCCGGCGTGGCGGGTTTGCTGGTGAGGCTGTCCCAGATTAGCAGGCCCGCGCCGACGGTGATGGCAGAGTCGGCGACGTTGAAGGCGGGCCAGGCAAAGCTGCGGTAATAGAAATACAGAAAGTCCACTACATGTCCGAGCACCACGCGGTCGACCACATTGCCGAGCGCGCCGCCTAATAACAAGGCGAGCGCGAACGCCATGCGTGGCTGCCCGGCGTGCAGCTTGAGCAGGCGCACGATGATGACGGTGGCGATGACGCCGATGGCGATGAAGAACCAGCGTTGCCAGCCACCCGCGTCTGCGAGAAAGCTGAACGCGGCGCCACTGTTGTAAACCAGTACCAGTGAAAAGAACGGCAGGACCGGCATGACTTCCTGATAGTCGAGCACGGATGTCACCCAGAACTTGGTGAGGTGGTCGGCGATGATGACCGCCAGGGCGATGCCGAGCCATTTGCGCATGGCGGGGTTGAGGAAATCACGCATGGCTGCGCGCCTCGCCTGCGGTCGTCAGGTTGCTGACGCAGCGCCCGCACAAACCGGGGTGATCGGCGTGCGTGTCAACGTCGTCACGGTAGTGCCAGCAGCGTTCGCATTTTTTCGCGGCGCTCGGCGTGACTTCGATGCGGTCGGACTCGCTTGCCACCAGGCGTGCCTGTGAGGTGATCAACACGAAACGCAGGTCGTCGCCCAGCGAGGCCAGCAACGCGTGGGTGTCGGGGCTGGCATGCAGGGTCACTTCGGCCTGCAAGGACGAGCCGATGCCACCAGCGGCGCGCACGGTTTCCAGGTCCTTTTGAAACTCGGCGCGGATCGCGCGGATGCGCGTCCAGCGGTCGAGCAAGTCGACTGGGTCGGTTTGCTCGGGGAGGGTGTGCCAAGAGTGCAGAAAAACCGAATCGTCGCCTGCCAGCTGTGTCCACACCTCTTCGCCGGTGAACGACAAGATCGGCGCCATCCAGCGTGCCAGCGCATGGGTAATGTGGAACAGCGCGTTCTGTGCGGCGCGGCGCGCACGGCTGTCGGCGCCGCAGGTGTAGAGCCGGTCTTTCAGAATGTCGAGGTAGAAACCGCCAAGGTCTTCCGAGCAAAAGGCCTGCAGTTTTTGCGCGACGAAATGGAATTCGTAGGCATCGTAATGCGCCTGCAGTTCGCCTTGCAGCCGGCGTGTCAGCGCCAGCGCGTAGCGGTCGATTTCCAGCCAGTCTTCAACCGGCAGCGCGTGCGCCTGCGGATCGAAGTCGGACAGGTTGGCGAGCAGGAATTTCAAGGTATTCCGAATCCGGCGATAGCTTTCCACCACGCGCTTGAGAATCTCGTCGGAGATGGTCAGCTCGCCGGAGTAGTCGGTGGTCGCCACCCACAGCCGCAGGATGTCGGCGCCGTATTGATCCATCACCTTTTGCGGGGCGATGACGTTGCCCTTCGACTTGCTCATCTTGTGGCCCTTGCCATCGACGACAAAGCCGTGGGTGAGCAGCGCCTTGTACGGCGCATGGCCGTCGGTTGCACAGCCGGTGAGCAGGCTCGACTGGAACCAGCCGCGATGCTGGTCCGAGCCTTCCAGATACAGGTCGGCCGGGTGCGCAAGCTCGGGGCGGCGCTTCAGCACGCAGGCGTGGGTGACGCCGGAGTCAAACCACACATCGAGCGTGTGGCCCGTCTTGTTGTAGTGTGCGGCGTCGTCGCCCAGCAGTTCGGCCGGGTCGAGCGCAAACCAGGCCTCGATGCCCGCCTGCTCGACGCGCTGGGCGACCACTTCGAGCAACTCCAGGCTGCGCGGGTGCAGCGCGCCGGTTTCCTTGTGGGTAAAAAACGGCATCGGCACACCCCAGTTGCGCTGGCGTGAAACGCACCAGTCGGGACGGTTCCTGATCATCGCCTCCAGCCGCGCGCGACCCCAGGCGGGGAAGAACTGCGTGTGCTCGACTGCCGTCATCGCCTGCTCGCGCAACGTTCCCCCCTGATTCCTGGCTCCTGATTCCTGACCCCTGTCATCCATCCCGATAAACCACTGTCGGGTGGCGCGGAAAATGATCGGCGTCTTGTGGCGCCAGCAGTGCGGATAGCTGTGCAGCAGTTTGGCGTGCGCGAGCAGGCTGCCGCTGGCTTCCAGCGTTTCGACAATCAAGGGGTTGGCCTGCCAGATGCTCATGCCACCGACCAGCGGCACGTTGGCGTAAAAGCGGCCGTCGTCGCCTACCGGATTGTCGACTTTGAGGCCGTAGCGGCTGCCGACCACATAGTCGTCGAGGCCGTGTCCGGGCGCGGTGTGGACGGCGCCGGTGCCCGCGTCGGCGGTGACATGATCGCCGACGATGACCGGTACCTGGCGCTCCTGGAAGGGATGCCACAACAGGGTGCCTTCGAGCGCCTGGCCGGTGGTGTGCGCGATGACCTCAGCGCCGTCGCTCAATTCATACCGCGCCAGCGCCGCTTCACGCAGGCTGTCGACCAGAATCAACAGGCCTTTGCTTGTGCGCACCAGCGCATATTGAAAATCGGGATGCAGCGCCACCGCCTGGTTGGCGGGCAAGGTCCACGGCGTGGTGGTCCAGATGACGATCCGGACGGGTTCGTCGATGGCGGCGAGATCAAACCGTTGCGCGAGATCGGCGCGGTCGGCCACGGCAAAGCCGACGTCGATCGCCGGTGAAGTCTTGTCTTCGTATTCGACTTCGGCTTCGGCCAGCGCGGAGCCGCAGTCGACGCACCAATGCACCGGCTTCGCGCCCTGATACAGGTAGCCAGTCTGTTGAATCTGCCCCAGCACGCGCAGGGTGTCGGCCTCGAACTGGAAGTCCATGGTGCGATAGGGATGGTCCCAGTCACCGAGCACGCCGAGGCGGATGAAGTCGGCTTTCTGGCGTTCGATCTGCTCGGCGGCGTAGCTGCGGCACAGCTCGCGGAACTGGGCGGGTGGAATCGCCTTGCCGTGGGTTTTTTCCACCTGCAGCTCGATCGGCAGGCCGTGGCAGTCCCAGCCTGGCACGTAGGGCGCGTCGAAGCCGGACAGCGTTTTCGCCTTGACGATGATGTCCTTGAGGATTTTGTTGACCGCGTGGCCGATGTGGATGTCGCCATTGGCGTAGGGCGGGCCGTCGTGCAGGATGAACTTGGGCCGTCCGGCCGCCGCTTTGCGGATCGCTTCGTAGCGCTTTTGCTCCTGCCAGCTTTTGACCCAGCCGGGTTCGCGTTTGGCGAGATCGCCCCGCATTGGGAAGGGCGTGTCCGGCAGGTTGAGTGTGGACTTGTAATCGGGCTTGGATTGATCAGGCATGACGGCTGTTTTGGCTTAAATCTGGGCTAGAAAATGTTTGGCGTGGTCTACGTCGCGGCCGATTTGGGCAACCAGCGTGTCGAGATCAGGATACTTGGCTTCGTCGCGCAGCTTGTGCAAAAAGTCCACGCGCAGGCGGCGGCCGTAAATGTCGGCGTCAAAATCGAACAGATGCACTTCGAGCACCGGTGCGGCATCGGGGTTTTTCACTGTGGGACGTTTGCCGAGGCTGGCCACGCCGGGCAGGGGCGCGCCGTTGAGGCCGAACACCTGAACGGCGAAAATTCCCATCAGCGGCGGCCGGTTATGCTTGAGCTGGATGTTGGCGGTGGGGAAGCCGATGTCGCGTCCCAGTTTGTCGCCATGTTCCACCCGTCCGGAAATACTGTAGGGGCGGCCGAGCAGTGTTGCCGCATGCACCAGATCGCCGGCGGCGAGCGCCTGTCGCACGGCGGTGGACGAGGCACGTTCACCCGCAATTTCAACGGTGGGGAGAAACTCGGCATCAAAACCGAGCGAGTGTCCGGCGCGCTCGAGTAGCGCAAAATCACCGACGCGTTTGGCGCCGTAGCGGAAATCGTCGCCTACCAATACATATCGCGCCTGCAGCGTGTTCCCCAGCACCTGCTGGATGAAAGCTTCGGCGGTCAGCGCCGAGAAGGCGCGGTCAAAACGCAATACGTGCAGCCGGTCGATGCCAAGCCGGCGCAGGCATTCGGCCTTTTCGCGCAGGCTGGACAGGCGGGCAGGGGCTTGCTCCGGGGCGAAAAACTCACGCGGGTGCGGCTCAAAACTCAATACGCAGCTTGGCAGGTCACGCGCCCGCGCCACGTCCTGCAGGCGGGTGAGCATGGCTTGATGCCCCAGATGCAGGCCGTCGAAGTTGCCGATGGTGACCGCATGTGGCATGCCGAGGGAGCGAAAACCGTGGGTGATGCGCATGGAGGTACAGCAAGTGACGAAGCGGAAAAAGGGCTTAATTCTAGCCGATTCAGGCACTTATTCGGCTGCGCGGCGCGTGAACTGGCGCGGACGGAAACCCATCGCGCCGAGCGCAGCGAAATACAGGGCAATACCGCCGCCGACCAGCAGCGACAAGCGGATGATGCGCTCAACAAACCCGGCCGCCAGCCACCATTGCGTGTCGCCCATGGCGTAAAACAGCACTGCCGCCATCAGCAAAACCGCCAGCAGCACTCGCCAGATGTAGCTGCCCCAGCCAGGCTGCGGTTGGTAGACCCGGTGTTTTTTCAGCAGATGCAGCAACAGCCCGGCATTGAGGCAGGCCGCCAGGCCGATCGACAGCGCCAGGCCCGCATGGCCAAGGGGTTTGTAAAAAGCCAGGTTCATCAGTTGGGTCACGACGAGGGTGAAAATGGCGACCTTGACCGGCGTTTTGATGTTCTGTCGCGCGTAAAACCCCGGCGCCAGCACCTTGACCAGAATCAGCCCCAGCAATCCGAGGCTGTAAGCCAGCAGGGCCTGCTGGGTCATGCTGACGTCAAGGTCGGTGAATGCGCCATAGTGAAACAGTGTGGTGATGAGCGGCACGGCCAGCACGGCCAGCGCGGCAGCGGCCGGGAAGGCCAGCATCAAGGTCAGCCGCAAACCCCAGTCGAGCAGCTTTGAATACTCGGCGGGCGAATCATCGGCGTAATGTTTGGCCAGGCTGGGCAACAGGATGGTGCCGAGCGCCACCCCCAGCATGCCGGCGGGAAATTCCATCAGCCGGTCGGCGTAATACAGCCATGACACGCTGCCGGTGGCGAGGAACGACGCGAAAACCGTGTTGATCAGCAGGCTGATCTGCGCGACGGACACGCCGAGCACCGCGGGTGCCATCAGTCTGGCAACGCGGCGTACGCCGGGGTCGTTGAACCGGTTGGTAGGGCGCGGCAGCAGGTCCAGCTTTTTCAGGTGCGGCAGCATCCAGGCCAACTGCAGCACGCCTCCGAGCGCCACGCCCCAGCCCAGCGCCAGCACGGGCGGATTGACATAGGGCGCGATCCACAGCGCTGCAGCGATCATCGCCACATTCAGCAGTACCGGTGCAAATGCGGGGACGGAAAATTTGCTGTGGGTGTTGAGGATGCCCGCCGCCAGCGCGACCAGCGAGATAAAGATAATGTAAGGAAAAGTGATGCGCAGCAGCGTCACCGTGAGGTCGAATTTTTCGCCATCGGCCCGGAATCCCGGCGCACTGATATACGCCACCCACGGCGCGCCAAAAATGCCCAGCAATGCGACCACGACCAGTAGCAGTGTGAGCGCGGTTGCCACCTGGTCGACCAGGGTTTTGGTTGCGTCGTGTCCAAGGCGATTCTTGTATTCCGCCAGAATCGGCACAAACGCCTGTGAAAATGCGCCCTCGGCAAACATCCGGCGCAACAGGTTGGGAATTTTGAAGGCGACAAAGAAAGCGTCGGTCATCATGCCGGCACCAAAGGTGCGTGCGATCACCGCATCGCGGACGAATCCCAGGATGCGCGAGAGCAGCGTCATGCTGCTGACCGCGGCGAGAGCTTTGAGTAAGTTCATGAATGAGCCGAGTGGTTTTGCGCGCATTGTGGGGGTCGAGCGGGGGCACTGCAACTCTGTTTCCGGCCGGCTTGATTTTGCCTGCTTGATTTTTTACGGGCTTGTTCCGTATAATCGCGGGCTTCGGTGAATTGGCTCCTGTGCAAATGGGCTGCCTCGATTAAATTTTATTGCCTTGCGTGCAACGCGGGGCTGACAGGAGCAAGAACATATGGCGAATTCCGCCCAGGCGCGCAAGCGCGCACGTCAAGCCAGCGCACAGCGCGACAGCAACATGAGCCAGCGCTCGGAACTGCGCACCGCAATCAAAAAAGTGCGCAAGGCCATCGAAGCGGGCGACAAAGCTGCAGCACAACAGGTTTTTCAGGCTTCGATGAGCGTGATCGACAGCATTGCTGACAAGGAAATTGTTCACAAGAACAAGGCAGCACGTCATAAGAGCCGTCTGTCTCTGGCTGTCAAGGGCATGGCTTGAACGCTTGCTTTTGATTCGGCGTCCCGCACGCCCAATAAAAAACGCCGCTGATGCGGCGTTTTTTATTGGGCATTGCAGCGAAAGTCAGTCAGCGTTTTCGATGAGCAGTTCGTTGCTATTGGCAAAGTCCTGCAAAAACCGATACGCGTCGGGATCGGTTGCTTTAAGTTTTTTGTCTACGATCACACAGGGGATGTTGTCCAGTTTGGTGGGTTGAACATAAGGCGAGTAATTGGTTCGGTTGTTGGGATCGATGACCGCGAATGCCCCTGCGAGCCGGTCTGCCCAGTCACTGGGCCGGAACCGGAAGCCCTTGGTCGTGATGCCGCGAATGATGAGGGGGGCGTTGGAGGTGACGTCATCCATGAGGGGGCGCTTCTAAAGGAGTTGCGGGATTTTAGCATGCGCCCCAGCAGGGGGCGTGCTTGCGCAGCCAAGGCTTTCTACTGATACTGGCGCACGTTTGGCTGATCGAAACAGGCAACTATTCATACGAGGAATGAAGGATGAAAAACCCGCTGGACTCTTTATGGGGAACCGTTGTTGCAGGTTTGGTGCTGACCGCTGTGTTGGTTTTTTTTGCCAGAAATTTTTTGGGTTGAAGGTGCGCCATGGAAAACCTTGATCTGGTCGCCGCATTGTCCCGCTGGATTCATTTCATGGCAGGCGTGATGTGGATCGGCCTGCTGTATTACTTTAACTTCGTCCAGGTTGCTGCGCTGAAAAATGCCAGTGCCGACGGCACCGCGGCGGGCATCAGCAAACATGTCGCGCCCCGTGCGCTGCTGTTTTTCCGCTGGTCCGCCGTGGTCACCTGGCTTGCGGGCGCCGCACTGTTGGGGCCGTTGTTTGTCGATGCCTTCCTGCTGCGTAACGGAATGGGGCCGATGGGGATAGGCGCCTGGCTGGGTACGATCATGCTGATCAACGTGTGGGTGCTGATCTGGCCGAACCAGAAGAAGGTTCTGGGCATGACCCCCGCATCCGAAGCCGAGAAAAGCAAGGCGCGCCGGTCGGCCTTTCTGGCCTCGCGTACCAATGTGATGCTATCGATCCCGATGCTGTTCTTCATGGCCGCGGGGTGGTCTCACCGGGCGCTTTTCGGCCTATAATCAAGACAGTGCACGATAAGCACGGCGGCTCAGGCCGCCGTTTTCAATTTCGCTGCTTTTGTTGATTCAATAAGGGCGGCAATTTTTCAGGACAGCCTGCTGGATGACTGCCATGACAACACATTTGATGAACACCTATGCCCGCCAGCCCGTTGCCTTTGTACGCGGCGAGGGCGCTTACCTGTGGGATGAGTCCGGCAAGCGCTATCTCGATGCGGTTGCCGGGGTGGCGGTGAATGGGTTGGGTCACGCTCATCCCAAGCTGGTGAAAGCCATTGCGGATCAGGCCGCCCTGCTGATTCATTCGTCCAATCTCTATCGCATCCCACGCCAGGAAGAACTGGCCGATCGCTTGTGTGCGCTGTCGGGCATGGACAAGGCGTTTTTCTGCAATTCGGGTTGCGAGGCAAACGAAGCAGCGATCAAGCTGGCGCGCCTGTATGGTCACGGCAAGGGAGTCGAGGTGCCGACCATTATCGTGATGGAAAAGGCTTTTCATGGCCGCACCATGGCGACCCTGACAGCGACCGGCAGCCGCAAGATCCAGGCGGGGTTCGAGCCATTGCTGTCGGGTTTCGCCCGGGTGCCATTCAACGATATCGACGCGATTCGTCAAGTGGCCGATCACAACAAGAACGTCGTCGCGGTGCTGCTTGAAGTGGTGCAGGGCGAAGGTGGAATCAATGTTCTGCCGTCTGAATATCTTGTCGAATTGCGGAAGATTTGTGATGCCAACGGCTGGCTGCTGATGCTGGACGAAGTGCAGACCGGCATTGGTCGCACCGGCACCTGGTTCGGCTTTCAGCATTCGGGCGTCATGACGGACGTGATGGCGCTGGCCAAGGGCCTCGGTTCGGGCATGCCGATCGGCGCCTGCCTGGCGCGCGGCGCGGCGGCCGACGTGTTCGTCCCAGGCAGCCACGGTTCCACCTTCGGCGGCAATCCGCTGGCATGCGCGGCTGCGCTGGCCACGCTGGACGCGATTGAAGAAGACAAACTGCTGGAAAACGTGAACCTGCGCGGCGAGGCGATCCGTGCCGGCTTGCGTGCGGCGCTGAATGGCGTACATGGCGTGGTCGACATTCGCGGCGAAGGCATGATGATCGGCGTCGAGCTGGATCGTCCGTGCGGCGAGCTAGTGGCCGTCGCGCGTGACGCCGGCGTGCTGATCAACGTGACCGCCGATACGGTGATTCGTCTGGTGCCGCCCCTGATGTACGGTGCGGCTGAAGTCGATGCACTGGTTGCTGCCGTGTCCGGCATCGTCAAAACCTATCTGCAGCAGGCGGCGTGATGCTGCGGCATTTTCTGCAATTCAAGGATCTGACGCGCGACGAACTGCTGTATCTGTTCGAACGCGCCACGCTGATCAAAAGCCGCTTCAAGCAATACCAGCCTTATCACCCGCTGGCTGACCGCACGCTGGCGATGATTTTCGAGAAAAGCTCGACCCGCACCCGCCTGAGTTTCGAGGCGGGCATGCACCAGCTCGGCGGCACGGCGATCTACCTCAACACGCGCGACACCCAGCTCGGGCGTGGCGAGCCGGTGGAAGATGCGGGCGAAGTCATCTCGCGCATGGTCGACATTGTGATGATCCGCACCTTCGAGCAGGAAATCATCGATCGCTTCGCCGCGCACTCGCGCGTCCCGGTGATCAACGGTCTGACCAACGAATACCATCCGTGCCAGATCCTCGCCGACATCTTTACTTTCATCGAGCATCGCGGCTCGATCCAGGGCAAGACCGTGGCGTGGGTCGGCGACTCCAACAATATGTGCAACACCTGGCTGCAGGCCGCCGAGGTGCTCGATTTCAACGTGCATGTGTCGACCCCGCCGGGTTACGAAGTCGAACCCGAGCGCGCCAATCTGTTTGGCACCGATCACTTTGAAAGCTTTGCCGATCCGATGGATGCCTGCCGCGATGCCGACCTGGTGACCACCGACGTGTGGACCAGCATGGGCTGGGAGGCGGAGAACGACGAGCGGATGAAAGCCTTCGCCGACTGGCAGGTCGACACTGACATGATGGCGGTGGCAAAACCTGGCGCGGTGTTCATGCATTGCCTGCCAGCCCATCGTGGCGAGGAAGTCACGGCTGACGTGATCGACGGCGCGCAATCGGTGGTGTGGGACGAAGCGGAGAACCGTCTGCATGTGCAGAAGGCCTTGATGGAGTTTTTGCTGCTGGGGAAAGTGAACGCATGAACATTGCCTATTTCAGGGACATGGATTCCTTGTACATCGAGATCAGTCCCGAAAACCCCGATCACACCTGGGAGGCGCATGAAGGCATCGTGCTCAACCTGTCGGCAGATGGCCGTGTGGTTGGCATCGAAATCGAGAAAGCCAGCCTGGCGACCAATCTCGACATCCTGAAAATCGGTGATTTTCCGGGCCAGGTCGAAATCATCGACAAGAAAACCTCCGGCTCCACTCACTGAACCCAAATGACTGAATCAGAACCAAGAGCATCCTTATGAGCGATATCAAAAAAGTAGTCCTCGCCTATTCCGGCGGCCTCGACACCTCGGTCATTCTCAAATGGCTGCAGGACACCTATCAGTGCGAAGTGGTGACCTTCACCGCCGACCTGGGCCAGGGCGAGGAACTCGAGCCTGCGCGCGCCAAAGCGCTGCAGTTCGGCATTCCGGCCGAGCAGATCTACATCGACGACCTGCGCGAGGAATTCGTGCGTGATTTCGTCTTTCCGATGTTCCGCGCCAACACCGTGTACGAAGGCGAATACCTGCTTGGCACCTCAATCGCCCGTCCGCTGATCGCCAAGCGCCTGATCGACATCGTCAACGAAACGGGGGCCGATGCGATTTGCCACGGCGCCACCGGCAAGGGCAACGACCAGGTTCGATTCGAGCTTGGTGCGTATGCGCTGAAGCCCGACATCAAGGTGATCGCACCGTGGCGCGAGTGGGATTTGTTGAGCCGCGAAAAGCTGCTGGCTTATGCCGAGCAGCATGGCATTCCCGTTGAAATGAAACACAAGCAGGGCGGCAGCCCCTATTCGATGGACGCCAACCTGCTGCACATCAGCTACGAAGGCCGCCATCTGGAAGACCCGAATGCGGAAGCCGAAGAAGACATGTGGCGTTGGACCGTGTCGCCGGAAAAGGCGCCGGATCAGGCCGAGTACATCGAGCTGACCTACGCCAGGGGCGACGTGGTCGCGATCAACGGCGCGGCCATGAAAGCGCATGAAGTGCTGGCCAAGTTGAACGAAATTGGCGGCAAGCACGGCATCGGCCGTCTCGATCTGGTGGAAAACCGCTATGTCGGCATGAAGTCGCGCGGCTGCTACGAAACCCCCGGCGGTACCATTCTTCTCAAAGGCCACCGCGCCATCGAATCGATCACGCTGGACCGCGAAGTCGCGCATTTGAAAGACGACCTGATGCCGCGTTACGCCAGCCTGATCTACAACGGTTACTGGTGGTCGCCCGAACGCAAAGCTTTGCAGGTGCTGATCGACCACACCCAGCAGCACGTGAATGGCACGGTGCGGATGAAGCTCTACAAGGGCAACGTCATCGTCGTCGGCCGCGATTCAAAAACCGATTCGCTGTTCGATTCCACTATTGCCACCTTCGAGGACGATGCGGGCGCCTACGACCAGAAGGATGCGGGCGGCTTCATCAAGCTCAACGCGCTGCGCATGCGCATCGCTGCCAAACTCGATAGCACAAGGAAATAGCATCATGTCCCAGTTCGATCAGATCTCCGTTGTCAAGAAAGCCAACGTCTATTTCGATGGCAAGTGTGTGTCGCACACCCTGCAGTTTCCCGATGGCAGCAAAAAGTCGGTCGGCGTGATCCTGCCGTCCACGCTCACGTTCAACACCGGTGCGCCTGAAATCATGGAAACGGTGGCGGGCACCTGCCGGGTGAAATTGGCTGGCGAAACCGGCTGGAAAAGCTACGGCGCGGGCGAGTCGTTCAACGTGCCCGGCAATTCCAGCTTCGATATCGAAGTGTCGGGCGAGCCGTATCATTACGTTTGCCACTTTGCCTGATTGGCGATAAGTACCGTCACCGCCGTCAGGAAGAATAGCCGGTTCAATCGTTTGTGATGGATGGGGAGTAATCAAGATGCCGACTTTCGATATCGTGTCCGAAGTGGACAAGCAGGAAGTGCGTAACGCAGTGGATCAGGTCAACAAGGAAGTCTCGACCCGCTTCGACTTCAAGGGCAGCGATGCCCGCGTCGAGCAGGCCGATTACGTGCTGACGATCCATGCCGATACGGATTTTCAGCTCGATCAGGTGCAGGACATCCTGTCGCAGAAGCTGGCCAAACGCAGCGTCGATGTGAAATGTCTGGATATCGGCAACATCGAGAAAGTCTCGGGCAACAAGGTCAAGCGCAGCGTCACGGTGAAGACCGGGGTGGAAACCGAGCTGGCCAAGAAGATCGTCCGCGTCATCAAGGACAGCAAGCTGAAAGTGCAGGCCAGCATTCAGGGCGACACCGTGCGCGTATCCGGCGCCAAGCGCGACCTGCTGCAGGACACCATCGCGCTGGTGCGCAAGAGCATTACCGATTTCCCGCTGCAGTATCAGAACTTTCGCGACTGAACCCCATGCCCAAGGTCCTGGTTCCCCTGGCGGAAGGCTGCGAAGAACTCGAAGCCGTCACGATCATCGACCTGTTGCGCCGTGCCGGTATCGACGTCGTCACCGCCGGACTCAAGCCCGGTCTCGTCAAGGCCAGCCGCGGCGTGCAGCTGATGCCGGACATGACGCTCGATGCGGCGCTGGACGGACATTACGACATGGTGGTGCTGCCCGGCGGCATGCCGGGTGCGGCACACCTCAAGGCCGACGCGCGCATCATCGAACTGCTCAAAAAGACAGCGGCGGCGGGCCATTACACCGCTGCCATTTGCGCTGCGCCGATGGCGCTGGCCGAAGCCGGCATCCTCAACGGCAAGCAGGCAACCAGCTATCCCGGATTTCTCGACGGCTTGCCCGGCGTTCTCGTCAGCACGGCGGCGGTTGTGCTGGATGGCAAGGTGCTGACCTCGCGCGGACCCGGCACCGCCATGGATTTTGCGCTGGCGCTGATCGAGGCGCTGGTTGGGTCCGACACCCGCCAGCAGGTCGAAGCCGCGCTGGTGCGGGACTAACCTGCCGTACCGCATCGTTTATCATTCTCCCCCTTACCCAGCCCGGAGCACACCATGCAGATTCGCGAAATTCTCACGTTGAAAAGTGATGACATCCACAGCATTGCACCGACCGATACCGTGGCCAGTGCGGTGGAGAAAATGGTGAGCCTGGGCGTGGGATCGCTGGTGGTGCTGAATAATGGCGAAATGGTGGGTTTGCTGACTGAACGTGATGTCGTGCATGGCATGGTCAAGCTGGGACTCGGTCTCAAGGACGTTGAAGTCAAAGCCATCATGGAAACCGAACCCGTGGTCGCCAGCGCCGATGACTCGGTGGATTACGCGCGTGATGTGATGACCAAATCCCACATCGGCCACCTGCCGATTCTCGACGACAACAAGTTGTATGCCATCATTTCTTTCCACGACGTTGCGCGTGCGAGCCTCAAGGCAGCCAATTTCGAAAACAGTCTGCTGAAGCGTTATATCAAGCATTGGCCCGAATAACCCGGGCTATCGCAGCACGCGCTGCGCTCCGGACGACAGATCCGGAATTTCCGGCATCATGACTGAACGTCTATTCCCTGGTTGGTCCGACGGCTCGTACAGTCTTGCCGGATGAGTCAGCGGATCGACTCGATGTCGAACTTTTTCTCCAGGACCTGAGGTGTGATCAAGGCGTAGCCCTGCTGCTGCCAGTGCGCCAGTTCGGTGATGGCGTTGGGCACGACTTCAATGAAATCCTGGAAGTCCTTTACCGTGTATCCAAAATCCTCGGCAGCCTGGCCGCAAACCTTGAACGACACGCCGAGGTCGGCGTAATAACGCATGCGGTCGACCGCTTCCTGGTATTTCGGGGCGTTCTTTTTCGCTACCGTCACGATTTCGGTGCCATGAATGACGATGACGATTTTCAGGTCTTCGGGTGAGTTGTTGTAGGGCGCGTCCAGCAGGGGGGTCATCAGCGAGCGTACCCAATAAAGGGCGCTGCCGATTTTCTGCGGATCATCCAGGTAAAAATCAAATACGACCCTGGCCGGCGCATAGGGGGTGGCCACCCATTTCCCGGCAGCCAGCGCCGGCGACATCGCACTCAAAACCAGCAATACCAACAGCGTCAGAGCCCGTTTCATGATGTGCTCCTTGCATGAAATTCGAGCCCTATTTATAGGCGTTGTGCAGCGTTTTTTTGCAGGCGTCTAAGGGTTTGAAACAGCAATAGCCGTTTCGGCTCGATTTCGCCTGCGGCGGCGGCTTCCTGTAGCCGGCAGCCGGGTTCGGTCTCATGGATGCAGTCGCGGAAGCGGCAGTGCCCCAGAAACGGGCGAAACTCGACGAAGGCATAGGCCAGCGCGTTGGCATCCAGGTGTTGCAGGGCGAACTCCTGCAGGCCGGGTGAGTCGACCACGGCCGTGTCGGCGTCCAGCCGGTGCAGGCGGGTGTGGGTGGTGGTGTGGCGACCGCTGTCGAGTGCTTCGGAATAGTCGGCGGTCAGTACATCGGCATCAGGGAACAGCCCGTTGATCAGCGTCGACTTACCCATCCCGGATTGCCCGATCAACAGCGTGGTGTGGCCGTGCAGCGCCGGAAGCAGGGGGGCAATGTCGTTCAGTGCCGACAGGCTGACCAGCGGATAGCCGATTCGGGTGAGCAGTTGCAGCCGCTCCAGCGCGCGGGGTGTTTCCGGCAGGTCGGTCTTGTTGAGGATGAGCAGGCTGGAGATGCCCTGATCTTCGGCGGCGAGGATGCAGCGCTGTACCAGTTCCATTGAAAAACTGGGGCGAGGCGCGACCACCACGGCAAGCTGGGTGACGTTGGCGGCAATGGCTTTGGTTTTGAACGCGTCGGAGCGGTAAAGCAGGTTGGCGCGCGGCAATACTGCCTTGATGACCCCGCTATCGCCGTCATGCTGAATTTCGACGTGGTCGCCGCACACCACGCGCAGGTGACGGCCTTTTACCTGACAGGGCAACAGGCCGTCAGCGGTTGCGACGATGAAGCGGCGGCTGAAGGCGGCGACGACCTGACCGGTTAGCGGGTTCAGAATGGTGGAATTCCGTTCGAAGCCGATTTGACCTGTTGGGACAGACCGGTAATGCGGTGCTTGAGCTTCTCGGACAGTCGAGAGTAGTCGCCCAGCAGCAGTTTTTCGGCATCGGCAGCGTTTCCGGCCAGGTGCAGGTCGACTATATCCGCGGCAAATTGATGAAACTGGGCGTGTAATTCGCGGACTTCATCATATTTGGGCAACCGGGACATGGATGCGCCGTCGCCGTAGATCCACTTTCCCAGGGCACAACGATTGTCCAGCCTGATTGCTGCAGGGTCGAGCGCTTCCGTGTTGCTCCCCGCCAACAATCCGATGAGGCGCTGTTTCCACATGACGTGGGCGCCAATCACTTCCATCCAGTCCATGTTTGATCCGATCTTTACTCTGGAAAATAACGGGGGGCTAAACGGATGAAAGGGCGATCAACTTGAATTTCAAAGCTCAAGCAGGCTGTCGACCTTGGCCGCGCAGATGAAATCGTTTTCCGACAGACCGTTAATTGCGTGGGTCCAGAACTCGACCTTGACGGTGTTGTAACCCACGAGGAGGTAGGGGTGGTGATCTTCGCGGTGCGACACCCACATCACGGCGTTGGTAAATGCCTGCGCCTGATAGTGATCCTTGAACGTGTATTCCTTGACGATCTTGAGACCGTCGCGCTGCCAGCCGACCAGGCCTTTCAGCATCGGCGCAATCTGCGCATCGGTCATTGCAGCGACGCCACCTTCGCAGGGCGCGCATTTTTTGCGGACGAGTTCTTCAACAATGGTGGTCATGGCGGTTCCTTAGTATGGGGGGCGCCCGCAGTTTGGGCGGGATTTACTTGAATTTGTAGTACTGCTGATTCAGATAGGCGGCAACGTGCGCCTCGTCTTCGGGGAACCAGCCTGCGCCTGAGTTGGCATTGCAGCCGGACACCCGTGCAGCCAGCTGCGACAGGCTTTGGGTCTTGCGGTCGTCTCGCGTGTAAATCTTGCTGCCGTCGCCACCAAACATGCTGACGTGGCAACTGGTGCAGGATTTGTCGTGCAGGGTCTTGCCGACTTTGGGATCGCCCTTGGTTACAGGCGCGGCATGGATTGCCGTGGACAGCATGGCGGTTGCGAATAAGACCATCAGGGTTTTCATGGCAAAACTCCAGTTTAAGTATGGCAGGATTATGGCGGCAAGCGTTCGCTTCTGCCACCCCGTTTTGCGCAGGGTCTATGCGAAAATGCCCTAATTCAATCGAGGATCTCCTGATGGCGCTCAACCCCACACACTTACTCTGGCTGGACATGGAAATGACCGGCCTGTCGCCCGATACCGACCGCATCATCGAACTGGCCATCGTGGTCACCGATGCCAACCTCAATACGGTGGCTGAAGGCCCGGTGCTGGTAGTGCATCAGTCCGACGAAGTGATGAATGCCATGGACAACTGGAACAAGGGCACGCACGGAAAATCCGGGCTGATTGATCGCGTCAAGGCCTCGCAGCTGGATGAGGCCGCTGCCGAAGCGCAGATGCTGGAATTCGTTAAACAGCACATTGACGCCCGAACCTCACCGATGTGCGGCAACTCGATTTGTCAGGATCGGCGTTTCATGGCGCGCTATATGCCGCAGCTGGAAGCATTTTTTCATTACCGCAACCTCGATGTCAGCACCTTGAAGGAATTGGCCAAGCGCTGGCGCCCGGGGTTGGCCGAAGCGTTCAAGAAAGGCAGCAAGCACGAGGCCTTGGCTGATATTTATGAATCGATCGACGAGATGAAGTATTACCGCGAGCACTTTATTCGCACCGAATAAAGCGTGGAATTCGTCCCTGGAGGCGGCAACCCGGGGGCACTCAAACAATCCTTGAAGCCTAGTTGCGTGCGCCGAGGCTTAACGCCCGGTTTCTGCTGGCTTGCCGGTCGGCCTCATCGGCATTGCGCTCACTATCGAGACTGACCCAGCCCCCCAGGTTTTCCAGTGCGATCTGTCCGAGCGCGGCGATCCATTGTGGGTGCTCGTTGAGTGCGGGGATGTAGCGGAACGCCTTGCCGCCCGCTTTTATAAACGTTTCGCGGCCTTCCATGGCGAGTTCTTCCAGGGTTTCCAGGCAGTCCGAGGTGAAGCCGGGCGCAACGATATCCACCCGGTCGATGCCTTCTTTACCGAGTGCTTCCAGGGTCGCGTCGGTGTAGGGCTGGATCCATTCCGCACGGCCGAAGCGGGATTGAAACGTGAGGCGGAATTGGTGCGCTTCCAGTCCAAGTGCTTCAGCCAGCAGGCGGCCGGTTTTCTGGCATTCGCAGTGGTAGGGGTCGCCCTTGTCAAGCGTGTAACGCGGCACGCCGTGAAAGCTCATCACGAGCACGTCGGGGCGGCCATTTTTCTGCCAGTCGTCGCGGATGTTGCTGGCCAGCGCGGCGATGTAGCCGGGATGGTCATGATAATGCTTGAGCGTGCGCAGCGCGGGCTGGTTACGGACTGTTTGCAGCCAGGCAAACGCCATGTCGAAGGCGGTGCCGGTGCTGGACGCGGCGTATTGCGGGTAGGCCGGCAGGATCAGGATGCGGTCGCAGCCTTCGGCTTTCATCCGCGCCAGGGTGGCGGGGATCGACGGTTGACCGTAGCGCATGGCGTATTCGACCTTGAGCGGACTGGTGATTTTTTCACCCAGCCAGCCTTGCAGCAGTTTGGCCTGTTTTTCGGTGTGGACGCGTAGCGGCGAGCCGTCTGCAGTCCAGATCGAGGCATATTTTTCGGCCGATTTTTTCGGCCGGGTGTTGAGGATGATGCCGTTCAGGATCAGCCACCACACCAGGCGCGGGATTTCCACCACGCGCGGGTCGGATAAAAACTCTTTCAGATAAGGCCGCAACGCCTGTGCGGTGGGGGCCGCAGGGGTGCCCAGATTGACCAGCAGAATACCGGTGCGGGCAGTCTGGCCGTGGGCGTAATCGGGTTCTTTGAGATATTTCATCAGTGGTGGGATAGGGCGCTCGACAGGAGTTTGGCGGTGATGTCGACAATCGGCACTACGCGTTCGTAAGCCATGCGGGTGGGACCGACCACACCGAGCGTGCCGACCACCTGGCCGTCAACGGAATAGGGCGCGGTGACCAGGCTGCATTCGTCGAGCGGCAGTAGCTCGGACTCGCCACCGATGAAGATTTGCACGCCGGCGGCGTTGCGTGACTGGTCGAGCAGTTGCAGCAGGCCGGTTTTTTGCTCGAAAGCATCGAACAGGCGGCGCAGGTTGCCCATGTTGCTGGACAGTTCGTTGACGTTGAGCAGATTGCGGCTGCCCGATACCACCACGTTTTCCTGGCTGGCATCGTGCGCCTGACTGCCCGCGTCCACCGCAGCGGTCATCAGGCGGTTGATGTCGTCGCGCACGCGGCCGAGTTCGTCGCGCAGCTTGGCGCGCACCTGGTCGAAGCGATGACCGGAAAAATGCTGGTTGAAGTAGTTGGCGGCCTCGGTCAGCACCGAGGCGCTAACTGCCTGTTCGGTGAGGATGACGCGGTTTTCGACTTCGCCTTCCATGGTGACGATGATGAGCAGGATGCGCTTCTCGGACAGGCTGATGAACTCGATCTGGCGAAATGCCGGGTTGCGGCGCGGCGTCATCACCAGCCCGGCAAACTGACTGAGGTTGGAAAGCAGGCTGGACGCTGCGGTCATCAGGTGCTGTGGGTCGGACGACGCCAGGCTGTGTTCGAGCTGGTTGACTTCGACCTGCGCCAGCGGCCGCATGGTGAGCAGGCGGTCGACGAAAAGACGGTAGCCGCGCGGGGTGGGAATGCGCCCGGCCGAGGTGTGCGGGCTGGCGACGAAGCCCATTTCCTCGAGGTCGGACATGATGTTGCGGATGCTGGCCGGGGATAAATCCAGCCCGGCGTGTTTCGACAGGGTGCGCGATCCGACCGGTTCGCCATCGACGATATAGCGTTCGATCAGGGTTTTCAGCAGGATGGAAGCGCGCTCGTTCAGCATGAGGCGATTATAGAGGCAAGACACACGTTACAAGAGGCAGGGAATGCATGGTCTGCCATGAAGCTGCGTGCCCTGCCTGAATCTTGTAACTTGAATCTTGAATCCTGCTTCAGCCTTTATAATCGCCCCCCATGCAAACCCCTTTTCACACTGTCGGCCTCGTCGGCAAATACGACAACCCGGAAATGCACGATTCAGTGTGCGCGCTGGCCGAGTTTTTGCAGACACGTGGCCATGCCGTTCTGCTCGCCAGCCAGACTGCCGAGCGACTGAATCTCCAGAATTGCCCGACCCGCAGCCTGCATGACCTGGCAACCGAGAGTGATGTGGTGGTGGTGATGGGCGGCGACGGCACCATGCTGTCGATCGCACGCGAACTGGCGCCGCAAGGCGTGCCGCTGATCGGCATCAACCAGGGACGGCTGGGTTTCCTGACCGACATCACGGTTGAGGACATGTTCGATGCCGTCGCTGAAATCCTCAGCGGCCAGTACGTGGCGGAAGAGCGCATCCTGCTCAACGGCCAGGTGCGTCGCGACGGCGAAAAGGTATTCGAGGCCACGGCGTTCAACGACGTGGTGCTGGGCAAGGGCGGCTCGGGCCGACTGATCGATCTGGAAATTTCCATCAACAGTGAATTCGTCTACAGCCAGCGTGCCGACGGCCTGGTGGTCACCACGCCGACCGGCACGACCGCCTATGCGCTGTCGGCGGGTGGCCCCATCGTTCACCCGACGCTGGAGGCCGTGGCGCTGGTACCGATCTGCCCGCATACCCTGTCGGCGCGCCCGATCGTGGTCAGCAGCCATTCGCGCATCGAACTGCATCTGACTTATGCCGACGATGCACGGGTGCATTTCGACGGCCAGCATCATTTTGACCTGCAAAGCGGTGACCACGTCTGGATCACCCGCGCCAACCGTCCGGTCACCCTGTTGCACCCGCATTCCTACAGCTACTACGACACCCTGCGGCAGAAGCTGCATTGGGGTAAAAAGCTTTAACGCGCAGCCGATTCATGCTGTCGCATCTGTCTATCCGCAACTACCTGCTGGTCGAATCGGTTGAACTCGATTTCGCGCCGGGCTTGACGGTGCTCACCGGCGAGACCGGTGCGGGCAAATCCATCCTGATCGATGCCCTGGCGCTGGCGCTGGGTGACCGCGCCGAGGGCGGGGTGGTGCGCGCCGGCGCGCCGCGCGCCGAAATTGCCGCTGAGTTTGTGATCGATGGCTTGCCTGCCTTGGCTCGCTGGCTGGACGAAGCCGGTTTTGCCGCTGACGACGGCACCCTGATTTTGCGCCGGGTGATCGAGGCAGGCGGTCGTTCGCGCGCCTTCATCAACGGCAGCGCCGCACCGCTGGCCCAACTCAAGGAAGCCGCCGAATTCCTGCTCGACATCCACGGCCAGCATGCGCACCACGCCCTGTTGCGTCCGCAAGCCCAGCGCGAGGTGCTCGATGCGTATGCCGGCGCGCAGCCAATCGCCGCCGCCGTCGGTCTCGCCTGGCATGCCTGGCACAGCGCGCGCCAGCGGCGACTCGACGCCGAATCCCAGGGTCAGGCACGGCAGATCGAACGCGAAGGTCTGCAGCTGGCGGTGGAAGAGTTGCGTGCGCTGGGCGACGACCTGGCGCATTGGGACGACATTCAGACCGAGCACGCGCGGCTGTCGCATGTCACCACCCTGATCGAAGGCAGCCAGGCGCTGATCGACGGGCTGGATGAAGGCGAGGTGGCCGTCTCCAGCCAGCTCGGCGACATGAGCGCGCGACTCGATGCGATGCAGGGGGTGGACGACAGCCTGAAGGATGTCGCCACACTGCTGCATTCGGCCAGCGCCGATCTGGCCGAGGCGGTGCACGCGCTGCGCCGCTATTCCATTAACTTGAACCTCGATCCGGAACGCCTCAATGAGCTGGATCGTTTGTTGAGCGACTTGCACCGGCTGGCACGCAAGCATCGCGTGCAGCCCGATGCGCTGGCAGCTTTGCTCGAACAGTTCCAGACGCGGCTGGCCGAGCTGGCCGCCAGCGACGATCTCGACGCGCTGCAGGCCAGCGAAGAGGCTGCTTTGGCGCACTACCAGCAGGCGGCTAAACAACTCAGCGCGCAGCGTGCCAAAGCAGCCAAGGCCTTGTCGAAACAGGTGACTGCCGCCATGCACGAATTGGCGCTGGCCGGCGGCCAGCTCGACGTTCAGTTGCAGCCGGTGAGCGAACCGCGCGCCCATGGGCTGGAAGACGTCGGTTTCCTGGTTGCCAGCCATCCCGGTCTGCCGCCCGGACCGCTGGCCAAGGTGGCGTCGGGTGGCGAGCTGTCGCGCATCAGCCTGGCGATCCAGACGGCATTGTCCGGCGTGGCGGGCGTACCGACGCTGATTTTCGACGAAGTCGATGTCGGCATCGGCGGCAGCGTGGCCGAAGCCGTGGGGCGGCGCCTGGCCCGGCTCGGCGAAACGCGGCAGGTGCTGGTCATCACCCATCTGCCGCAAGTGGCCGCGCGCGGCAGCCAGCACTTGCGCGTCGCCAAACAGGCCAACGGCGGTTTCGTGTCGTCCAATATCGAATTGCTCGACCCCGACGCGCGGGTGGAAGAACTCGCCCGCATGCTGGGTGGCATCAAGATCACCGCCACCACCCGCCAGCACGCAGCGGAGATGCTCGCCGGGTGAAGCGTCTGCTGGCGCTTGGTCTGTTGCTGCTCGTCCTTGCGCCGGCGTGGGCAGCAGACACAATGAGCGGCATTGTCTTTATCGTCATCGACGGTGATACCGTCCTGTTCAAACCGGATTCCTATGGCGCTGCCTCGCGCGCCTTCCTCAAGCTTCGCCTGGCCAACATCGATGCGCCGGAAAAAGACCAGCCCTACGGCGAGGCCGCCACGCGCGCGTTGAGCACACTGGTGCTGAATCAGCGGGTGGACGTGACCACCGTTGCGACCGATTTTTATGGCCGAACCATTGCGCAGATTCAGGCAGGTGACGTGCAGGTGAATACCGAACTGGTGAGGCGTGGGCTGGCATGGGCGTCGCGCAAAGCGGCCATGAAGAAAATTCAGCGCGATGCGCAGCAGGCCGCCCGTGGACTGTGGCGGGAGGCCGCACCGATGCCGCCCTGGGTGTGGCGGCGGGAACATTCAGCGGCGATGCATTGAATGTAAAAAATCCGGAACGCATTTCGGGTTTTCTGGATGCGGACGCGGCTTGCCGCAGGACGTTGCCGACCCTCCCCGTTGCCGCTTATCCCACCAGCTGTTCCAGCACAAACGGCAGGATCCCGCCCTTGTTGTAATACTCGACTTCAATCGGCGTATCGATGCGCAGCTTGACCCCCACGCGCTCGCTGCCGCCATTCGCGCGATGAATCACCAGCGTCACATCCTGCTGCGGCACGATGCCGGTTTCGATGCCTTCGAGGTCGAAGGTTTCGCTGCCGTCGAGTTTCAACGTGGCCGCATCGACGCCGTCCTTGAACTGGCAGGGCAGCACGCCCATGCCGGCGAGGTTGGCGCGGTGGATGCGCTCGAAGCTCTTGGCGACGACGGTTTTGACGCCCAATAGCGTGGTGCCCTTGGCGGCCCAGTCGCGGCTGGAGCCGGTGCCGTATTCCTCGCCGGCGAAGATCATCAGCGGTGTGCCTTCGGCCTGATACGCCATCGCGGCGTCGTAGATGGCCTGCTGTTCGCCGCCCTTGAGCGTGATGCCGCCTTCGGAGCCGGGGACCATCAGGTTCTTGATGCGCACGTTGGCGAAGGTGCCGCGCATCATCACTTCGTGGTTGCCGCGGCGTGCGCCGTAGCTGTTGAAGTCGGCTTTCTGCACGCCGTGTTCGGTGAGATAGAGGCCGGCGGGCGAGGTCGGCTTGATGCCGCCGGCGGGGCTGATGTGGTCGGTGGTGACGGAGTCGCCGAAGATCGCCAGCGCGCGCGCGGCCTTGATCGAGGTGCTGGCCACGCCTTGTTGCTGGGCGAAGAAGGGCGGCTCCTGAATGTAGGTGGAGGCCGTGTCCCACTGATACACCATGCCTGCTGGTGCGGAGACCGCATCCCACAGCGGGTTGTCGGCGCCGACGTCAGCATAGATTTTGCGGTAGGCAGCGGGGTCGGTGGCGGTGTGCATCACGGCGGCGACGTCTTCGTTGCTCGGCCACAGGTCTTTCAGATACACCGGCTGACCGTCCTGGCTGGTGCCAAGGGCTTCTTTCTCAAAGTCGATGTCGACACGTCCTGCCAGCGCAAACGCCACCACCAGCGGCGGCGACATCAGGAAATTGGCCTTGACCGCCTGGTGCACGCGTGCCTCGAAGTTGCGGTTGCCCGACAGCACCGAGGCGACGACCAGATCGTGGTCGGCGATGGCTTTGTCGATTTCGGGCTTGAGCGGGCCGGAGTTGCCGATGCAGGTGGTGCAGCCGTAGCCGACCACGCTGAAACCGACCTGCTCCAACGCGTCCATCAGGCCGGCCTTGTTGAGGTATTCGGTGACCGCGCGCGAGCCGGGACCGAGGCTGGTCTTGACGTGGGCGGGCGGCTTGAGGCCGAGCGCGGCGGCTTTCTTCGCCAGCAGGCCGGCCGCCAGCATCACGCCGGGGTTGGAGGTGTTGGTGCACGAGGTGATCGCGGCGATCACGACATCGCCATGTCCGAGGCTGCCGTTTCCCTTGCTGAAAAGGGTCGCGGGATCGGCCACGATGTGGTCTGGAGAGGGATGGCTGTCCAGCATTTCCTGTTCCTGAGGCGGAACGGGAAGCGGCTCCTCCTGGCTGCCGCCGCCCGACATATCGGTCTCGACATGTGATGCAGCAGGAAGGGGAGCGCGCTTCCCCATCTCGCCGCTCTTGCCGTAACCGCCGTCGGCCATTGGCTTGTCCATCAGGCCGCTGAAGGCCGACTTGAGGCCCGCCAGCGCGATGCGGTCCTGCGGCCGCTTGGGGCCGGCGACGCTGGGCTCAACCGTGGACAGATCCAGCGCAAGCGTTTGCGAGTAATCAATGTCACCTGCCTGCGGAATGCCGAACAGCCCTTGCGCCTGGTAGTAGGCGCGGATGGCATCCACCTGCGCGTCGCTGCGGCCGGTCGCGGCAAAGTACTGGCAGGTCGCTTCGTCCACCGGGAAGAAGCCCATGGTCGCGCCGTATTCCGGTGCCATGTTGGCGATCGTCGCGCGGTCGGTGACCGACATGGCGGCCACGCCAGTGCCGAAGAATTCGACGAACTTGCCGACGACTTTCGCTTTGCGCAGCATTTCGGTAATCGTCAGCACGATGTCGGTGGCGGTGACACCGGGCTTGGCCGCGCCGGTGAGGTTGACGCCGACGACGTCGGGGGTGAGGAAGTACACTGGCTGGCCGAGCATCGCGGCTTCGGCCTCGATGCCGCCCACGCCCCAGGCGACGATGCCGAGGCCGTTGATCATCGTGGTGTGGCTGTCGGTGCCGACCAGCGTGTCCGGGTAGGCGACGCCGTCTTTCTCCATCACGCCGCGCGCCAGGTATTCCATGTTGACCTGGTGCACGATGCCGACGCCGGGCGGCACCACTTTGAACGTGTCGAAGGCCTGCATGCCCCATTTCAGGAACTGGTAGCGCTCGCGATTGCGCTCAAACTCGATCTTCATGTTGAGGTCGAGCGCATCGTGGGTGCCGGCGGCGTCGACCTGAATGGAATGGTCGACCACCATGTCGACCGGCACCAGCGGCTCGATCTGCTTCGGATCCTTGCTCATTGCCTGTGCGGCCGAGCGCATCGCGGCGAGGTCAGCCAGCAGCGGCACGCCGGTGAAATCCTGCAGGATTACGCGGGCGACGGTGAACGGGACTTCCTCGGTGCGCTCGGCATTCGGCTTCCAGCCCGCCAGCTGCTTGACGTGCTCGGGGGTGACTTTGACGCCGTCGCAATTGCGCAAAACCGATTCCAGCACGATGCGGATCGACACCGGCAGGCGACCGACCGATTGGCCGAGCGCGGCTTCAAGTTTTTTCAGCGAAGCGAACTGCTTGTTGCCGCTGGCGGTGGAAAAGGAATCCTGGGTGTTGAAAGCGTCGGTCATGGCGATCTCGAAAGGGAAAGGTAAAAGTTTGGTGTAGCAAATAACGTGCGATGCGTGGGCTTAGGGTGCCTCGCGCCGCATCTGCGGGCTATTTATTGTTCCCGCCTCATCTGCGGGAAGAGGATCACGTCGCGGATGCTCGGTGAATCGGTCAGCAGCATCACCAGCCGGTCGATGCCGATGCCGCAGCCGCCGGTGGGCGGCAGGCCGTGTTCCAGCGCGCGGATGTAGTCGGCGTCGTAGTGCATCGCTTCCTCGTCGCCGGCTTCTTTTTGCCGCACCTGATCCATGAAGCGCTCGGCCTGGTCTTCGGCATCGTTCAACTCGGAAAAGCCGTTGGCCATTTCGCGGCCGGTGATGAACAGCTCGAAGCGCTCGGTAATCTCCGGCTCGCTGTCGGAACGGCGCGCCAGCGGCGACACTTCGGCCGGGTAATCAATGATGAACGTCGGCTGGATCAACAGCGTTTCGGTGGTTTCCTCGAAGAACGAAAGCTGCAGGCCGCCAAGGCCGTCCTGCGGTTTGAATTTCGCCTTCATCGCCTTGAACTGACCGATCAGCCATTCGCGGTCGTTGAGCTGCTCGACCGTGTAGTGCGGGTGGTAGTGGCGGATCGCTTCGACAATGGTGAGGCGGGCAAACGGCTGGCCGAGGTCGATTTCGTGGCCCTGGTAGGGCACCACGGTTGAGCCGGTGGCGGCGACCGCAGCCGCGCGGATCAGCGATTCGGTGAGGTCCATCAGGTAACGGTATTCGCGATAGGCCTCGTAGAACTCCATCATGGTGAACTCGGGGTTGTGGCGCGTCGACAGCCCCTCGTTGCGGAAATTGCGGTTGATTTCGAACACCTTCTCGAAGCCGCCGACCACCAGCCGCTTGAGATACAGCTCGGGCGCGATGCGCAGGAACAGTTCCATGTCGAGCGCATTGTGGTGCGTGGCAAACGGCTTGGCCGCGGCGCCGCCGGGGATCGGATGCATCATCGGCGTTTCGACTTCGAGGAACTCGCGCTCGACCATGAAGGCGCGGATCGCCTGGATGATCTTGGAACGACGCTTGAAGGTCTCGCGCGCATCGTCGTTGGTGATGAGGTCGAGGTAGCGCTGGCGGTATTTCTGTTCCTGGTCCGACAAGCCGTGGAATTTTTCCGGCAGCGGGCGCAGCGCTTTCGACAGCAGGCGGATGGCTTTCGCCTGGATAGTCAGCTCGCCCTTGTTGGTCTTGAACAGGATGCCGGTCACGCCGATGAAATCGCCCAGATCCCAGTGCTTGAACGCGTCGTGCGACTCCAGCCCGGCGTGGTCATTCGACACATACACCTGAATCTGCCCGCTCATGTCCTGCAGCGTGGCGAAGCTGGCCTTGCCCATCACCCGCTTCAGCATCATGCGGCCGGCCAGTTGCACTTCGACCACTTCGCCTTCCAGCGCTTCCTTGGTTTTGTCGCCATGGGCGGCAGCCAGCTTGCCCGCGTAATCGCGGCGCTCGAAGTCGTTGGGGAAAGCGATGCCCTGTTTGCGGATCGCGGCGAGCTTGGCGCGGCGTTCGGCAATGATCTGGTTTTCGTCGAGGATGGGGGCGGAAGTGGGTTCGGTCATGATGCCAGTTCAGTAAAAGGTGAATACGGGGATGCCGAGCGCACGGGCGGCCTCGGCCTGGTTTTTGTCGGCGGTGGCGAAACTGGTCGCGCCGTAATGGCGGGCATGCGCCAGATGCAATGCGTCCAGCGCCCGCAAGGGCAGTTCAGGAATCAGGTCGATCAGTTGTCTGGCCTCAAGAAACAGGTCGGGGGAATCGTGCTGGATGCGCCACGAATTCGCCTGCACGTCGCGGTCAAATTCGGCGAGGGCAACGCGTTCAAGCGGCAGGTCGATCTGCTGGGCGCGCCGGCGGCGCGCCAACATACAGCGGAATTCAACCAGGGTAAGCGGGCTGGAGACGACTTCATCCTGAGCATCGGCCCAGTCGAGCACATCCAGCGAGCGCGGCTCGCGGATGTAGCACTTGGCGAGTGCGCTGGTGTCGATATACGCGCTCAAAAACGCTCCTCGCGCTCTGCCGCCAGAATGGCTTCGCTGGGAACCGTTTGCATGGGCTGGCTTTCCAGAAATGCCCGCAACGAGCGCACCCGGCGCCTCGGTTCCACCGGCAAAATCCGCGCCACCGGCTCGCCATGCTTGACCACCAGCACCTCGTCGCTGTCGGCGAACATCTGGTCGGGGTGCGACAGGCCTTCTCGGGCTTCGCGGATGGTCAGGGTTTTCATGGCAAACCTCGGAATGGGGGTAAAACGTGACACAATTATAGCCAATGTGACACACCCGCCGCCAGCCTGTTTTTTGCCATGTCCGACACCCCTTTAAGCCTGCTCAACCGCGTCTTCGGCTACCCCGCGTTTCGCGGCGAGCAGGCGGCCATCGTCGATACCCTTGTTGCGGGTGGCGACGCCCTGGTGCTGATGCCCACCGGCGGCGGCAAATCACTGTGTTTCCAGATCCCGGCGCTGTTGCGCGACGGCTGTGCGGTGGTGGTGTCGCCGCTGATCGCGCTGATGCAGGACCAGGTCGCCGCCCTGAAAGAGTTGGGCATCGCTGCCGAGTTTTTGAATTCCAGCCTGGATAACGCGACAGCGGCTCAGGTCGAGCGCGAGTTCGTCACTGGCCAATTGAAGCTGCTGTATGTGGCGCCGGAACGCCTGCTCACCCAGCGTTTCCAGAGCCTGCTCGAACAGGCGCGCGTCGCGCTGTTCGCCATCGACGAAGCGCACTGCGTATCGCAATGGGGACACGATTTCCGCCCGGAATACCTGGGTTTGTCGGCCTTGCACGAACGCTTTCCGGATGTGCCGCGGATTGCCTTGACCGCGACCGCCGACACCGCCACCCGCGCCGAAATCCTCACCCGGCTTGACCTCGGCGCCGCGCGCGTGTTCGTCGCCAGCTTCGACCGCCCCAACATCCGTTACCGCATCAGCGAAAAATCCGACCCGCGCCGCCAGTTGCTCGACTTTCTGGGTGAGCACAAGGGCGAGGCGGGGATCGTATATTGCAGCACGCGCAAGAAAGTTGAAGACACCGCCGACGCGCTCAATCAGGCCGGCCTCACCGCATTGGCCTACCACGGCGGCATGGACAACGTGACGCGCCGTCGCCACCAGGAAAAATTCCTGCGCGACGACGGCGTCGTCATGGTTGCCACCCTGGCATTCGGCATGGGCATCGACAAACCCGACGTGCGCTTCGTCGCGCACACCGATTTGCCGCGCTCGGTGGAGGGCTACTACCAGGAAACCGGCCGCGCCGGGCGCGACGGCGCGCCCGCCGAAGCGTGGATGGCGTGGGGGCTGCAGGACGTCGTCACCCAGCGCCGTTTCATCGACGAGGGCGAGGCCGAAGACGCCCATAAGCGCATCGGCCACGCCAAGCTCGATGCGCTGGTCGGGCTGTGCGAAGCGGCGAGTTGCCGTCGCGTCGCGCTGTTGAGCTACTTTGGCGAAACCAGCCAGCCCTGCGGCAACTGCGACGTGTGCCTGAATCCGCCTACGCTGTGGGATGGCACCGAAGCCGCGCAGAAACTGTTGAGCGCGGTCTACCGCACCGGCCAGCGCTTCGGCGCCGGCCACGTCATCGACGTGCTGCTCGGCAAGCCGACCGACAAAGTCGACAAATTCGGCCACACCAGCCTGAGCGTGTTCGGCATCGGCGCCAGCCAGACCGACAAGGTGTGGCGCGCCGTGCTGCGCCAGCTGGTCGTCCGCGGCCTGCTGGAAGTTGATCACACCGCTTACGGCGCGTTAAAACTCACCGCCGCCGCCAAGCCCGTGCTGAAGGGCGAAGAAACCGTCATGCTGCGCGCCATCGAAGTACGTCCGGCGCGCAGCAAGAAATCCCGCTTCGCCCCCAGCTCCGGCGAGGGCGTCCACCACGACGAAGACCCGCTGTTCCTCTCCCTGCGCGCCTGGCGCCGCGAAACCGCCAACGAAAAGGGCGTGCCCGCTTATGTCATCCTGCACGACGCCACCCTGCGCGAAATCGCTGCACGTCGCCCCGCCACGCTGGCGGAACTGGGCGAGATATCCGGGTTGGGGACGAAGAAGCTGGAAGCGTACGGCGAGGCCGTGCTTGGGGTGGTGGCGGAGGGCTGAGCAAGCACGCCATCCGCTGGCTTTGACGAATGCCAAGCCTCGTCCTATAGTTAACTGAAAGGTTAATTAACCGATAGAGAAAATACGGATGAGCCCTGCAACAGACACCCTGAGCATGACCTTTGCTGCGCTGTCAGACCCCACACGTCGGGCGATGCTGGCGCGTCTGGTGCAGGGCGAGGCCTCGGTGAACGAGCTTGCCGCGCCATTCAAGATGAGCCTGCCCGCCGTATCAAAACACATCAAAGTGCTGGAAAAAGCAGGGCTGCTGATCAAGACCCGCCAGGCACAACAGCGCCCCTGCAAGATCGATGGCGAGCAACTCAAGCAAGCGGTTGACTGGATTGAACAGTACCGGCAACTGTGGGAAGGCCGCCTGGACCGTCTGGATGCCTATCTGCTGGAACTGCACGCTAGTGAATCAGCGGTCAGGCCGGCGCAGGAAATGGTGTCCAGTCCAGACGCAAGCAAGCCAATCGATACGCCGGCCAAGGCCAAAAGAAGTGCTGGAAAGCAGGCCCAATTAGCCCCAAGCCCCAAAAAACCCAAGCCCGCCACACGATCCGCACGCAACCAACCCACAGCGGAGGAGAAACCAGATGACGACAAGCTTCAACAACAAATTGGATTTGACTTTTGAGCGCATCGTCGATGTGCCGCCCCAGCTTGTCTGGCGGGCCTGGACAGAACCCGAGCTGATCAAGCAATGGTATTGCCCCTTGCCATGGAAGACGATCGATGCCGAAGTCGATGTGTGCCCCGGCGGGATTTTTCGCACCACCATGCAGTCGCCCGAAGGCAAGACGTTTTCCAACCTCGGCTGCTACCTGGAAACGGTCAAAAATGAAAAACTAGTCTGGACCAATGCCTTGTTGCCCGGCTTCCGGCCCGTCTTGATGAATGCCCCCTGCGGCGATGAATCGGTCGAATTCATGTTCACCGCCAAGGTCGAAATGGCCCCGCATGGCGAAAACGGCACCCGCTATCGCGCAACCGTTATTCATGCAGACGAGGCGGGATGCCGGATGCACGCGTCCATGGGCTTTGAAGAAGGCTGGGGCGTGGCGCTCGATCAACTGGTCGCCATGGTCAAGCGGGGCATTTGATCAAGCGGTTCCACACGATTCGAATCAACCAAGGAAAGAGATGATGAAACCGAGCGAAAACGAACGTGAGGTGGTCCTTCAGCGCGAAGTGCCATTTGTCCGGGAACTCGTCTGGAAGGCCATGACCGTGCCCGAACACCAGAACCGCTGGTGGGGCCCGGACGGCTTCAGGAACGAAAACGTGACCATGGATTTCCGGGTCGGCGGCGCGTGGACATACGAGATGGTTGGGCCCGACGGCACCCGCTACCCCAACCACACGGTGTTCAAGGAAATCACCCCGCCGTCCAGACTGGTTTTCGACCACGGCGATGGCCAGCGGATATGGTTCGAGACCTGTATCACCCTGCAGGAAACCAGCAGCGGCACCCTGATCACGCTGCGCCAGCTTTTCCCCAGTAAAGAATCCCGCGACGAGGTGGTCGAGAAATCCGGCGCCATAGAGGGAGGCAAGCAGCATCTGGCGAAGCTTGAGGCTTATCTCAAGGCGAACAGGGGTTGAAACGGGACAGCCAACTATGGCTGACTGCAACCGGCCAGTAACGGCCGGCCGGGGTAACAAATTAGAAAGACCGCCCTACGTCCCCAAGCGGTCAGTCAACGTTTGAATTCACCGGCGCTGCGCGGCTTCATCGCGCAGCGTCCGGTGGAATGATGGGTTAGAAGACGACTTTTCATTGGTAAAGCAGAGTAACAAGGTAGAAATGGTCTCCAAATGTTCTCACCGATGTGATTCCGCCTTCGCTTTTTTCTCCCTCTCTTTGTGTCACTCGGTCGCTTTCATCATAAACAAGAGAGTAAAAGATATTTGCTGCTGCTGCGCCTCCAGTAGAGCCCCAATTCCACGAGTGGTACATGGGATGAGTGCCTTCAAGCGATCGAACGGTTTGTTCGTAGTTTGGTTTGTTAAATTGAAAGCGCACCCAATGTGAATCAAATCCGGTGCGCAGTAGTAAAACCAGAAGCGGCCATACCAGTAGAGGTGCGATTGCGACTGAAGCAAGCTTCAACCAACGCCCCAAGGCCATATTCTTAATGATGCCCACAATCCAAATTATTCCCACGATGATCGCAGGGATGCCAATGATGGGAACCAGCGCAAACCAAAGATTGAATATTCGGTCAAGCTCGTTGGCTGAATAGAACAGGGCTGCGACAAGCAATTGGAGCCCGATATGAAATGGCGAGAAGAAGTTTCGCCAACCTCTCAGCGGAGGCTGGTTCACTGCGGTAGCGCGGGCGTCAGAATTGGACATCGTCGTCTAACGTTTAAGGTAAGGGGCGAGCCGCTTGCGGCGCGTCCCAGCGACCGAAGGGAGCGACTTGACCGCAATGTTAGGGGTGGATGCGCTAATCACCGCCACCAGCATCCCCGCCCCCGCCCTCAAAAGAGGAATTCTCTAGCCTAATGTGTCCGTCATCGTTGCCACCACGATCTTTTAGATCGGTTGTGACTCGTTCGGTTTTCGAATCGACTGCCAGAGACCACACTAAGACGGCACCCACAATTGGTATCAGCCAAACGAGCGCAAGCTGAAACAATTTTTGTTTAGGGGAATAGTAGGAACTGCGTGCCAGATCCAATGTGGCTTTCACGTTTAGGGCCGCAACTAACGCTAACAGTATGAGGATAATGAAACTCAAAGGAACCCCTAACGTAGAGCTAACCGGCGGCGCTTTAGCGCCGTCCAGCGACCGAAGGGAGCGAGGTTGAGCGCCATGTTAGACGGCTGCTTCAACGTGCGAACCTAAACAACACTTGCCCATTGGAAAGTTGTTCCCATGTTTGGCTAGAAGAATTGAGAATAATTATTTGCGCTAGTGCGAGTAGACGTGAATGCATGACCATGATGCGAAATATTAAGAGCATCGATTTTGCGAGTGTCGGTAGGCGGTAAATAAATGGCGTCCGGTTTGGCCGCCAGCCCTGAGATTCACGCACGATCTCGATGAACGAAATTAATGGAGCCGCCCGCAATGTTGGTAGCGATACAAGAAGCTGGCCGACTTGTGAAAATACAGGGTCAATGTTCTTCGTATCAAGATCGTCGTAATCAAGCACGGTGTCCATTTGGTGTGCCGTCTAACGTGTGAATTAAGGGGCGCCGTCAGGCGTCCCGCTTGAATGATGGGTTAGGGTGCACTAGACAGGACCTCAAGCCTGCGAAATCGCAGATGAGAGCGCCAACTTGAACAGTTCACTTAGAAGGCCCTTGACCGCCTCGGCGCCTGCCTTCTCCGCACCGCTAGACAGGGCACGCTTGACTTTGGTGATCATGGTTTCAGGCTCTTCTCCCTGTTTGAGAACGGTCGGGATGTAGCCAAGTACCGTTAGGCCGCGCAACGAGAGTCGTACCCCATAGAACTTGCTCCCTAAATCGCGGTCCTGCACTCGTATGAAGCCCTCCTCCTCCAGCCACGAGATAACGTGTTCGGCGCGTACCGCGTAAGAGAGCGCTTGAACATCGGAGGCATCGTCCGGAATCCCGCTTAGGCCAAGGTCGAGTGGCTCGATGTCAGTGGGCGCAGGGAAGCGGTCATACAGCCGCGAAAACAGACTGAGCGCAGTGCGGTTGAACTGATCGATGTTCGCGGGAATCGTATCGGTCGACATGGATGCGCTCTAACGTTTGAATTAAGGGGCGCGCTTTAGCGCGTCCCGCTTGAATGAATTGTTAGGGCTGGGCATAACCTGGCGCGCACTCTGGGTATGCATGATCGATACAAATTGCCATGCTTTTCAGTACACGGTTATGACAGCCTGCCCATGTGCATTGCTTTTCGCCTTCACCACCGTGAAACCGAACAAAGAATTCACGCCTAAATGGTTTGTCATCGAAATTTGGCCACCTGTTTGGCTCGGGGGACTTGATGGCAAAGTTAGACCTGTCATCAACGTCCAACTGCCAATGCGTGTTGCAGTGTCGGCACCGGTAGAGTCGAAGCCACGGTTGTTCGCCTACGAACTCAAACCAACGAACGAATTCTTTTTCGGATTCTCCGTAGTTAACGCAGCTAGGGAGATCAGCGCACCGGCACAGCATTGCAAGCCCTAACAGTTAATCAAGAGACCCATGGGTCCGGACATTTATTAATATAGAGACGGCTGTCATGGAGGCTTATCTTGATGATTTTTAAAATTCTTTTCAGTTCCCGGTCTCTATATTACGTTATGAAAAAGGAGACCGGCGGCAGACGGATTATGCACCTGTTTAAGACGCTCAAATATCGACGGGAAGTCGGAGATGGGATTTTGAATAGACCGCTTTCGCTGCATCAACGGCCGTTCAATGAGCAAACCCCGACCGTCTCCTCAGGGTCGATAGCGGCCAACAACAATTCAGAAACCAGCCCAGACATCACCTTGCACGGGCAAAGTGGCACCCCCTGCGATCACCCCTTCAACGCATTCCCCACCACCTCCGCCACATCCTTCGCCAGCCCCTCGACCGCCGCGATGCGCTCCAGCGCGGCACGAGCATGCGCCTGCCGGCCGGCGTCGAACTGGCGCCAGCGGTCGAAGCTGCGGGCGATGCGTGAGGCCACCTGCGGGTTCATGGCCTGCAATTCGCTGATGACGTCTGCGGCCAGGGCGTAGCCGCTGCCGTCGGCGGCGTGGAAGTGGCGCGGGTTGGCGCCGCAGAAGCCGCGGATCAGGGCATAGACGCGGTTGGGATTTTTCAGGTCGAAGGCGGTGTGTTGTATCAGTGCGCGCACGTGGGCGATGGTGCCGGGCAGGCGTGAGGTGGCCTGCACTGAGAACCACTTGTCGATGACCAGGGCTTCGGTTTGCCAGCGCGTATAAAAATCGGCGAGCGCAGCTTCTCTTTCAGGCAGGTCGAGGTTGGCGAGCGTGGCCAGCACGGCAATTTCGTCGGTCATGTTGCCGCCAGCCCCGTTGTTGCCAGCCGCGAGTTGAGTGGTGAGGCGCGGCACGACCGAGGCTTGCAGATAGTCGGCATCGCTTTCGGCCAGATAGGCGAGGCAGGCATTGCGCAGCGCGCGCTGGCCGACCTGCGCGCCGTCGGGGGCGTAGGCGGCGGTGGGGGCGAGGGCGGTCCACACGGCTTCGAGTTTGTCGCGCAGGCGGGTGGCGAGGTGGCGGCGCAGATTCACGCGCGCGGTGTGGATGGCTTCGGGGTCGATGGTGCTGCCTTGTGCAACCACGGCTTCGGCGAGCACTGCTTCGGCGGGCAGGTTGAGCGCTTCGGCGGCTTGCGCGGGGTCGCCGCGCAAGCCGTCGTCGAGTATGCGGCCGCAGGCGGCGACGAAGGCGTCGGGAATCCAGTCGCTGCTGGCGCCGCCTGCCGCGATGCCGGCGAGCAGGACGCGCGTCGCCAGCCGCTGCCCGGCTTCCCAGCGGTTGAAGGCGTCGAAATCGTGCGCCATCAGGTGCGCGAGTTCTGCGTCGGTCTGTTCGATTTCCAGCAGCACCGGTGCGGAGAAATCGCGCAGCAGCGAGGCGACGGGCGCGGCGGGAATGCCTTCGAAGACGAAGGTCTGCGTGGGCTCGGTGAGCGACAGCACGCGCGTGGTGCCGGCGGCCTCGGGCTCGCCGGCGAGTTGCAGCGGCGCGTCGCGGCCGTCTGGCAACACCAGGCCGAGCGCGACGGGGATATGCAGCACGCCTTCGACCACGGGCTGCCCCGATTCGGCCAGCCGCTTTTCGTAGGCGGTCGGCGCGAGGTGTTGCGTGAGCGTGAGCGTGTAGCGTTGGGTCGCGGCGTCGTACGCGCCGGTGGCATGCAGGCGCGGCGTGCCGGCGCGTGCGTACCAGCGGCGGAACTGTGCGAGATCGACGCCGGAGGCGTCCTGCATCGCCGCGACGAAATCGTCGCAGGTGACGGCCTGGCCGTCGTGGCGCTGGAAGTACAGATCCATACCGCGCCGGAAGCCGTCGCGCCCGAGCAGGGTGTGTATCATGCGGATGACTTCCGCGCCCTTGCTGTAGACGGTGGCGGTGTAGAAATTGTTGATCTCGGCGTAGGAGGCCGGCCGGATCGGGTGCGCCATCGGCCCCGCGTCTTCGGGGAACTGGCCGACGCGCAGGCCGCGCACTTCCTGGATGCGGGTGACCGCGCGCGAATGCGTGTCGGCGCCGAATTCCTGGTCGCGGAACACCGTCAAACCCTCTTTCAATGACAACTGGAACCAGTCGCGGCAGGTGACGCGGTTGCCGGTCCAGTTATGGAAATACTCGTGCGCCACCACGCGGTCGATGCCCTGGTAGTCGGCGTCGGTCGCGGTATCCGGGCGCGCCAGCACGTACTTGGTGTTGAAGATGTTGAGGCCCTTGTTTTCCATCGCGCCCATGTTGAAGTCGCCGACGGCGACGATCATGTAGCGGTCGAGGTCGTACTCCAGGCCGAAGCGCTGCTCGTCCCAGCGCATGGCTTTTTTCAGTGCAGCCATCGCGTGGCCGCACTGGTCGAGCTTGCCGGGTTCGACGTAGATTTCCAGCTTGACCGGGCGGCCCGACGCGGTGGAGTAGCTGTCTTCGAGCACGTCGAGCTTGGCCGCGACCAGCGCGAACAGATACGCCGGTTTGGGGAAGGGGTCTTCCCAGCGCACCCAGTGCCGCGTTGCGTCGTCGTCGCACGCGCCGGCGGCGACGGGATTGCCGTTGGACAGCAGGTGCGGAAAACGCGCGCGCTCGGCTTCCACCGTGCAGCTGAATTTCGCCATCACGTCCGGCCGGTCCGGGTAGAAAGTGATGCGGCGGAAGCCCTCCGCCTCGCACTGGGTGAAATAGCCGTCCTTGGAACGGTACAGGCCGGAGAGCTGGGTGTTCTGGTCCGGGTGAATGTGCACCGTGGTTTCAAGCTGAAACGTGTCGGGCAGTGGCGCGGTGATGGTCAACAGGTCGTCGGCACAGGTGTAACACGTCGGGTCGACTGCAGCGCCGTCGAGCGTCAGGCTCACCAGTTCCAGCGCCTCGCCATTTAGCACCAGCGGGCCGGCCAACGCCGCCGGATTGCGTCGGCAGGCGAGACGGGTTCTGACTTCGTCATGGCCCTCGAGAATTGCTACATGCAAATCGACCGTGTCGATCAGCCAGACGGGTGGGGCGTAATCCTTGAGGAATAGCGTGACGGGGGTTTCGGTGCGCATGGGGTCTCCGGCGGCAGATAGATATCAGTTAGACGAGGGAGCGGCTCACACCCAGTTTTCAACAACGAGGCCGGGGTAATCCCTGAAATCCGCTTCGTTGTTGGTGATGAGCGTTAGGCCAAGGCTTGCAGCGTGCGCGGCGATCAACCGGTCCAGCGCGTCGCGGCGGCGGTCACGTACTGCGGCAGCTAAAACACCGTATTGCACCGCAACGGCGTTATCGAGCGGCAGCACGGGCAAGTAGGCGAGTAGGTCATCCAGTGCGCGTTCGGCTTCACGCTTGATGCTGGGATCGCGTTCGACGCCGTGGCGCAATTCGGCCAGGGTGACGACGGAGATAACCAGATCGCCGTAGTTGAATTCCTGAAAACGTCGCAGCAATTCGGGTGGGTGGCGCTGGATGAGGTGGATGCAGATGTTGGTGTCGAGCAGGTAACGCATGGGCTTATTTGCCGCCCGCCGGTTTGTACTCCGGGCTGTCCTGATGCACGGCGGGGCTTTCTCCGATACCGCTCCAGTCGCGTTCCTTCTGTTCGTGGAATTCGCGGCCTTCGGCCATGAAGCCGGGCGGGAAAGCGGCGAACGCCTCGGCCAGTCCGGTCAGCTTGCGTTTGACGACAGGACGCAGGACGAGGGTGTCGCCGACTTTCTCGATTTCGACATCCTGGCTGGCTTCGACGATGGCTAATTCTTTTGGAATTCGTACGGCCAGCGAGTTGCCGCTTTTGAAGACGCGTGTGAGCATGGTGAATCTCCCGTGTATATACAGGATATACACCCGCCGTGGTGGGCGCAAGCCATTGTTTACACGCCCTGTTTCAGGCTCGCCTCGATAAAGATATCGAGGTCGCCGTCCAGCACTTTCTGCGTGGCGGAGGTTTCGACGTTGGTGCGCAGGTCCTTGATGCGCGAGTTGTCCAGCACGTAGGAACGGATCTGGTGTCCCCAGCCCACGTCGGATTTGCCGGCTTCGAGTTTGTCCTGTTCGGCCTGGCGCTTGCGCAGTTCGGCTTCGTACAGCTTCGATTTCAGCATCGACATCGCTTCGGCGCGGTTCTTGTGCTGCGAACGATCATTCTGGCACTGCACCACGATGTTGGTGGGCAGGTGGGTAATGCGCACTGCGGAGTCGGTCTTGTTGATGTGCTGGCCGCCGGCGCCGGACGCGCGGTAGGTGTCGACGCGCAGGTCGGCGGGATTGATATCCACTTCGATGGATTCATCCACCTCCGGATACACAAAGATGCTGGCGAAGCTGGTGTGGCGGCCGCCGGACGAATCGAATGGCGATTTGCGCACCAGGCGGTGGACGCCGGTTTCGGTGCGCAGGGTACCGTAGGCGTAGTCGCCTTCGATCTTGATCGAGGCGGACTTGATGCCGGCGACGTCGCCTTCGGATTCTTCCAGCAGCTCGGCCTTGAAGCCTTTGCGTTCGGCGTATTTCAGGTATTGCCGCAACAGCATCGAGGCCCAGTCGCAGGCTTCGGTGCCGCCGGCGCCGGCCTGGATGTCGATGAAGCAGTTGTTGGGGTCGGCCGGGTTGTTGAACATGCGGCGGAATTCCAGCGTCGACACATCCTTTTCCAGGCTGGCGATGTCGGTTTGCACGGCGGCCAGCGTGTCTTCGTCGTCTTCTTCGCGCGCCATCTCGAACAGTTCGGCTGCGTCCTTCAGCCCGGAAGCGACGCGGTCGAGCACCAGCACGACGTCTTCCAGCGACTTGCGTTCGCGGCCCAACTCCTGGGCGCGGGCAGCGTCATTCCAGAAATCGGGCGCTTCGGACAGGCGGACAACTTCTTCTAGACGATCCTGTTTGTGATCGTAGTCAAAGAAACCCCCTGAGTTGGGTGGAACGGGCGCCTAGATCGGCGAGTTTGGCTTCAATCTGATTGAGGGATTCGGCTTCCATGGCGGGGCATTTTACAGGGCGGAAAAGCCGCGCATTATAGCCCAGGCGAGCACCAGCCCCAGACCCACCGCACTCATGCCTGCTGCTGCATGGCGCGCCATTTGCCAGCCGCCGATGAACAGCGCCAGCGCCGATTTGAACAGCAGATTGGCCAGCGTGGCGATGATGACGACATTGACGACCGCCGCAACGGGCAGCTTGTCCAGATTGAACAGGCGAAGGCTGGACAGCGTGATGGCGTCGACATCGGTCAACCCCGACACCAGTGCCACGGCATACAGGCCACGCGTACCCAGCCAGTCGGACAGCCAGGCCGAGGCCAGCAGCACGGCGGCATACATCAGGCCGAAGCCAAGGGCGGTGCGCAATTCAGTGGGGTTGCCCATTGCCAGGGTGGGCAGTTCACCTTGCGGCTGCAGCCGGTATACGCCATACGCCGCACCAAGGCCGCCGACGAACAGCCCGCCGATCAAGACCGGCAGCAGCTGCGGCAACACCCCCGGGGCCAGTACGGTCGTCAACACACCCAGTCGAACCAGCACCATCAGATTGGCCAGCACGATGACGATCACCGCGACTGGGATCATCGCGTGGTTGGCGCGGGCGTGGCGGCTGAATGACAGCGTGGTGGCGGTGGATGAAACCAGGCCGCCGAGCAGACCCAGAATCACCGCGCCCCGCTTCTGGCCCACCAGCCGCAAGGCGGCATAGCCCGCCAGACCGACGCCGACGATCAACACCACCATCCACCAGATCTGATACGGATTGAGTGCGCCGTAGGGGCCGTAATTCCGGTTCGGCACCAGCGGCAGGATGATCAGCGAAAGGACTGAAAACTGCAGCACCGACAACAGGTCGCGCCGCGTCATATGCTCGCTCCAGCCGCGCAATTCGGGCTTGAAATACAGCAGCATGGTCGCCGCAATGCCGAGCATCACCGCCAGCTGGATTTCGTTGTGCCACACCAGCACGCCGAGGCTGTAGCACAGCATCAGCGCCGCCACCGTGGTGGTCCCAGGATCGCCTGCCGGCTGCGGATCGCGCAGATAGGCGGCAATCATCATGGCGCCCACCAGCAGCAACCCTACCGCGATCAACCATTGCTCACCCAGCGTGGTTGCCAGATGCGTGGTCAGCACACCCAGCAGGGCTGTCAATGCAAAGGTGCGCAGCCCTGCCTTGGCCGCCGGGTTGCGTTCGCGTTCCAGCCCCATCAGCAGTCCGATCGCCAGCGCCACCACATAGCGCGGCAGGGTGGACAGTTCGGCAGGTAGCCAGGTAAGGGCTTCGTTCATCTCAGGCGGTGGACTTAATGCACCACGTCATTGCGGTGACGCAGCCATATCGCTGTCATGACGCTGCTGATGAACAGCCCAAACACCCAGACGATGGTGTGGATGTGCCAGTCCGCGCGAACCATCAGGGCGTACGCGCCGGTCAACAGCAGGATGCTGATGTTTTCGTTGAAATTTTGCTGGGCGATGGAGTGGCCCGCACCCATCAACAGATGGCCGCGATGTTGCAGCAAGGCGTTCATCGGCACGACGAAAAAAGCGGCGAGCAATCCAAGCAGAATGAGCAGGAACACAGCCAGGGCCAGGCTTTCGACCCAGATCAGTGAAATGGGTATCAGACCCAGCACGATGCCGGCAGGCAGGGTGCGGATGGCGTGTTCGAGGCGGACATATTTGCCCGCGAGGATGGAACCCAGCGCAATGCCAACGGCGGTGGCGGCGGTGAGCTGGGTGGCTTCGCTGAGGCCGAATTTAAGGTTCAGCGCGGCCCAGGCGATGATCAGCAGACGCAGGGTGGCGCCGACGCCCCAGAACAGGGTGGTGACCGCGAGCGAAACCTGGCCGAGCGGGTCGCGCCACAAAAGCATGAAGCTGTGGCCAAAGTCATGCAGCAGGAACAGGGGGGATCGATTGGCCGGTTTGTGGTCGATAGGCAGGCGCGGAATGAACAGATTGATGGCGGCCGCGCCCAGGTACAGGCCGGTGGTCACGATAATGGCGAACTTGGGCGCGATGAACAGGCCGCCCGCACCCAGACTGATCAGGATGGACTCGGCCAGTTGCGGGTTGATCAGTGCGCCGCCAATGATGGCGCCCAACACAATGGCCGCGACGGTGGTGCCCTCCATCCAGCTGTTGGCAATGACGAGTTTTTCGGGCGGCAGCAGTTCGGTGAGGATGCCGTATTTGGCGGGGGAATACATGGCCGCACCGATGCCGACAATGACATAGGAGAGGAGCGGATGCAGGCCGCCGAGCATGGCGAGGCAGCCGACGAATTTGACACTGTTGGCGATCAGCATGACACGGCCTTTGGGCAGTGCGTCGGCAAACGATCCGACCAGGGGCGCGAGCACGATGTAGGCGATCACGAAAACGGTTTGCAGCAGCGGCGAGTGCCAGTCCGGTGCAGCAAAAAACACCAGCAAACCGATGGCAGCGAAGAGCAGGGCGTTGTCGGCCAGGGCCGACATGAACTGCGCGAGCAGAATGGTATAAAAAGCGCGGTTCAAAGTAAGGGTTCGAATTGGATGGGGCGGAAAGTGTGAGTTTGCAATGCGTTCATTGCGATCAAACGCGTGAGATTACAGCAACTTGGTTTGCATCATGTTTCATGACACGGGGCTTTGTGGTTGAATAAAATTCTTTATTGACCCCAAGACCTCGTTTTATGGCTGACCGCAGACTGCAAGTATTCTATACCGTTGCCAAACAGCTCAGCTTTACCAAAGCGGCCGATATCCTTTACATGACCCAGCCGGCCGTGACTTTTCAGGTCAAGCAGCTGGAAGAGCATTTCAACACCCGCCTGTTCGAGCGCAGCCACGGCAAAATTTCACTCACGCCAGTGGGTGAAATGGTGCTGGGCTACGCTGAACGCATTCTGGCTCTAAGTGGCGAAATGGAAGCGCGGGTGGGCGAGTTGACCGGGCAGGTAACCGGCCCGCTGATGATCGGCGCATCGACCACCATTGCGGAATACCAGTTGCCGCGCATTCTCGGTGAGTTCAAGGCGCGCTTTCCGCAGGTGCAGGCGCGTTTGACGGTAGCCAATTCGGAAACCATTGCCGCCAAGGTGGCCGACCATTCACTCGATGTAGGCCTGATCGAGGCGCCTTCACACGACCCCAATCTGACTACGCTGGCCTGTTGTGAAGATGAGCTGGTGATGATTTGTGCGCCAACCCATGCGCTGGCTGCCCATACGAGCGTGACCGCTCGCGACATTGCTGATCAGCCTTATGTGTCACGTGAGCATGGCTCGGGCACGCGTGAGGTGGTGGATGAATTCTTCAAGGACAATGGCGTCAACCCAGACGATCTGCATATCGAGATGGAGCTCGGCAGCCGGGAAGCGATCAAGGGGGCGGTCGAAGCCAATCTGGGTGTCGCAATCATGTCGGCGTCCACCGTTGCTAAGGAGCTTCAGCTCGGCACCCTGGTTGCGCTGCAGCTCAGCCCACGGCTGACGCGTGAGTTATCGATGGTTTACGCACCGAGAAAATTCCGCAGCAAGCTGCTCGATTCCTTCATTAGCTTCGTAGAAGTCAAGTTTCAGCAATGTGGGCTGGAGGCGTCTCCAATCAAGCGTACGGTCAAAGGGCGCGCACGCTGATGCGTGACAGCAAGCGATTGGCAACCATTTTTCGGTCGCTGTCTGAACCGAGGCAGCAGGCTTTGCTGGAATACGCAGAGTTTCTGGCCGGCAAGGAAGGCGCCGAAGTGGCTGCGGCGCCACCTACCGAGCCGCTACCGATTCCGCGTCCCGAGCAGGAAAACGTGGTGAAGGCGATCCAGCGATTGACGCAGACTTACCCGATGCTGGAGCGTAACAAGATTTTTCATGAGGCTTCGGCGCAGATGACCCGGCATTTGATCCACGGCGTGCCAGCGGTTGAGGCAATCGATGAGCTTGAACGGATTTTCGCGCGGCAGTATCAGGAACATCGTGACGCGCTGGCAGCGCTTCAGGCGTCGACGGATACCGATTGAACGCAGGTGCCCGTCCAACGACGGGCAAGGTGTTCAGTGTTGCCGGCGAACGCGGACGATAAGGTCGATGCCTTCGGTCACCATTCCGTCCGGCAATTGAGGTAAACCTGAAATCTGCACCGAGCGGGCATCGATGTCGGACAGCTTGCCGCTGTCAACTTCGTACAGATGGTGGTGCGGGCTGGTGTTGGGGTCGTAGAACACCTTGCTGGGGTCGACGATCACTTCGCGTACCAGGCCCTTGTCCAAAAACAGCTTGAGCGTGTTGTAGACCGTGGCCTTGGAGGTTTCAGAGTGGCGGGTATTGACGAAAGCCATCACCTGGTCGGCCGAGAGGTGTTCCTGGCGTGAAAACAAGGCATGCGCAATCTCGATCCGTTGATGGGTCGGATTGATATCGTGGCTACGTAACAGCCCGGCCATGTTGTCTCGCGTGTAATCCATGCGCGCAATGATAATGGGCAATCTGGACTTTGTCTAATCTCCGGAATAGGTATGACTATCATCTGGAGGCGTCGCCCAAGTCGAGGTAACACGCCAAAAACCGGTACAATCTATACCATCATTTTGGAAATGGAATCCTGTGGTTACGCTCACCCGACTCGATAGCACGCAGCCTGACTTTCAGGCTCGCCTGACCCAGTTGTTGCAGTTTGACGATGCCGCCGATGCGGCTATTGAACTGACGGTGGCCGGCATTTTGCAGGATGTCAAAATGCGTGGCGATGCTGCTGTGCTTGAATACACCGAGCGCTTTGATCGCCTGGCAGCGCCGTCGCTGGCCAGTCTGGAGTTGAGCGCCACGCAGTTGCAGGACGCGCTCGACCATTTGCCCGCAGCCACCCGTCTGGCGCTGGAGGCCGCAGCCGAACGCGTGCGGCGCTATCACGAGAAGCAAACCCAGGCATCGTGGACGTATACCGAAGATGACGGCACGGTATTGGGGCAGAAAATCACCCCGCTGGACCGGGTCGGCCTGTATGTTCCAGGCGGCAAGGCAGCGTATCCGTCGTCCGTCTTGATGAACGCGATTCCGGCCAAGGTGGCGGGCGTGGGTGAACTCATCATGGTGGTGCCGACGCCGGGCGGTGAACACAATCAGCTGGTGCTGGCTGCTGCTGCGATTGCCGGGGTGGATCGCGTATTCACCATCGGTGGCGCACAGGCCGTGGCGGCGTTGGCGTACGGCACCGCAACCGTGCCGCAGGTCGATAAAATCGTAGGGCCTGGCAATGCCTATGTCGCCGCAGCCAAGCGCCGCGTGTTCGGTACGGTCGGCATCGACATGATTGCCGGACCCTCCGAAATTCTGGTGATTGCCGACGGCAATACCCCGCCGGAATGGGTGGCGATGGATTTGTTTTCGCAGGCCGAGCACGATGAGATGGCGCAGTCGATTTTGCTGTCGCCCGATGCCGCCTATCTCGATGCGGTGGCAGCAGCGATCGACAAACTGATCACGGAAATGCCCCGCAGCGAAGTGATTCGCACCTCCCTGACCAATCGCGGTGCGTTGATCAAAACGCGTGATCTGGCTGATGCCGCCGCGATTTCAAACAGCATTGCGCCCGAACATCTGGAGTTGTCGATTGGCGACCCCGATGCGTTGCTGCCCCTGCTCAAGCACGCCGGGGCGATTTTCATGGGCAAGAATACCTGCGAGGCGCTCGGCGATTATTGCGCAGGCCCGAATCACGTCTTGCCGACTTCGCGCACCGCACGTTTCTCGTCACCGCTGGGTGTCTACGATTTTCAGAAGCGCAGCAGCCTGATCCACGTGTCGCAAGCGGGTGCGCAGACGCTCGGCAAGATTGCAGCCACGCTCGCATACGGCGAGGGCTTGCAGGCACACGCGCGCTCTGCTGAATATCGCCTGATCCACAAATGAACCCGCTGCAGCCATGAGCCAGTACTGGAGTGCCGTGGTGCATGGCCTGACGCCGTATGTGCCGGGTGAGCAACCCAAGCTCGACAATCTGGTCAAACTCAACACCAACGAGTGTCCCTACGGCCCCAGCCCAAAAGTGCTTGAAGCGGTGCGTGCCGAAGCGGCCGATACGCTGCGTCTGTATCCCGATCCGAATTCCGACCGCCTGCGCGCGGGCATTGCCGCCTTTCATGGGGTGAATGCTGATCAGGTGTTTGTGGGCAATGGCTCGGACGAGGTGTTGGCGCATGCCTTTATGGCCTTGCTCAAGCACGATATGCCGATTCTGTTTCCGGATGTCAGCTACAGTTTTTATCCGGTGTATTGCGGCTTGTATGAAATCGCGTACCGTCATATTCCGCTTACGGATTCGTTCGAGATCAAGGTCGATGATTATCTGGAACCCAACGGCGGCGTGATTTTCCCCAACCCCAACGCACCGACAGGGCGTTTGCTGGCGTTGAATGAGATTGAGCGCCTGTTGGCGGGCAATCCGGATTCAGTGGTTGTGATCGATGAAGCGTATATCGATTTTGGGGGCGTGTCGGCGGTGAGTCTGGTGGCGCGCTTTCCCCAGTTGCTGGTGACGCGGACGCTGTCCAAATCGCATGCGCTGGCCGGGTTGCGTGTGGGGTATGCCATTGGGCAACCGCTTTTGATCGAGGCACTCAATCGCGTCAAGGACAGTTTCAATTCCTATCCGCTCGATCGGTTCGCGCAGGCGGGTGCGCTGGCCTCGATGCAGGATCATGCTTATTTCGAGGCGCTTTGTGCCAGGGTGGTGGCGACCCGTACTCGCCTGGTGGCCGCAATGGCCGAAATGGGGTTCGACGTGTTGCCATCGGCGGCCAATTTCATTTTTGTGCGTCACCCTGCCCACGACGGCGCCGAACTGGCTGCAAGTCTGCGTGAGCGCAACATCATCGTGCGTCATTTCAAAAGTCCAGCCCGCATTGCGTCTTTTTTGCGCATCACCGTAGGCACCGATGCGCAATGCGATGCGTTAGTCGCCGCATTGAAAGCAATCGTGGCCTGATAGAATTCCCTTACAGTTTTTATATTCGACGCCATGCGCACCGCAACCGTTACCCGCAACACTCTGGAAACCCAGATTACCGTCAGCCTCAATCTTGATGGCACCGGCGCAGCCAGGCTCGCGACCGGTGTGCCCTTTCTGGACCACATGCTGGATCAGATTGCTCGCCATGGCCTGATTGATCTGGATATCCAGGCTACGGGTGATTTGCACATCGATGCACACCACACGGTCGAAGACGCCGGCATTACGTTCGGTCAGGCTTTTGCACAGGCGCTGGGCGACAAGAAAGGCATCCGCCGCTACGGCCATGCCTATGTACCGCTCGACGAGGCTTTGTCGCGGGTGGTGATTGATTTGTCAGGTCGCCCGGGAATCGAATATCACGTTGATTACACGCGGGCACGTATTGGCGATTTCGATGTGGACCTGTTTCTTGAGTTTTTTCGTGGCTTTATCAACCATGCGGGCGTCACGCTGCACATCGATAACCTGCGCGGCATCAACGCGCACCATCAGGCCGAGACGATTTTCAAGGCGTTTGGCCGCGCGCTACGCATGGCGGTTGAGCCCGATACACGTATGGGCGATGTGATGCCGTCGACCAAGGGGTGCCTGTGAGCATGGTCGATATTGCCGTTGTCGATTACGGCATGGGGAACCTGCGATCGGTGTCCAAAGCCATTGAACACGTGGCTCCAGCCATGACGGTCGTGGTCACCTCCGATCCGAAGGTGATTGCCGAGGCGGGACGTGTGGTGTTTCCCGGGCAGGGTGCGGCACCCGACTGCATGCGTGAAATTGATGCGCGTGGTCTGCGTCAGGTCATCATTGACGCTGCACACAGCAAGCCTTTTCTGGGTATCTGCATGGGCATGCAGGTGCTGTTCGAGCACAGCGAGGAAGGCGATACCGCCTGTCTTGGCATATTGCCCGGTACCGTGCAGCGCTTTCCCCGCGAGGCGATGGTTGACGCGGATGGCAACAAGCTCAAGGTGCCGCACATGGGCTGGAACAACGTCCATCAGACGGGGCCGCATCCACTGTGGGCCGGGATTGAGGAAGGCGAGCGTTTCTATTTCGTCCACAGCTATTTCGTACAGCCGGCCATGCCGGACGTGATTGCCGGGTTTTCGCATTACCCGTTTCCGTTTACCTGTGCTGTTGCAACGGCCAATATATTCGCGGTTCAGTTTCACCCGGAAAAAAGCCAGAACGCCGGGATGGCGTTGCTGGGTAATTTCGTCACATGGAATCCGGGCGAGGGCGAAGCTGCATGCGATATGTCTGGTGCAACTTGCGCCTGAGTTTTTTGGTTAATTCGTCCCTCAACTTTTCTTCTGTACGACCATGCTGATTATTCCTGCGATTGATCTTAAAGACGGCCATTGCGTACGCCTCGAACAGGGCGAAATGGACACGGCCACCGTGTTTTCCGAGGACCCTGCCGCGATGGCACGCCACTGGAAAACGCTAGGCGCACGTCGCCTGCATCTGGTCGACCTCAACGGCGCGTTTGCCGGCAAGCCGATCAACGACGCGGCGATCCGCTCCATCGTTGAAGCGGTGGGGGATGACATGCCGGTGCAGTTGGGCGGTGGCATCCGCGACCTTGCCACGATCGAACGCTATCTCGACGACGGCGTGCGCTACGTCATCATTGGCACCGCTGCGGTGAAAAACCCCGGCTTTCTGCACGAAGCCTGCGATGCCTTCCCGGGTCATGTGATGGTCGGGCTCGATGCCAAGGATGGCAAAATCGCGGTCGAAGGCTGGTCCAAGATCACTGGCCACGACGTGATCGATCTGGCCAAGCGGTTTGAAGGCTATGGCGTCGAGGCCATCATCTATACCGACATCGGCCGTGACGGCATGTTGAACGGAGTCAATATCGAGGCCACCCAAAAGCTGGCGCAGGCGCTGTCGATTCCGGTGATTGCCAGTGGCGGCATTACCAACCTTGACGATGTGCGGGCGCTCTCGACCGTTGCCAAGGATGGCATCATCGGCGCGATCACGGGGCGCGCGATTTATCAGGGTTCACTCGACTTTGTTGCCGCGCAAAAGCTGGCCGACGAGTTGGCTGGCGGCGTCTTCGGCGTCTGAGCTGTATAGATTAGCCATGCTTGCAAAGCGCATCATTCCTTGCCTCGATGTCACCAATGGGCGTGTCGTCAAAGGCGTCAATTTCGTCGAACTGAAGGATGCCGGTGATCCGGTTGAAATCGCGCGCCGCTACAACGAAGCGGGCGCGGATGAACTCACCTTTCTCGATATCACGGCCACGTCCGACAACCGCGATCTGATTCTGCACATCATCGAAGCGGTTGCGTCTGAGGTGTTTATTCCCTTGACGGTTGGCGGTGGCGTGCGTGCAGTGGCGGATGTGCAGCGCCTGCTGAATGCGGGCGCCGATAAGGTGGGCATCAATACCTCGGCCGTTCTCAATCCGCAATTGGTGAAGGATGCGGCCGACCGCTACGGCAGCCAGTGCATCGTGGTGGCGATCGATTCCAAACGCGTGGGCGACCATTGGGAGGTTTTTACCCATGGCGGTCGCACTGCCACCGGACTCGACGCGGTCGAGTGGGCGAAAAAGATGGCCAGCCTGGGCGCGGGTGAACTGTTGCTCACCTCGATGGATCGCGACGGCACCAAGAGTGGCTTCGATCTCGAGCTCACCCGAGCGATTTCCGATGCGGTCGATATCCCCATCATCGCCAGCGGCGGTGTCGGCAACTTGCAGCATCTGGTGGATGGCATCCGCGAAGGCCATGCCGATGCGGTGCTGGCGGCGAGCATTTTCCACTTTGGCGAATACGGCGTGGACGAAGCCAAGCGCTACATGAAGCAGCACGGTATCGAGGTGCGGCTGTGAGCGATTGGCTCGACGCCGTCAAATGGGATGCGCAGGGCCTAGTGCCGGCCATCGCCCAGGATGCGGCAACCAATGAAATTTTGATGGTGGCGTGGATGAACCGCGAGGCGCTGGAAGAAACGGCTCGCACCCTGCGCGGGGTGTACTGGTCGCGCTCCCGCAATCGGTTGTGGCGCAAGGGCGAGGAGTCGGGTCATGTGCAAAATATCAGTGAAATTCGCCTGGACTGCGACAACGATGTGGTGCTGCTGAAAATTGAACAAGTGGGCGGGATCGCTTGTCATACCGGGCGGCGTTCGTGTTTTTTCCAGAAGCTCGATAACGGGCGCTGGGTCACGACTACCCCGGTGCTGAAAACGCCCGACGAGATCTACCGCAAATGAGCGATATCCTGGATCGTTTGGCCGAGACGCTGGAAGCACGCAAAACGGCTGCGCCTGACAGTTCCTACGTAGCCAGACTATACGCCAAGGGCACCGATGCAATCCTGAAAAAGATCGGAGAAGAGGCGACCGAAACCGTGATGGCAGCCAAGGATGACCAGGCCGAAAAGATCATCTACGAAATCGCCGATTTGTGGTTTCATACCTTGGTGCTGCTGGCACACAAGGGCCTTAAGCCAGCCGATGTGCTGAACGAACTGGCACGTCGTGAGGGCCTGTCCGGTCTGGTGGAAAAGGCGAATCGACATGAGTGACTGTATTTTCTGCAAAATCGTTGCTGGCCAGTTGCCATGCAGCAAGGTCTATGAAGACGATGAGCTGCTGGCGTTTCACGATATTCACCCGTTCGCGCGCGTGCATGTCCTGATCATTCCAAAGGCACACGTCGCGTCGCTGGCTGATTGCACGTCCGAACACGAACGGCTGCTTGGCAGGATCCTGTTGCTGGCGCCGCATTTGGCAAAGGAATTCGGGCTCGAAACGGGCTTCAAGACATTGATCAATACCGGGCGCGGCGGCGGTCAGGAAGTGTTCCATCTTCACGTACACGTATTTGGCGGCGGTGATCCCGCTGCGCGCAGTTAATTAAAGGAGATTCATCATGGGAAGCTTCAGCATATGGCATTGGTTGATTGTGCTGGTCATTGTGTTGCTTGTATTCGGCACCAAAAAGCTGAAGAACATCGGCAGTGACCTGGGCGGGGCAGTCAAGGGATTCAAGGAAGGCGTGAAAGACGATCCGTCAAAGCTGAACGAATCGGCTGATTCAGGCCGGACCATCGACGTTGAAGTCAAAGACAAACATCAGAGCTAAGGGGCAGGCTAGACGTCACGCGGCATTTCCTTGGATTTTGCAACTGGGACCGTTTAGCTGATTTATGTTTGATATCGGATTTTCCGAGATGGTCGTTGTGGGTGTGGTTGCGTTGATTGTCATCGGACCAGAGCGCCTGCCCAAAGTCGCGCGTACGGCGGGCCATTTGTATGGCCGTTTGCAGCGCTACGTGTCGTCGGTGAAATCGGATATCAGCCAGGAAATCCAGTTGGATGAAATTCGGCGTGCAGGGCAGGATTTCAAGGAATCGATCCAGTCGGCCGCATCTGATGTCGGACAGCAGGCAACGGTAGTGGATGATTATCTGCGCAATGAAATCAACAGCGTCAATCAGGGATTGACGTCGATAACGCTCGATGCGGAGCAGGCCGAGCTTAACCCCGTCAAGCTGGAGACGCCGGCCCAGCAAAGCCTGCCGCTTGATGCGCCTGACCAGAACGCCCAAGCGTTCACACCCTCTGCTGTGGTGGAAACGGCACGTGTCGATCACGCTGAAAAATCCGCATGAGCCAAACTGAAGACGGTTTTATTTCGCATCTCATCGAAATGCGTGATCGTTTGTTGCGCGCGGTGCTTGCGATTGTCCTGATTTTCATCTGCCTGTTTCCCTGGGCGCAGGATTTATATGCGCTGCTCGCGCAGCCCATGCTGGCTGCGCTGCCCAAAGGCGGACAGATGATCGCGACTGATGTCACGACGCCGTTCTTCGTTCCGATCAAGGTCACTATGATGGCGGCATTTTTGCTGGCGCTACCGTGGGTGTTCTATCAGGTGTGGGCGTTTGTTGCGCCAGGGCTCTACCAGCATGAAAAACGCCTGGGTGCGCCATTGGTGGTTGCCAGCGTAATCCTGTTTTTACTGGGAATGGCGTTTGCCTACTTCCTGGTGTTCCCGGTGGTTTTTGGCTTTGTTGTTGGCGTGGCACCGGTGGGTGTGGCGGTGATGACCGACATCGGCAAATACCTCGATTTTGTCATGACGCTGTTTATCGCGTTTGGCATAACCTTCGAAGTGCCGGTTGCAGTGGTCTTGCTGGTCAAGATGAACATGGTGTCGGTGGCCAAGCTGCGCGAAATCCGTCCTTATGTCATCGTCGGCGCTTTTGTCATCGGCGCGATTTTTACTCCGCCCGACATTATTTCGCAGTTCATGCTGGCGGTGCCATTGTGGGTGTTGTACGAAGCTGGAATCATCGTGGCAGCCATGATCACAAAGCGGAAAGCTGATGAGTCGGATTACGTGCCCATGTCTGAAGCGGATATGGATTCCGAGCTTGACCGCATCGAAACGAGCCAGGCAGACCCCGGCGTTGAATCCGGGCCGCACGACCTGAAGTAGTGTCGAGCGCTGCGCGATTCCGGATGTGGATGCAAAGTCGCCAATAAAAATAGTTTTTGGGGAGGGTGTATGGATGCTTTGAAATCAGGCGGAGATGTGCTTTTTGTATTGCTGGGGGGCATCATGGTCTTGGCCATGCATGCGGGGTTTGCCTTCCTTGAACTGGGTACCGTCCGCAAAAAAAACCAGGTCAATGCACTGGTCAAAATCCTCACGGATTTTTCGATTTCCACCATTGCCTATTTTTTTATTGGCTACAGCATCGCCTACGGCGTCAGTTTTTTTTCCAGCGCAGAGGTATTGTCTGCCCAAAATGGCTATGAGCTGGTCAAGTTCTTTTTTCTGCTGACGTTTGCGGCGGCGATTCCAGCCATCGTGTCAGGCGGAATTGCCGAACGCGCACGCTTCAATCCGCAACTCGCTGCGACCTTTGCCCTGGTTGGCCTGGTTTATCCTTTTTACGAAGGTATCGTCTGGAATGGCAACTACGGCATTCAGGCATGGCTGGAAGCGACAACAGGTGCCAAATTCCATGACTTTGCGGGTTCGGTGGTGGTGCATGCTGTGGGTGGCTGGATCGCGTTGCCGGCGGTGTTCTTTCTCGGTGCGCGACGGGGTCGATATACCAAGGACGGCATGGTCTCGGCGCACCCGCCCTCCAATATCCCCTTCCTGGCACTGGGCGCCTGGATCCTGACGGTAGGCTGGTTTGGCTTTAACGTGATGTCGGCGCAGTTGATCGAAGCGGTTTCTGGCCTGGTGGCGGTGAATTCGTTGATGGCGATGGTGGGCGGTACCCTGGCCGCCCTGCTGATCGGCAAGAATGACCCCGGCTTCATACATAACGGACCCCTGGCTGGGCTGGTCGCGGTATGCGCGGGCTCCAATCTGATGCATCCACTGGGGGCACTGGCGACGGGTCTGGTAGCCGGGGCGTTGTTTGTGTGGATGTTCATGGTGACGCAGAACAAATGGAAGATTGATGATGTGCTGGGAGTCTGGCCATTGCATGGCCTGTGCGGTGCGTGGGGCGGGATCGCTGCAGGCATATTTGGCAGCAAGCTGTTGGGAGGGATCGGTGGCGTCAGTTTGTTGGCGCAACTGATTGGCACGTTGGGGGGGGTGGCGGTAGCCTTGATTGGCAGCGTGTTGGTGTATGGCACCTTGCAACGATTTGTTGGCCTGAGGCTCGATGCGGAAGAGGAATTCACCGGTGCTGACCTCAGCATTCACAAAGTATCTGCTACGGCTGAACGCGAAACGAGCTGGTGACTTTTCAGTTCTTGTTCTGCCTTTTCAGGTAGGCGCGGCGTTCGGCGCTTAGCTGTTCGAGTTCCCGGTCTACGTGCCGCACATCCGGATGTTGTTTGGTGAATTTCAGCAATAGTTCGGTGCGTTTGATGCGCAACTCAACCCGTTTCTTGTCGAGTCCTTCGAGGTAGGCATCTGGTGGGTTGGCGGGGTTGTCTTGGCCAAGCAGCGGGGCAGTTTGGGCGCGGGCAGGCAAAGTTTGATTGCTGTCGACTTTTCCGTTCACGGTCGAGGGCACTCGGGACATTTGAAACGCTGGGGCAGCGTCGCTGCTTGGCAGGGTGGATAGGGCGGGCGTTTCCTGAGGCGAGTCGAGGAAATGTTCGATAACAATGATGCTTACCCCGACCAGTAGGAATACCGCAACAGGTGTGGTAAATGCCAACACGCGTAGCGGGTGCGGTATCTGTTCAGCCTGCGGCGAGGCTGGAGGTTCGGGGGCTTGGCTCGGCAGTACCCGCAGGGCGTTGACCAGCGAGCTTGCATCAGGGCGCTCTTCCGGATTTTTGCTCAACATGCTCGCCAGCAGGCTGGTGAGTCCAGCCGGTATTTTCGGGCGCACGACCTCGACGGGCACCGGCATTTCACTGATCACGCGATAGATAATCGTTGGCAGGCTTTCACCATCGAAGGCGTATTGCCCCGTCAGCATTTCGTACAGTACCGCCCCGAGCGAAAAAATATCCGAGCGTCCATCAATTACACGCCCCATTGCCTGTTCCGGCGACATGTAGCGCGGCGACCCCAGCATTTGACCCGTTTGGGTATGGTTGCTGTTGACGAGATGGGCGATTCCGAAGTCCGTTAGCTTGATGCGTCCATGCTGCCGGGTGATTACGACGTTTGCGGGTTTGATATCGCGGTGGATCACCCCGTGTTCGTGCGCAAACGCCAGGGCCTCCGCCATTTGCGTGATGGTGTCGAGAATCAGATCAAGCGGCATCGGACCCTGATTCATGATGTCGCGCAGCGTTTTTCCGGACAGGTATTCCATGGCGATGTAAGCGAGACCATTGGCTTCGCTTACGTCATAAATCGTCACGATGTTGGGATGCGAAAGACGCCCGGCACTTTGCGCTTCGCGCAAAAAGCGCGCTTCCGCGCCAGCCCCTTCCTGTTGAAGGAGCGAGATGGAGACGGTTTTAATGGCTACCACGCGTTCGATCATCGGATCGCGCGCACGGTACACCGTGCCCATTGCACCTTGACCGATTTCGTCCAGGATTTCGTAACGGCCGATTGTCATATTTACGATTGGGCGGAGAGCTTGGCGTTCAGCCTCGACACTCGATAATCTGACCGCGCACCATCCGGCTATCCTCGCCCATCAGGTAGAGGTACCAGGGCATCAGATCGTCCGGATTCGGCAGCGTTTCGGGAGCGAGTCCAGGGTGTGTACGCGCACGCAGGCTGGTTGCCACCTGACCGGGAATCAGGGTATTGATGCGCAGATTTTCTTCCGGGGTAATCTCGTCGTCCCAGATACGGGTCAGGGTTTCTAGACCTGATTTGGCAACGGCGTAGCCGCCCCAGAATGCGGCGGGTTGGTGCCCATGGGTTTCACCCGTAAACACAACCGATGCATCGGGTGCCTGTTTGAGCAAGGGCATGCACGCACGTGTTAATGCGAAAGGTGCGATGAGATTGACCCGCATCAGGGTTTGCCATTGATCGAGTGTTTGCAGGGTCAGTGGGGTGAGATTGTAAAACTGGTGCGCACTGTGCAGCACGCCGTCGAGCCGCTTGAGGTGATGCGCGATGGTGCCGGCCAGCGTTTCCAGGCTGCGATCGTCGGCAATCGCCAGATCATAGGGAAACATTGCCGGTTCCGCGCCGCCCGCAGAAATGATTTCGTCGTATACCGCTTCGAGCTTGGCTTCATTGCGTGCGAGCAGGGCGACGGTCGCACCGTGGCGTGCAAACGCCAGGCTGGCCGCTCGACCCAGGCCGGAACTGGCGCCCGTCACGAGAATAACGCGACCTGCGAGCAGGTCGGGGCGTGGAGAATAGTCTTTCATAGTTGTTCGAGTAAGGTGTTGGCCGATTGTACCCCGCTCAATGTTGCGCTTTCGAGCGTGGCAGGATAAGCCCCGTCAGTGTAGTCACCGGCCAGGAAAATACGCGGGTGTTGTGTTCGGTTTCCTGGGCGTGCGAGATGAGGAACGCACGCGTAGGTAGCTTGCTTTTCAACAATGCTTTTCCGCCAGCGTGCCGTGCCGGGTTGAGCAATCCGCAGCAACTGTGCTTCGGCTTGTTCCATCCAGCTGATGGGCAAGTTCGCCGCAGCGCTGGCAACGAATGCCAGCAGACCGGCTTGTCCATGGCTTTGCCCACGGTCGAACACAAATTGCGCTGGACCATCGGCAAGGGCGAACAAGGGTTTTCTCAATCGAAAAGCCGGGTCATATTGCACATAAGCCGTTGCGATCGCTTGATAGGCATAGCTGGCCACGTCGTTTGCCAGCGGTCTGAGTCCAGCGACCGGCGCAATTAAACTCGCCAGATGCTGGGGAGCAACGGCGAGGATGGCGTGACTGTAAGTATGGGCATCGTTGCATGTCTGCAACGTGATGCAACCGGGGGCGGGATCCAGTGTGGTCACCCGGCTGGACAGGCGTACGCTGCCACCGAGTTCAACGATCCGTGCTGCAGCGGGTGCGGGAAACAGCGATGTCAGGTCAAGTTGCGGCAGCAGCAAGTCACTGTGTAGGTTGCGCCCACCAAAAGCGGCGCGGATCACATTTTGGAAAACCCGGCCGCTGGCGATCCCTGGAGGGGTGTTCAGCGCGGATATGCATAACGGATGCCACAGCAGGCGGTTCAGTTTTTCGGGTTGAGTGTGGGTGAGCTGGCTGACTGTTAAATGGTCTGCCCTATTCTCCGCGTTCAACAAGGAATGTATCCAGCGTGCAGCGGCCAGTTTTTCACGCCAGTCGAGTCCTTGTGCGCCGAGCAACCCCGCCAGCAAATGCAGGGGGGCGGGCAGGCGCGGACAGCTGAGACTGAAATCCGGCGGCTGGTTGAGGCTAAGGGGCAGTCGCCACAAACCCGGTGTGGCATGCAGGCGCTCAATCAGTTGCAGGGTCTGCTCATATGCGCCGAGCAGGATATGTTGGCCGTTGTCGAGTTGTTGCCCTTGCAGTTCGACTGCCCGTGCACGACCGCCCAGGGTGCGGCTTGCTTCAAGCAAGGTGACCCTGACACCCGCTTCGGCCAGTGTCAGCGCAGCGGCGCAACCGGCCCAGCCGCCGCCGACGATGGCGACACTGGGCTTAATGAAACCAGACTTCACGGGAACAGCCAGGTTTTGCTCGCCAGCCACAGTTTGCGCAGTGGCGTAAGCGATACGCGCGCGCGCAGCACGGGAAAATGGTCGCGCCGGATTTCGTCCAGCAAGGTTCGGTAAATTGCGGCCATTGCCAGTCCGGGGCGCTGCGCACGACGCGCGCGCGCAGGCAGCGCAGCCAGTGCGCTGTCATAACAGGCAACAGCACGCTCGTATTGAAATTGCATCAAGGCCTGAAACGCTGGCGTGTCACGGCTATTCAGCAGGTCGGCCTCGCTTACGCCAAAGCGTGCCAGTTCGTCTTGTGGCAGATAAATGCGCCCGCGTCGCGCATCTTCGCCAACGTCGCGGATGATATTGGTGAGTTGGAATGCCAGGCCCAATTCATGTGCGTAACGCCGGACTGCGCGATCGTCCTCACTGCGTCCATCCTCAAATAGCGCAGCCGCGACTTCGCCGACAACACCTGCTACGCGGTAGCAATATAAATTGAGCGATTTGAAATCAGGATAGCGCTGGTCGTCCAGGTCCATTGCCATGCCATCAACGATTTCAAGCAACAGGGAAGGGGAGGTATTACGGCCTTGCGGGGTATCGAGCAGGGCACGGGTCGCAGGATGTTCCGGAACGCCGGTTGCAAATCGTTCGATTTCCTCGCGCCACCAGTTGAGTTTGGTCTCGGCGATTGAGCGTTCGTGGCATTCGTCCACTACGTCGTCGAGTTCGCGGCACAGTGCATAGAATGCCGTGATTGCACGCCGTGTGCTCGTCGGCAGAAAGACGAAACTGTAATAAAAGCTGGAACCGCTGGCGGCTGCGCGGGTTTGGCAGTATTGATGGGCATCCATGCTTAGAACAGGGCCCGTCCGAACATGCCGATCCAGTCTTTTTTACTGAGTACCGGGCGAGCGGTAAATACGCAGCCGGGATCAGCATGCAGTTTGCGCAGAATGGTTTCGCCGCCCAGGATCGTGATGCGCAACTCAAGTCCGATGCGCCCCTTGAGTTGCCGGCCAAGCGGTGCGCCAGCCTGCAACAACTTGCGGGTGCGTTCGATCTGCTTGTTCATCATCATGTGCCACATACCACGCGCATCACCTTCGGCAATCTGTTTTTCGCTGACGTGGAGCGCGGCAAGTTCATCCTGTGGCAGGTATACCCTGTCTTTTTGATAATCTACCGCGATGTCCTGCAAAAAATTGATCAATTGCAGGCTGCTGCAGATGGCATCTGAATATGCAATATGACGTGGATCATGGTCGCCATATAAATGCAGCATCAAGCGACCGATGGGATTGGCCGAGCGGCGGCAGTAATCCATTACCTCGCCAAAATGGAAGTAGCGTGTTTTTTCCACATCCTGCGCAAACGCAGACAGCAGATCGCGAAACGGCGCAAGGGGGATGGCGTAATCCCGGATGGCGACAGCCAGGGGCTGAAAGACCGGATCGGTTGGCGTTTCGCCGCGTTCGATGCGATTCAGTTCAGCATGGTAGGCAGCCAGTTGACCCAGGCGTTCGGCAGCAGGGGCGCTGCCTTCATCAGCAATGTCATCTGCGCTACGGGCAAATCGGTAAATGGCCTCCACGGGGCGACGCAGCCGCTTGGGCAGCAACCAGGACGCAACGGGAAAGTTTTCGTAATGATCGACCGGCACCGGAAACAAAAAAACGGAATGGGAATAATGACTTAGGGTGGATGTTGCGTGTGGCTGGGTGACAGCATCGTATTGATTATATTACACTTATCCGTTGATGATTTTGCGGCATAGTCGCGAAAGTGGCGGAATTGGTAGACGCACTGGATTTAGGTTCCAGCGCCGCAAGGCGTGGGGGTTCGAGTCCCCCCTTTCGCACCACCGGGTTTTCTTACTGCCCTTCTTAATTAATTCAGCCAGGAAGTATTGTGATG